>Ga0209443_1001161_pt1 | contig 16935 bp, 19 predicted proteins | sample LauGreBMM110DCMD_2_FD_187571 | JGI IMG/M metagenome (GOLD analysis project Ga0209443, IMG submission 187571) | Freshwater lake microbial communities from Lake Michigan, USA - Su13.BD.MM110.DCMD (SPAdes) (version 2) | ecosystem: Environmental > Aquatic > Freshwater > Lake | place: Lake Michigan... | reverse complement strand
TTACCCAAAAAATTAAATGTAAAAAATATTAATATGTATTAAATTTGTTCTGAAACTAGTTACAATAATTAAAAAAAATTTATGGGAAACCCTCTTAAAATGGCCGCTTTATTAGTTGCAGCATCTGCAGGAGCTGTAGGAGCTAAAATGCCAATATCATCAATACAAGATAAAGCTACAAGGAGAGGAGAACCTGCAAAACCATTCTTGATAAGTGATTTTTTATTAGGACCTATTTCTTCATGTAAACTGCTATTTAAGGATAAATCCTGCTTTACGAACAAAACTCACATTTATTTTCACGGGGGGGGAGTACCCAGATTATCTTATGACCGCTGACGGCAAAACAACTACAAAAATTTACCCAAAAACTCAAATTATATATTTACCCAAAAACTCCTCAAGCCACTCAAACCCAACCTCATCATCGGATGCACTCACAAGTCACTCAAACCCAACCTCATCATCGGATGCACTTCTGTTTGTTCAAATTATAACTTTTTGCATGTCGGCACTGTTTTGCGGTTTAGCGCATCGAAATTCGCCTACGATTAGACAAACGACAGATACAGCGAGAAATCAAGAACCGGGAGATATCGAGATGGCGACTCTCCCCCCTTCAACTAATGTAGGGGCGCGCTCCCCTTCGCTTGGTTCACAATCTAGTAATTCTCTAGGAGAAAACTTGGCGGAACATCATTTAGCAATAATGAGACCAGAAAATTACCGAGATGTATAAAACAAGCCGAAGAGATCCGCTTAACTAGATTCGTCGAGATCGTTGGTTCAAATCAGGTCGACCGCAACCAAAATTAAAAACAATCATACAAAATAATTTGAAGCTAATAAACATTAAATTGTCAACCAATAAAGCGTCAAATTTAACTCTTTATAAACCTACTTCCCGGCTTTACTGCAGGAATGTTTTTCAAATTTTCGGGAATATTATTTTCATCAAAAGTTTGCACCTCAATTTTCATCAAAGAAATAATTGGAACTGCCATTTTTTGCTCTAAATTTTTATCGCCGAAACGATCGACCAAACAAGCTTCGGCGACAATTTTTCCACCAAGTTTTTTTACTAAATCAAAAGTTTCTAAAGAAGATTTGCCCGTTGTAATAACATCTTCAACCACCAGCACTCTAGCATTTTCAGGCAATTCAAAACCGCGCCTTAATTCAAAAATTCCGTTAACTCTTTCGCAAAAAATTGTTGGTAAATTGAGTTGGCGCGCTAATTCATAACCGACGACAACCCCACCCATTGCAGGGGAAACAACGATATCGGCGAAATTTTCACCGAGTCTTTCTGTCACTTTTTTTGCCAAAGAATTACATAATTTTTCGGCTCTTTTTGGATCCATCAAAACCCGCGCGCACTGCATGTAAGTATCAGAATGCAGACCCGATGACAAAATAAAATGTCCTTTTAAAATTGCCTTGGCGTTGATAAATTCTTGTAAAACTTCTTGCTCTTTTAAACTCATAATGCAAATTATTAAATTAAAATTTTGCCAATAAAAACTTTTTTAAAAAATTTATGCAACATAAAAATTCGCATATTAGTTCTGCGATAAAAACTATTGAAACCGAAATTGAAGGTTTGAAATCCCTTATCGATTTTTTTGATGAAAAATATATAAAAACCGTTGATTTAATTTTGAATTGCAAAGGTCGTGTAATCATAAGTGGCATGGGAAAATCTGGACATATCGCCAATAAAATTTCCGCCACCCTCGCCTCGACCGGCACTCCGGCTTTTTTTATTCACCCCGCCGAAGCTAGCCACGGAGATCTTGGCATGATTACCGCGCAAGATGTAGTGATTTTACTTTCCAATTCGGGCGAAACCAAAGAACTTCGCGACATAATTTATTATTGCAAAAGGTTTGAGATTCCGATCATCGGAATTGTGCGTAAATCAAATTCCGAACTCGCCAAAGCCAGCACGATTCCATTAGTCATTCCGGCTGTAAAAGAAGCTAATAATGTCAACGCACCAACCACTTCAACGACGATGATGCTTGCCTTGGGAGATTGCTTGGCGGTTAGCTTAATCGATGCTCGCGGTTTTAATTCAGAAAATTTTGGTACTTTTCATCCCGGTGGCAAATTGGGCTCGGCTTTTTTAAAAGTCGCCGATATTATGCGCAAAGATTCGCAAATTCCAATCGTTGAATCTAACACCAAAATGAGTGAAGTGATTATTGAAATGACTTCGAAACATCTAGGTTGCACCGCGGTTGTCGATAATGAAAACAAGATGATTGGAATTATTACTGATGGCGATTTGCGTCGTCATTTAAATCAAAATTTTTTTAGCGAAATTGCCGAAAATATTATGACCAAAAATCCGATTACAATTGTTAAAGAAAGCCTTGCGATTGAAGCCTTTGCGCTGATGAATAAAAAATCCATAACTAGTATTTTTGTTCTTGAAAATAATAAAATTATTGGCGTTTTACATCTTCATGATTGCTTAAAAGCTGGAGTTTGATTTTTTATAAAGAGTTAAAATATTTTAAATAATTGCTTAAAAAAAATCTTTAATTATTATTTGAAAAAATTAATATTTTTATAATCCAAAATAATCATTTAAAATTATGTCATCAATCGCAACTTTTTTTTATATAATTTCCGCGGTTTTATTCATCTTATCGCTTTACGGATTATCTTCACCAAAAACCTCGCGCATCGGCAATTACCTTGGAATGTCAGGCATGGCTTTAGCAATTTTAACTACACTTTTTTTACCACAAGTTCATAATATTTTTTATATTCTACTCGCCCTCGCAATTGGCGGTGGCATCGGCTACGGAGTTGCAAGTAAAGTTAAAATGACATCAATGCCCCAATTAGTTGCGGGCTTTCATTCTCTAGTTGGTTTATCAGCGGTTTTTATTGCTTCAAGCGCACTTTGGATGCCAAATTCATTTGGAATTTTGGAAGATGATAAAATAAAAATAGCCAGTCGCATTGAAATGGGTTTAGGAGTTTTAATTGGTGGAATTACATTTACGGGCTCAATCATTGCCTTCTTAAAACTTAACGGCAAAATGTCGTCAAAATTAATAATTTTCAAAAAAAATCCTAAAAAATATTCCAAAATAACTGGAATTGCTTTGTTGATTTTATTCTTAGGTTTTTGTGTTTTTGGATCAAAATTTTTATTCATCGCCCTCACCTTACTTTCATTCTTTGTTGGTATAATTTTAATCGCACCCGTCGGTGGCGCCGATATGCCCGTCGTAGTTTCAATGTTAAATTCTTACTCAGGCTGGGCCGCCAGCGGTATTGGTTTTACGCTCAGTAATCCACTTTTAATCATTACGGGCGCATTGGTCGGTGCTAGTGGTGCAATTTTGAGTTACATTATGTGCAAAGCCATGAATCGCTCAATCTTTAATGTTATGTTTTCAGGATTTAATGTTGATGAAACCGTTCAAAATGTTGAAGCCAAAGAACAAAGACCAATCAAAATCGCTAGCGCTGAAGATGTCGCCCACATTATCAAAAGTTCTTCATCGGTGATTATCGTTCCTGGCTATGGAATGGCGGTTGCCGGCGCTCAACATGCCGTTTCAGAAATGACTCATCTTTTAGAAAAAGCTGGCGCGACCGTTAAATTTGCCATTCACCCCGTTGCCGGCAGAATGCCCGGACATATGAATGTGTTGCTTGCCGAAGCTAATATTGATTACGAAAAAGTTTTTGAACTTGATGAAATAAATTCCGAATTTAGAAACACCGATGTCGCCTTCGTAATTGGCGCCAACGATGTGACTAACCCTTCCGCTAAAACTGATAAGGCTAGTCCGATTTATGGTATGCCAATTCTCGATGTCGGCAATGCCAAAACCGTTTTCTTCGTAAAGCGCTCAATGGCAACTGGCTACGCCGGCGTTGATAATGAATTATTTTACAATGAAAATACCATGATGATTTTTGGCGACGCCAAGAAAGTTGTCGAGGAAATTGTTAAAAATTTAAACTAAATAATTAATTTTTCGAAATAATTATTAATTTTCTTTCATCTAAAAAAACTCCAATCACTATTTAAATTAATTATTTAAATTAATTTAAAAAATATGAAAAATTTTAAAGGTTTTTTTTGTCTAGTTTTCTTTTTCTGTAACGAGCTTTACGCTGAAAAAATACCAACATTTTCGCAATATAAAAATTCCAAAAAAGAAGCGTCGAATTTTTTAAAAAAAACGGAGATAAAAAATAAATCAATAAATCAAAATGAAGAAGAAGTTTATAAACATTCTTTTATAATTTCTTTGGATAAAGTTAAAGGTATCGCTGATGAAATAGTCTATAATGGGGCAAAAAAATTAAGTCATTTAGAGTGGGATATAAAAAATTTAAAAATGCTTTCGCTTGGTTTTAATTCAGAATTTTCGGATGGCTTTGGCGCGCGCATTAAACTTTCTAACGCCATCAATGGTGGCAATGGCGGAATGGTTGATTATGATTGGATTGGCACGAATTATGATGGCAATTTAAAGCATGAAAATTGGACGGATCGCTCAATTTCTGATGTAAAAATTCAAAAGGCACAGCAATTTGATATCGCCGGCTCTTACAATCTATATAAAGACGAATTTAAATTCAATCTTGGTTATAAATATGATCGCTTTAAATGGCGTGATTATGGCGGTTCTTATATTTATTCGGAAAATGGTGGATTTAGAAATGATGTCGGTAATTTCAATGGCAAAAGAGGCATTTCTTACGAGCAAAATTTTGAAACACCTTACATTGGTTTAGAATATCAAAAAGAATTGTTTGATAAAGAAATTTATGGCAATATATTTGGCAATTATAGTAATTTGGTTTATGCTCATGACACCGATATTCATCATCTAACAAATTATAAATTTGATGAATATTTCAAGAATGGAAAATATTATAATTGGGGCGCTAATATTTTCGGCAAAGTAAAAGAAAATATTTATTTGGGTGTTGGTTATGAATATGTGTTTTATCCAGAAAATCGGGGTTATATAATTATGAAAGATTTAGCTACCAACGAGTCTTATAGATATGATGATTCGGCTGGGATAAGAAATAAATTTAGTAAAGTTTCTCTAAATTTAAAATATAATTTTACAACAAATTCAACTTTATAAAATAAAAAAATTATGAAAACAAATGCAAATTCAATTCGCGTCGGCAATGTAATAGAATTCCAAAATCAATTGTGGAAGGTTATTAAACGCGAACATGTTAAGCCCGGTAAAGGTGGCGCTTATATTCAAGTTGAAATGAAAAATATAGTTACAGGCAACAAAACCAACACCCGCTATGCTTCAAGCGAAGATGTTGAAGTGGCTTATGTTGAACAAAAAAACATGCAATTTCAATATTTTGACCAAGAAGAAATCGTTGCCATGGATATGGAAAGTTTTGAATCTTTTAATTTTAGCAAAAAAATTGTCGGCGAAGCTTTGCCATTCTTAACCGAAGGCATGAGTATTCGCATTGAATATTGCAATGATAAACCGATTTCAATTTTCTTGCCCGAGCAAGTTAACGCTATAATCGCGCAAGCAGATTCAGTGGTTAAAGGTCAAACTGCTTCGGCATCTTATAAGCCAGCAATCCTTGAAAATGGCGTTCGCGTTATGGTTCCACCTTTCATCGAATCAGGCGAAGAAATTATTGTTAACACCGAAGATTTTATTTATGTTAGTCGAGCAAAATCATCTTCATAAAACGCCAAAAGCAATTTTTGACTTTGTTAAAATGAGTGGCGCGAGCAATGATTTTGTAATCATCGACACTCGCTTAAATCCAAAAAAAATCAATGTCGAAATTGTTAAAAAAATTTGCCATCGTCAAAATATTGGTTGCGATCAACTTATTTTAATCAATAATTCGTCAGATAATTCAGCAGAAATCGCGTGTGAAATGCAAATTTTTAATAGCGATGGCTCCGAAAGCGCCACTTGTGGCAACGCCACACGATGCGTCGCTAAAATTATTTTTGATGAAGATTTTTCAAAAGATAAAATAAAAATAAAAACTCAAGCGGGAATATTAGATTGCTTCAAAGTTAACGAAGATTTAATTAAAGTTAATTTGGGAGCGCCCAAAGTCGTTAATTCGCAAATTACTTTAGAAGGTTTTGAGTTCATTCATATTAATGTCGGAAATCCTCACGCCGTAAGTTTCGTTACCTCAATTCCACAAGATGAAATTTTCTTTAAAACCGGCGCTAAAGTTGAAAATAATTTACAATATTTTCCGCAAAAAACCAATGTCGAATTTGCTAAAATCATCAATGATTCGTTGATTGAAGTTAGAGTTTTTGAACGCGGAGTCGGCGAAACTTTGGCGTGTGGATCAGGCGCTTGCGCGGTCGGCTTTTCGGCAATCTATAAAAATTTAATCAAAAATACAACGGTAACTGTGCGCTTTAAAGGCGGAGATTTATTAATTGAATTTGACGGCACCAATATTTTCATGACCGCGGGAACGCAAAAAATTTTCAAAGGAATTATCGATGACGATTTTTTGCAATAAATTTTTTATAAAAATTTTATTTTTTCTGGGTTTTTTTTTAATAAATTCAGTTTTTTTAATGAATTCATCTCAAGCCCTTAATCCCGAAGCGCGTCTTAGCAATCCCGAGGACGAAAATCGCGCCATGAATTTATTTTTACAAGTTCGTTGTTTGGTGTGCAATGGGCAAGTAATTGAAAATTCCGACAGCAAATTCGCTTTTGATGTTCGCAGTTTAATTCGCGAACAAATTTCTCAAGGAAAAACCGATGACGACGTCAAGGAAAATTTAGTTGCAACCTTCGGCGAAGATATTTTAAATCAACCAAAAACTTCCAGCATTTTATTACTAGCCCTCATTTCTCTAGGCCTCTCGGCGATAATTTTTTTTAGAGTTTTCGCGGGAAGAAAATAAAATTCTAACTTATCAATAAATCCCTAACTCCGATCAAGTTCCTTCGACATTGAATTTAAAAGCATCAATGAAAAATTGCCTGCGCGCTCTTGGAAATGGTTGATTTTGGCGGTGAAGATGTTGTAAAAAAAGACGGCGGGGATTGCCGCGAATAGCCCAATTGCGGTGGCGAGCAAACTTTCGGCGATTCCCGGGGCAACAACCGCGAGGCTGGTATTTTTACTCACCGCAATACTTTGAAAGGAATTCATGATACCCCAAACCGTTCCAAATAGCCCAACGAAAGGTGCCGATGAGCCAATTATCGCCAAGAAATTTAATCCACTTTCTAATTTTTGCATCGAACGATTTGAAGCGATTTGCATCGAATTAGTTAAGCGCTCTTTCAGCGATTCTTTTTTGTCGGGACCTTGCGTAATTATTTGTTTAATATTATTCGATTTCCACTCGCGCAAGCACGCTAGAAAAATGCGCGCCAAAGGGTGGTTATCATTATTTTTTGCTTGCGTAAAAATCTCTTCAAGCGGGACATTGCTTTCGAATGAATCCTCAAAGCGATCACTGCGATATTTAAGAATTTTAAACTTAATAAATTTATCAAAAATTATTGCCCAAGAAATAAAAGAGGCAGCGACCATTAACAAAATAACGAATTGCACTACAAAATCAGCTTGCACAATCAAGTTAATCAAAGAAACCGAGGATTTGTCCATAATTTTAAATTTTTGTTTATATCAAATTAATTTGAAAATTTACTCTTCAATAATTTCTCTTTTACCAGAAATATTTGGAGCAGAAACGATGCCGTTTTCTTCCATTTTTTCAATCAAAGTCGCGGCTCGATTATAGCCAATGCGAAGTTGCCTTTGCACATAACTTATCGAAGCTTTTTTATCACGGCGTACAATCATTACCGCTTTATTATACAAATTATTATCATCGCTATCATCGCCACCTTCATAGCCTCCCGCCTCTGCAGAAGGAGCATTTGGAATCGGCACTTCGAAAGAAATATGTTCGCTTTCTTCGAATTCTGATGAGTCTTGGCTTTTAATATAATTAACAATATTTTCAATTTCAGTATCCGAACAAAATGGACCGTGAACCCGAACCATTTTACTGCCACCCGACATAAAAATCATATCACCCTGACCAAGAAGCTGTTCAGCTCCTTGCGTTCCAAGGATTGTGCGCGAATCAATTCGCGAAGTAACTTGGAAAGAAATTCTTGTTGGAAAATTGGCTTTAATAACGCCAGTAATAACATCGACCGACGGCCGTTGCGTCGCCATAATTAAGTGGATTCCGGCCGCCCGAGCCATTTGTGCAAGCCTCTGTACCGAGTTTTCAATTTCTTTGCCCGCCACCAACATTAAATCCGCCATTTCATCGACGACAACCACAATGAAAGGCAATTTTTTTGGTTCAAATTCAATTTCTTCAATGATGGGTTTGCCCGTTGTTGGATCGTAGCCAGTTTGCACTTTGCGCATTAATTTTTCGCCATCGAGCATGGCTTTTTCGGCCTTCTCATTATAACCAGCGATATTACGCACGGCAAAACTTGACATCAAGCGATAGCGTTCTTCCATTTCAGCGACCACCCATTTTAAAGCGATAACGGCTTTCCCCGGTTCGGTAACTACAGGTGAGAGTAAGTGCGGAATGCCATCATAAATTGATAATTCCAACATTTTTGGATCGATCATAATGAATTTACATTCATCGGGACGCAGTTTAAAAAGCAAAGATAAAATCATAACATTCAGGCCGACGGACTTTCCCGAGCCAGTCGTTCCAGCGATTAATAAATGGGGCATTTTTGCCAAATCGGCAATCATAAATTCGCCACCAATATCTTTTCCTAAAATCATCGGTAAGGAAAATTGCGAAAATTTGTAATCGCGCGACTCAAGAATTTCACGCAAAAAAATCATTTCGCGTTTTGGATTTGGAAGCTCAATGCCGATTGAAGTTTTGCCAGCTACAACCGCAATACGGGCGGAAACCGCACTCATCGAGCGCGCAATATCGTCGGACAAAGAAATAACTCGCGAAGCCTTCGTGCCGGCTTCTGGTTCAAATTCATGAAGCGTGATAACTGGCCCGACTTTAGTGCCAACATTGACACCGCGCACACCAAAATCATCTAAAACTTTTAACAACATTTTAGATTGACTTTCGACAAGTTCTTTGGGTACTTTTTTATCTTTATTTTCGGCAGAGCGATCGGTTAACAACTCACAAGTCGGTAACACATAAGAGCTTTTGCGGTGCTTAGGTTTTTTAATTTTACTTGATGATTTAAGCTGTTTTTTTAAATCTTCATTACTAGTCTTTGCGACTTCAGCTTCAAAGGACATGTCACCCTCATCTTCAAATTCTTGATTATTTTCAATAATTTTTTTATCGACATTGTTTGGAATAATTTTTGGCGAATTTTTAGATAAAAGATTATCAAAAATATTATTTAAATCTTTTGGCAATAAATATTTTTCAACAACATAGCGCAACCAGATAAAAGTAAATCTGAACGAGTAAATCCAGTCTTTCAAAGAAACTTCAACAATTATTGAAAATAGCATTAAAGCTAATGAAAAACTGGCTATAAAAATTGCATATTTTGGGAATTGTTGTAATTTTAACAATAAAAATGAACCGTTAACACCGCCGAGCGAACTGAATTCCCACCAAGAAGGCTTTGGCACGAGAGCAAACATCAAGCAAAAACTTAAAATGCAAATTGGAATAATTATCAACTTGCTCAAAAAATACTGAACACCGGCAATATTAGTCATTTGAAGCCCTAAACTAAAAGTAAAAATTACCCCGATAAAAGAACTCAACCCTATAATTTGAAAGGATAAATCGGCAATTCTCGCGCCATAAATTCCACCAAAATTTTTTATATGATTTTCAGTTGAAAATGTGTTGAAAGATGGATCGTTAACATCAAAAGTTATCAATATTAAAGCATAATAAATTGCCAAAATTGTCACAAAAATTCCCGCAAGCCTTCTGAATAATTGAATTAAAATTTGTAGCGATTTATTTATTATCATTCTTTAGTTAACAAATTGTGGGATGCCTTCAATATTATTAATTTCATCGCCATTTTTAAAATCGGTTTCCCCGTTTTGTTGTTTTACATAAACCGGAGGAATATTTGTAGAATCTTGATTTTTATCTACCTTGTCAACTTTAGTAACTTTATTAACTTCATCAAGAGCATTTTGAATATTTAATTTTTTTGAGAAATTTTTTAAAAAAGAATCTTGTTCAGGGGGTAAATTTTCTTCAAATGGCTCGCCCTCCTCAGCCTCCTTAAGCACAATTGGAGCATTATTATTAACAACATTATTGTTATTTTGTGTTAATTTTTTATCCTCCTCGGGTTCCTTGAGAAGCGAAATTAATTTTGGATTATTTTCTTTATTTAATAATTGATTATTAGCATCTTTTTCATCCTCCGCAACTGGATTATTTGGGTTATCTTTAGATTTTTCATTAGCCTTGGCATTGGCTAAAATTTTATCATTATGTTTTTTTATTATATGATTATAAATCAATACTCTATTAGTGCTTTTAAAGGTATTTGGTGGTAATGGCTTTTCTTGCTGATAGCGATTTGGATCTCGATAATTCGGGTCGGCGCCATAAATTCCAGCCATCTTATTTAAATATTCATTTTGAAATTTTTTTGCTCGAGTCGCTCTTTTTTGCTTAACTTCATCGATGGCTTTTTTATCATCTAAAATTCTTTGATCATCGATTTTTTTATATTCATCAACAAAAATGCATTTATCCTCGTAAAGACAACGATTTTTTCCGCAATCACATCCGAAGGTTATGGCGTAAGAGCAAACGGCATATTTATCAAATTTAAAATTACATTTATCGACACAACTATTGCCAAAATCTCGCCACGATCCACGAGATTTTTCGCAAGAAAGTCTATCATCAAAAGTAGTTGACCTTACTAAGTCAGCAAATGCATTTTTATTCAAAAATATAAGCAAAAAACCACATAAGAAAACTGTGTTTTTGAATATTTTTGTAAATAAGATTTTATTATTTTTTTTTAAAAATGGTTTCACAAAAAACTAACTCTTTATTTGATTCGTGATGTTAAAGATAATTAATATATAGTTAATAATTTTTCTAATTCCGCAACAACTTTATCAGCCATTTCAGAACATGAAACAGTTTTTTGAAATTGAGTTGCGATATCAGCGGTTCTAGCTCCCGACTTCAAAACATTTTCAACTGCTAAATCAAGTTTATCGGCTTCTTTTAAGTAACCAAAAGAATAACGAAGCATCATTGAAAAACTTAAAATAGTTGCCAAGGGATTAGCAATATTTTTGCCAGCAATATCAGGCGCCGAACCATGAACTGGCTCATATAAAGCGTATTGTTTGCCGTTACTTTGCTTTTCGCCAAGCGAAGCCGATGGCAACATTCCAAGCGAACCCGTAAGCATCGAAGCGGTGTCCGACAAAATATCGCCGAACATATTGCCTGTAACCATCACATCAAATTGTTTTGGATTGCGCACCAATTGCATCGATGCATTATCAACATACATATGCTTTAATTCAATATCAGGATAATATTTTGCACCAATTTCCGAAACAACTTCGCGCCACATTTCCGTAGTTTCAATGACATTAGCTTTGTCAATAGAGCATAATTTTTTGCCACGAATTTTTGCTAATTCAAATGCAACTTTGGCAATTCTTTCAACTTCTTTTGAATTATATGTCATGGTGTTTACGCCTTGCCTAGAGCCATCTTCAAGAGTTTTTACATATCTTGGTTCACCGAAATATAAATCTCCCGTTAGTTCACGAACAATCATTATATCCAAACCTTCAACAACCTCTCTTTTTAAAGTTGAGCTATCTGCCAAAGCATCGAATACCTTAGCGGGACGAAGATTTGCAAAAAGCGCTAATTCTTTACGGATTCCAAGTAATCCACGCTCGGGACGATTTTTATATTCTAAACTTTCCCACTTTGGACCGCCAACAGCGCCAAGTAAAATAGCGTCGGCTTCTTTGGCTAAATCCAAAGTTTCTTGAGGAAATGGCGTGCCTTTTTCATCATAAGCAATTCCACCTAAAAGTGCATTTTCTGTTTCAAATTTTTTGTCGGTATTTTTAGTAAAAAAATCAATAACTTTTTTAGTTTGCAAAACCACTTCTGGACCAATTCCGTCGCCTTCAATTAATAAAATTTTTTTCATAAATTTTGTTATTTTAAAATAATAATTTGATTTAATTCATTAAATAATTTTTTTGACAATTCTTCGCTTTTAGCATTAAGCCAGCTTTGCGAAGATTCATCAAAAGAAAAATAATCGGCGCCGAGAAAAGGCGAAGAATACCAAATCTTTTGATTGCCAGCATTGCGATTAATAATAAAAGTTTTTTTGTTACTGTTGATTACGATTTCAAGAATGCCTTCTTGATATTCAACCTCTAGTTTAGAATCAACATCCTGCAATTCAATTTTTTCGGCTAAATTTTGTAAAAAATTTTCGCACAAACTATAAAAATTCATAAAGATTTATGGGTAGATTTCATTAACAATCCAACCATCGAGCGTTTTTTCGTAAAGATGGCGATGGTGAATACGATAATCGCCCTCCTCCCAAAATTCAATCGCACGCGGTTTAACACGGAATCCCGACCAGAAGAGCGGTCGATCAACTTCTTGATTTTCAAATTGCGTTGTTATTTCGCTAATTCTATTTTCAAATTCTTGCCAATTTTCCATTTTTTGAGATTGCTTCGAAGCCCAAGCTCCTATCTTACTCTCCCTTCTTCTTGAAGCAAAATATTCATCGGCCTCAGCTGTTGAAACTGGCTCAATTTCGCCCTCAATTCTTACTTGGCGACCCAAAATTCCCCAGTAAAAACACAATGCAACATTTAGATTTTGTTTTAATTCTTGACCTTTGCGACTAGTTAAATTGGTATAAAAACAAAAACCTCTTTCATCAAATTTTTTTAGAAGAACCATGCGCGAAGATGGCTTGTTATCAAGATTGGAAGTGGCAAGACACATGGCGCTTGGCTCAACAATTTTAGAATTATTGGTGGCCTCATTAAACCATTTTTCAAATATTTCAAATGGAATTTTATGATTGACTTTGTTTTGAATCATCTGTTTATTATTTGATTTTAATGTTCAAATTTATTTATTAAAAAATGCACTTCAATTTTAATTATTTTATTCGCTTTGTTTTAATTATTATTATTTCTTTATTCTATTTGAAATATCGAAATAATCAATGCATTAAAAATCAAAATTGCAAACCATATTTTATTTCAAATTTTCTGAGTTTTAAAAAGGAATTTTCATCCCCCATCCTAGTTAGCTACCAACTCGAAGACAATTTAGTAAATATTGATATATTAATTGAATCTTCGCCAAAACTAGAAGATTCACCTAGATTTAAAAATTTAACAGAAGATACGCTTAAAAATTATATTCTTACAATAGATTACCTCAAAACAATGGGCTATGCAGATGTTGATTTAGTAATTGATAATGACATGATTACAAAAAAGTTTACCCTAAGAAATACCTCAAAAAATGCCCTTAAAGTCTTTCCAAAAATGATTTTTAATGAAAAATTTTTTAAGATTTATAATTGCTTTTGTGGTTCAAAAATTATCGTTGAACCAATGTCGACAAAGGATATTTTTATATATTTTAAAGTTAAAGATTTTATAGAAAATGATAAAAATAATAATGATGATAGAAGTCAACAAAATGAACTCAAAAATTTCTCAATTAGGGTTTCGATATAAAAAATAATAAAATAATTTTTTATTCACTAGCTATATTTTTGTTAATAATGATTATTTGAAATAAATAATAATAGTTTTAGCGAATTCTAAAACTTAGAAGAAGTTATAAATGGATGTTGAGGATTTTGATTTGAAATTTTTTAATGTCGGGAGCCACCACCACGCAAACCCAGCGTGTGTATTCATATTCGCTGTAAAAGCTTTTGTATTCTGATACACTCCCAACAAAAATTATTATTCAATATAATTTTTCTTCTTGCAAGTATTTTTTTTAAAAAAACTATGAAATATTATTTAAATATAAAAAAAATGTTTTAAAAAATATAAAACAATAAAAAAATTGATATTTGAGATATTAAATGATTTTTAAAATAATTATTCTTTTTTTAATTTTGATTAACCCGCTCGAAGCTTATTGCCAAGAAGCTTCGAATCTTTCCATCTTCGATAAAAATAAAGTATTTTCAATAATTTCCGTAAATTATTTTTATAATAACCAACCCTTATTTAAAAATTCAAAAATTAAATGTGAACTTGAGTTTTATGATGATTACAAACAAAAAGTTATTTCAAAAATTGATGAAAATAGCAATTATATAATTCTCGCTTCCAATCCGGGGAAAGTTTTTTTAGAAAATATAAAATGCTCTAGCCATTCGATTCCATTGATTTACGGAGCTTCGCGCTATAAAATAGTCGATGATATGGGGTTTTTAGCTCATCAAGGTTATGTTAATTATATTGGCGAATTAAATTTATATTATTACCCAACTTTATTTAAAATTCTTGATATTTTTAATTTATCAAAGCTTTCCAATGATAACAATGGAAGCCTAGATATTAAAGTTTATAACAATATTTTTGAAGCTTTAAATTTTATAAATTCACGGTTTAAAAATATTTATCATTTAAAATTAACCAAATCTCTTTTAGAAGATCGTCATAACTTAAAACCAAACGATCCTCCCGTGGTTTATTCGCAACAAAATATTGACAGAGATTTACAAAGAAACATGCCTCCGCAACCCCTGATTTACAACACATATTCACAAAATAATGAGTCTAAAAATTCTAAAATTATGATTGAAGAAAATGCTGAAAAAGATAAACTTAAATCTTCAATTGAAACCGTTAAACAACAAGATTTACTTGAAAAATTTAATGATGAAATGGTCAAAACAGATGGTGAATATAAAGCCCCCGAACATCCATATATTGCACAAAGATATTCTGATTTTTATAGCCCAGTTTACAATCCTTATTACTTAATAAAAAACACCTCTGGTTATAACATGATGAATACTCTAGGAGTTCAGGACCCAGTTATAGAGCATCCGCATTAAGTTTTTTTATTTTTACTTAATAAATATTTTTGAAATAAATCGGGGCGATTTTTTTGAGTAATTTTTTCAGCTTGTTCTTTGCGCCATTTTTCAATATTCGCATGATGCCCTGAAAGCAGAATTGAAGGCACTTCCCGCTCTAAAAAATTTGCTGGACGCGTATAATGCGGATACTCCAACAAAAATTCATAATCGTTATTATCAGCATTTCCGAAGCTTTCTTGCTCAAGCGATTGCTCTTTTCCAAGAACGCCCTTAACATTGCGCAAAATGGCGTCGATTAAGACATAACTGGCAATTTCTCCGCCCGACAAAACATAATCGCCAATTGAAATTTCTTCGACTTCGAAAATATCAATAATTCTCTGATCAATTCCTTCGTAGCGCCCACAAATAATATTAATTTCCGATTCTTGCGCTAGATCTTGCGCCATTTTTTGATTAAAAACTTTGCCTCGCGGTGACGGATAAATAATTTTAGGTTTTTTGCTATTTTGTGAAATATTTTTTTCTAAAGCATGATGCAAGACATCAGGCTTAAAAACCATCCCCGCACCTCCTCCAAAAGGAGCATCATCAACGGTTTTACGCTCATCAAAGCCATAATCACGAATATTGATTATTTCCAATTGCCATAAATTTTTATTGAGCGCTTCACCCGTTATTGATTTAGCTAATATTTGCGGAAAAAGTTCGGGAAAAATTGTAAAAACTTTAAAATTTATCATGAAAATATTTTGTTTATTTGAATAATTTAAATTAAAATTATAATATTATTTTCTTAAAATAACTTAACTTTTTAAAAATGTCGTCAAAAATTGAAAATTCTTTAGTAAAAATTGATTGCAAAAAAACCTTTGGCATTAATTGTAACTTTGAAATAAAAGGCTTTGCAACCACATCTGATCTAGTTCCAACTCTCGATAATAATTATTTATTTGACGAGAAAACCAGTAAAGCAATTTTAGCGGGATTCACTTATAATCAAAGAGTTTTGATTCAAGGAATGCACGGAACTGGCAAATCAACTCACATTGAACAAATCGCCTCGAGGCTTAATTGGCCATGCATGCGCATTAATTTTGATTCACAAATTACGCGCCTGGATTTAGTTGGAAAAGATATAATAAAACTTAAAAATGATAAGCAAATTACCGAATTTAAAGAAGGAATAATTCCTTTTGCCCTTCGCAACGGAGTGGCTTTGGTACTTGATGAATATGATGCCATAAAAACCGATGTTTCTTTTGTTATCCAACGCTTGCTTGAAGAAGATGGCAAGTTCGCTCTTCTCGAAGAAAATGAAATCATTACCCCTCATCCAAATTTTCGTCTTTTTGCAACATCTAATACCCTTGGAGCTGGCGATGATCTAGGAATTTATCATGGCACCAATTTAATCAATCAAGCACAAATGGATCGCTGGAATATCGTGGCCTCTTTGAATTATTTATCCGAAGATTATGAAATTACTATTTTGCAAAAAAAATTAGCCTTTTTATCATCAAAAGAACATCAACAAACTTCAAAATTAATGGTAAGAATGGCTAATTTAAGTCGTGAAGCCTTTAAAAATGGTGACATTTCCAACTTGATTTCGCTAAGAACTTTAATTTCTTGGGGGCGCAACATTGAAATTTTTAATTCAGTTAAAGATGCCTTTGTTTTGAGCTTCTATAATAAAATTATTGATGATGAAAAATCAGTAATTCACGAATTTTATCAACGAGTTTTTGGCGAAGAAATATAAAAATAAGTTTTATATTTCATGAGTCGGAAAGGCTAAAATAATTTCTTAACACCCCAAGGTTTTAATGATTGGTTTTAATGATTGGTTTTAATGATT
>Ga0209443_1001160_pt1 | contig 16961 bp, 16 predicted proteins | sample LauGreBMM110DCMD_2_FD_187571 | JGI IMG/M metagenome (GOLD analysis project Ga0209443, IMG submission 187571) | Freshwater lake microbial communities from Lake Michigan, USA - Su13.BD.MM110.DCMD (SPAdes) (version 2) | ecosystem: Environmental > Aquatic > Freshwater > Lake | place: Lake Michigan... | reverse complement strand
AAAACTAAAAAAATAATCAAATCTAAATCAGCGGTTTCTTGTCTAAAAAAATATGATAATGAAGCTGAAAATGTGTTTGAAATTGGCGTTGATGAAGCTGGCAGAGGTCCATTGTTCGGAAGAGTTTATACAGGAGCAGTTATTTTACCTAAAGATGATACTTTCGATCATTCAAAAATGAAAGATAGTAAAAAATTTCATTCAAAAAAGAAGATTGATGAAGTGGCAAAATATATTAGAGAAAATGCTCTAGCGTGGTATGTAAGTTTTGAAGATGAAAAAAGAATAGATGATATTAATATTCTTCAAGCAACTCAACAAGCAATGCATAACTCAATATTGGCAGTTAGAAAACAGTTTAATGTTAAACAACTCATTTCTGATAAAGAAGAGATAAAAGATTACTCGTATAGTTTATTGATAGATGGCAATTATTTCAATCCTTTAACGGTATTAAATAAAAAAAATAAAAAATTAGAAATTATTCCTTACACTACAATAGAAGGGGGTGATAATAAATATTCGGCAATTGCCGCTGCGTCTATTTTAGCAAAAGTAGAGAGAGATAAATATATTGAGGAATTATGCCAACAAAATCCGACTTTATCAGAATATTATGCTATAGATTCTAACAAAGGGTATGGGGCAAAAAAACATATGGATGGTATAAAAGCACATGGAATAACTATATGGCATAGAAGAAGTTTTGGAATTTGTAAAAATTATGTGTAATTGAATTGTTTTATCATTTTTGTGAGAACTTATTAAAATCTATTAAATATATAAATGAAATCTATTAAATTTCCAATTAGATATGTACCAAAAAAAATAACAATGAAAGATAAACAAAAACAAATCAATATGCTACTAAAATCAAAAAAACTATATAAAAAACATAAATATTACACACGCAAAAATATATCATCCTATAAAAGTATAAAATCAAACCATATACTAAATGCTCGTAAAATATACAATATTCAAACCATAGTACCTAATAAAGAATTATCATTAAAAACGGGATGTAAACTGTCAGCATTAAAACAAATTGTAAAAAAGGGAGAAGGAGCATATTATTCGTCGGGATCAAGACCAAATCAAACACCACAATCGTGGGGATTAGCACGATTGGCAAGTTCATTAACTTCTGGAAAATCAGCTGCGGTTGATTATAATATAATTGAAAAAGGGTGTGATCATAAAAAAAAAGCATTTATTTTAGCAAATAAATCAATAAAAAAATATAAATATGGACATTCAAAAACAAAAAAAAGGGCATTTAAAATGTAACATGTAAAAAGTATAATGTAAAAAGGTGTTAAAATAATTAAATATATATTTAATATATAAATTAAATATAAATAAAATTGAAATAAATAATATTTTTTATTGTAAAATTATTAATACTTAAAAATACTTAAAATCAATTAGATAATTAAAATAACATGCGTGTATTAGTTTTTGATACTGAAACCACAGGTCTTCCAAAGACAAAAATAATGAGTCCTGACACTTTGGAAAGTTGGCCTCATATTGTTCAATTTAGTTATGTAATATATGACGACGCATTAAATGACATAACAGAATCAAAAGACGCAATTATAAAAGTTTCAGAAAATGTTATAATTGGTGAAGATTCGATAATATTTCACGGCATAACAAATGAAATATCCATGTCTAAAGGAGTTAATATTGATAAAATTTTAAACGAATTCTTCGTTCATTTGAGAAAGTGTGATAAAATAGTAGGCCATAATGTATCTTTTGATATTAATATGGTAAAGGTTGAATTATTAAGAATTCTTTATTCAGAAAATGGAGTTATTTCTGATAAGGATATAAAAGAATTTAAATTAAATTTGCATTATTTACAAAATATAAAAAATATTTATTGTACTTTACAAGAATCAATAGATCTATGTAATATTAAAGCTGTTAACAAATATGGAAATACATATTTAAAATATCCAAAATTAGTTGAATTACATGAGACATTATTTAAAACAACGCCAAATAATTTACATAATTCTTTTAATGATATTCTTGTAACACTAAGATGTTTTGTTAAAATGATTGAAAATAGAGATTTAAATATTGATTGTGTAAAATTTAAAAATACAGCTCAATTATTACACCTTCTTTAATTTTCCGAAAAAAAATATCATATAAATTTATTTTTTTATATGATAGAACTCGAAATCGAACTCCTTATTCCCCACTTTTATAATATTGACTCTTAAGCTGAACAACTTTCACAAATATCATCTTGTTCTTCAATATTTTTTGCGGTTGGTTCAATAGTAAATTGTTGAGCTTGATGTTTGGCTTTTCGTCTTAAATAATAAATACCTGTTTTAAGACCTTTTTTCCATGAATAAAAATGCATAGAAGTTAAAGCATTATAAGTTGGATCCTCAATCCATAGATTGAGACTTTGACTCTGGCAAATAAAAGCGCCTCTATCAGCTGACATATCAATTAGATGTTTCATAGGAATTTCCCAAACAATCTTATATTTATTTCTTATATTTTCTGGTAAAATAGTTAATTGTTGAATAGATCCTTTATTAGAAATAATATTATTTTTAATCTGTTCATTCCAATAGCCAAGTTTAATAAGATCATTCATCAAGTATTTATTAACAACTACAAATTCCCCTGCTAAAGTGCGACGACTATATAAATTGCTTGTAAATGGTTCAAAACATTCATTGAAGCCAAGAATTTGTGAAGTAGATGCTGTTGGCATAGGTGCTATAAGAAGAGAATTACGTATTCCATGATTTACAATAGATTGCTTTAAAATTGTCCAATCATATCTATCACTTGGAACTACATTCCACATATCAAATTGAAGAATGCCTTTGGAAGCAGGAGATCCTTCAAATGATTGGTAAGCGCCGCAATGTTGCGCTCTTAATCCATATTTCGTGGATTCATAATTACTATATATCATTGAATTATATTGACTATTATAATACCCGAATCGTTTTTTTTGGTCAATAGCAATTTCGTTACTTTTTTCTAAAGCGGCGTGATAAATGGTTTCAAATATTAATTTATTAACTTCTTTTGCTTCATCTGAATGAAATGAAATGTTCATCAAAATAAAAGTATCTGCTAATCCTTGGACACCAATGCCAATGGGACGATGTAATAAATTGCTTCTTTTTGTTTTTTCTGTCGGATAAAAATTAATATCAATTACACGGTTCAAGTTATTAGTAATAACTTTTGTTACGAAATGAAGTTTCTCATAGTCAAACAGTTTAGTTTGAGCATCGACGAACGATGGCAGACCAATAGAAGCCAAATTACAAACAGCTGTTTCTTTTGCGTCAGAATATTCTATGATTTCGGTACATAAATTTGAACTCTTAATGGTGCCAATATTTTTCTGATTTGTTTTATTATTTGCGGCGTCTTTATACAATATATAAGGCGTGCCTGTTTCCATTTGAGCATCTAATATTTTAAACCATAAATCGCGAGCATTAATCGTTTTGCGTGCTCTACCTTCAACCTCATATTTTTCATAAAGTTCATTAAATTTGTTTCCATATACATCATCTAATCCAGGACATTCATTAGGACAAAACAGTGTCCATTTTGCGTTGTTTTTAATTCGCTCCATAAATAAATCACATATCCACAGCGCATAAAATAGATCGCGTCCTTTTAATTCTTCGTCTCCATGATTTTTTTTCATTTCTAAGAAGTCTTCAATATCGGCATGCCAAGGTTCCACATAAATAGCGAAAGATCCATTGCGTTTGCCTCCTTGGTCAATATATCGTGCGGTATTATTGTAAACGCGCAACATAGGAATTAGTCCACTTGAGGTGCCATTTGTTCCTTGAATATGAGAACCTTTGGCGCGAATATTGTGAACGTTTAATCCGATGCCTCCTGCCCATTTAGATATATGAGCACAATCTTTTAATGTATTAAAAATTCCATCAATACTATCATCTTCCATAGAGATTAAATAACAGCTTGATAATTGAGGTCTAGGTGTTCCAGCATTAAAAAGAGTTGGTGTAGCATGTGTGAAAAATTTTAATGACATAAGATCATATGTTTCCTTTACGAGTGCTATACTATTAGGATGTAGATCTCCGTGTATTCCACATGCTACACGTAGCCACATATGTTGAGGCCTTTCTACAATTTTATCGCCGATTTTGAATAAATAAGAGCGTTCTAAGGTTTTGAAGCCAAAATAGTCTATTAAATAATCTCTGCTATGGTCAATCATTGAATTTAACTCGCACGAATATTTATTAACAAAATTCCACAAATGTTGAGATATAAGTGGTTTATTAATTCCATGAGTATTTGTAAATTCATATAAACTGATGATTACATTTGAAAAAATAGAATCCGTATTTTTTTGATGATTTGATATGATAATGCGTGACGCAAGTGTAGAATAGTCGGGATGATTTGTGGATAAAGAGGCGCATTGTTCAGCAGCCAGTTCATCAATTTTAGTTGTTGGAATAGTATCATATAATTGATCAATTACTTTCATTGCAAGCGAAGAATAATTTATATTAATTCCAGCCTCATGACCCAACTTTTTAATTCTTGATAAAATTTTATCAAACGCAATGTCTTGTAACATGCCATTACGTTTAGTTACACGCATTTCATTTGAATTCTCCATTGTTATATCTCTAAAAATAGTTTTAAGTTTGTTGAATTATATAATTTATATTATTTTAAATTATTTTATATTATTTTAAATTATATAATTTATATATATGAATCAATTAGCATTTTTAGTCCTCATTTTAGTATTAGCTATTGGATTACCTCTTTTTTTTAATATTTCAGAAACCTTTAAAAAAAGAAGAGACGGATTTTCAAATTATGCTTTAGACGGCGCAATGGGATCATTTCCGGCTGCTCAAAAAGATGTTTTAGTTCAAGATTTTTATCCAAGAACTGAAATAAATGGCATCTCTAATAACACCTCGAATGATATCTGGTGGCACTACCCAACATTTAAATTAGGCTCTTATGATCAAATAACAAATAATATTAAGTATCCAAATAATCCAGACGAAGGAACATGTATGCCTGCTTCAATGTGTGGAGCATTATACAAAGAGAAACAATTAGGTTCCAATTATGTAACTCCGTTGCCTCCTGTAAATCCGCAATCAGGAACGCGTGTAGGATATTTTACAACAGATGAAAATTTATTACCATTTAGAACAAATGTTACAAATATTTTATATTAAAGCAATAACTAAAGGTCTTAAGGTGTAAAGGTCTTAAGGTCTTAAGGTCTAAAGGTCTAAAGGTCTTAAGGTGTAAAAAATATTGTATCTACTTTATGTATCTACTTTAATTATCTTATTGAATTTAAGTAGACACCCTTGTGAGGCAGTAATGTACGGATTTGGTTTTTCTTTCTTAGTTTTTCTAACAGGAGCTCTATGTTCATATCCACTAATTCGCTCTTTTTCAATTGTTTTCCAAACTCTTTCAAGTTGTGCGATATTATTTTTAAACCATTCAACATTTCTTACTACAAGAACACAACTAAGTTTATCTAGTTTCCAATATATGAATTTCATATAAGTGTAATTGTACGGTTCTGATTGATATAATGAAAGTGTATTCCCTTCCCATATATTAATATCCTCTTGATTAATTATGTCTAGCGGTTTATAAGAATAAAAAGGCTTTCCGTTTTTGGCATGAAAATGAATAAAAATACCTTTCATTTTCCCTTCTATATCATTTTTATAACTATTATAATCAGGATATTCTATGAATTTTGTTTCTAAAAAATCGCATTCATCTAGATCACATACTTCCATTTGAAGCTGCGTTTGAACCCAATACTCTTTTTTTGGTATTCCAGTTATTTCACGACTAAATGGATTTTTTATTTCTAACATTCTACCGTAACGATCTGAATTCTTATCAATATTAATACCATCAGGTGACGCTCCTACAAAATTATATGTAGGATGTTGGATACAGCCAAAATCTTCTATTGTTGTATCATACATTTTTTCATAAATTAAAACAGACAATGGTTCATATTTTTGTCCCCAATGTAGTGGTGAATTTACATTTACCGTTTCAGGTTCTTCCACATTTGTTTTTAATGGTTGGCATTTTTCATAAATAAGTTGGTTTATGGCTGACTGTGAATCAAACGCCTTATATGCGTTACTTGCTGTAATTAAATTATGTCTAAATTTATACCATTCAGGTGTTCTTTGAACAGGTTGTGGAATATCGCGCAATTTATTTATTTTTTCTTCAATAATATCAATATATTCATCCTTTATTTCTTCGTTTATTTCTTTCTTTATTTCTTCATTTTCGCTATAACTTTCTATGGATCTTTCATAATTAAATAAATTAATAAAAATATAAAAAGCATCTTCTAATAAATCATTCATATCATCTTCAATGTAATCGCTTTCAAGAATTTGTTCTTCCAATTGAATATAAAACATTTCTTGTATTTCATCAAGAATATTTTCATAAAAATCTGGCTCGGAAATAGCTGTTGGATTTTCATTCACGAATTCATCCATTAAATGTATGGCTGTTTCAATAAGATCTAACGCGTAATCTTCCGTGAAAATAGATGGCTCATCTTCAAATACTATTGTGTCGCTAATATCTTCTAATTCTTCTAATTCATAAATAAACATAATTATATAGTCCCATTGTTTTTAATATATCATTTTATATTAATTATCATCTGTATCGATGTAAATAGAAATAATATTTTCAGATACTATTTTAGAGTTGGTGGTTTTAATAGTTTTTTGAGGAATTTTAGGCGCAAGAGATTTTAATGTTGACACCCTCTTATCTATATTCTTTAATGTAAAATGTTTATTAGATTTACTATAAGTTAGAGCAGGAATTTCTTTTATTATACCATTCACTTTATCATAAACAACATCTTTTACTCTTTGAAGTTTTTTTCTATCAATACTATCTTTTAAAAACGATAATAATAATTTAACTTCTTCTTCATCTAAATTTTTATCCTTTTTATATATTTCAACATATTCAACCATTTTTTTAGTTTTTACGGTTTTATTTAATTTACACCAAGGTTCATTACTATTGTTATTTTTTTCATCTTCTAAAAATTTTTCTAAATTAGACAGATTATTTGAGGATTTAGTTTCTTGTAATGGATTACCATTTAATAACATTGTTTTATACTTGATATTCTTAAGTTCTTGACATTCATCTTTGCTATTTGATATTTCTTCCATATTTATATAATATATATAGTCATAAGTTTAACTTACTTTCGCAAAATAGTTATTTATTAGTAAATATTTATATCATTTACCAATAAATATTATATAATTGAATATTATTACATATTATTAATTATAATTGTGTTAAATATAATATTTTATTATCATATATGGGAGATGAAACAAAAAAAGTAAATATAATAGGTAATAAAAATAAATGTATGGTAAATAAATTAATACAAGACCATAAAGAACAATCTTGTTCTAAAAAACGAATTGTATCAGAAAAATGGACTTTTTTAGAAGAATACTCCTATATATATCAGATACAAATAGTTAAAGAAATTTTACAAAATAATTATGTTCATACAAATGATACATCCAAAACAATTATACAAGAAATAAATAAAAAAATATCGAGTTACAAGCAACAAGATATAATAAAAAAACGTTTAGATGAAGCAAAATTTGTAAATTTTGAAACAATTATACAGAAAATGGTTGATGTAGAATTGAAATGTCGTTATTGTAATTGTGAAATGTTAGTTTTATATGATATATCGAGAGAAATGAAACAATGGTCTGTTGATAGGGTTGATAATGATAAAGGACATAATAATGACAACTTTCATTTAGCTTGTTTAGATTGTAATTTAAAAAAAAGAAGACGGTCTGATGAAAAATTTTTATTTACAAAACAATTAAATATTATAAAACAAAACAATTAAATATTATAAAACAATTAAGTTTATTAATAATATATTTTTTAAATATTATTAGTATGGAGTGGAAATGGACAAAAGGAGAACCATATGAAAGATCAAGAAGATTAAAAAATATAGCCTCAGCCCCAGATAATGTTGAAAAAGAACATTCTAGCAAAGAAATAGAAAATTCCGCATATACATCATCCTTAAATTATGATGAAAATACTTGGGACATTTTAAATCAAAGTTTATCTGGAGGGTTTACAGTTTCTAATAAGAGAGAAGATTTAGACTTAAAAATTGCCGACAGAAAGTTAGTTCAACAAAGAGGATTTAATCCATTTTTAAGTGAAAATGATTATGTTAATGATATTGCAATTAGAGATCAATTTTTAAAACCAATAAATACTACGTCTGATCGTGTTAGTGATACAAATGACAAATAAATTATAATAGCGATTTGCTACACATTGTGTACAATAAACGGTTCACAAAATAAGTAATACAAATGTTAAATAAAATATACAGTCTTATTACAATAGTTTGGGGGTTTATTTTATTAAAATGCGTAAAAATAAAAAGGATATGGGCTAAAATATAGACAACTAAAACAAAAAACGAAAATCCTGTTAAAAATAAAAAATAAACACAATATTGTTTATCTAATGGTCCAAATATATTTTCATAAAGACTTGACATTATATATAAATGTCAGATTTTATAATGACACAATATAATATGAAATATAAACGACTTAAATAAGTTTTTAACATTTTAATATAATGAGCGTTGCTACAAACTATACTACACAAAACGAATTATTACTAAATAATTTAATGGATTTTTATAAAGATGAAAAAAATTTAAGCAGGATGCTTAAAATTATAACGGGTGAAACTAAAATTTCTTTAAGAATTGTTGATTGGTTTGCTACAAATTATGCTAAAAAATTTTATACTTTGTATGATATTCACGATTCTAATAACCAGATCAAACGGTTTAAGGTATACTTTGATTATAAGCTTAAATTGAAAGCATATAGTAAGAAAAGATTCGACCCTTTTTGTAGATGGGATAGAATAAGCATTCCGTATAAAACAGGAACATGTATTGAGACCACAATTGGACAATTGAACTTTTTCAAATGGGCGATTGAAAATCAAGTGATTAATTATATCGAAGAAAATTATGAAACCATAGAGAAGGACATGAATTGTCGCAATAGTACATCAAAACGAAAAGAAATTATTGTAGACAACTCTAAGACACGCAAAAAGCGCGAAGAGTTATCAATTTCCGCTACAAAAAGCATCAAGAAAGAAGAGGTTGAAATTGTAGTTCAGTTTCATTAAATATTGGTTATAAAAATATAAAATGCGTATTGCTATAATTTAATATTTTTAATATTTTTTAATATTTTTAAAAATTTAATATTTAAAAATATTGTAAGTCTTTTACATAATGGGAAATTCACAATCAAATTCAAATAGAAAAGTAAATTATGAAGATGTTCAATATGTTATAAAAAACCCAGAAGTTCATATTTTAATTAATACCTTAAATGAGAGAGAACAAACGTGTCTTATACCAAATACAACTAGTTTTCAAAATGAAACAGAAATAATAAACAAATGTATTAAATCTGGAAATAAACAAGTAAAAATTATAATTTATGGGAAAAATTGTAACGACGAGAAAGCATATGAAAAATATAATCAGTTGAATTCATTAGGATTTTATAATATTTTTATTTATGCTGGGGGATTATTTGAATGGTTAATGTTACAAGATATTTATGGAGAGAAAGAGTTCCCAACTACAAAAAAAGAAGTAGATATTTTAAAATTTAAACCAAATAAACTATTAAATATCCATTTATTAGAATACTAATCATTTTATTAGAATACTAATCATTTTATTAGAATACTAATCATTTTATTGGTAAAATATATATTATTCGTCTAGTGTATATGAGTTGTCTATTTAATAGTTTAAGTTATTTCATACATGAAACAAGTACAGATATTAGACAACAAATATGTGATTATTTGGAGAATAATAACATGATAATAGAAGGTCTCGATACAAAGTTTATTTTGGAGATGGAAAATATGGCATATGTACAACATATGCGTAGTAGTTCAACATGGGGAGGAGCAATTGAAATTCAATCCGCATGTAATATATGGAAATTGCGGATAATAGTCAAAGATATTAGATATAATCATTCAAATGTAACAAAAAAAGATATTGAATTTATCCCCATAAATAATAATTATGATAAAAGCATTACTTTAGAATGGAGTGGAGGACATTATGAACCATCCAAAATTTAAGATACTGAGATACTAAAATATAAATAGTAGATTAGTCCAATTTTTAATGTAATATAAAGCGATGTAAAGCGATATAAAGCTATATAAAGTAATGTAATATAAAATAATGTTGAAATTTATTTTATTTTGTTGGTTTTCTTTATTTACGAATATTTTAGCAGATACAGAATGTCCTCTAGTTTCAAGCATAGGTGATAGACGTAAGGATAAAAATAAGTTGCGTTTGGTTCAATATAATGTTGAATGGTTATTTATAGATTATTATAGTAACATGAATTGTCCTGGCGATGGATGTACATGGAAAAATGAGACTGAAGCAAAAACACATATGGATTATGTTATAAAAAGAATAAAAGCTATTAACCCAGACATAATTAATTTTTGTGAAATTGAAGGATGTGATGAACTTAACATAGTAAAGAATGAATTGGACGAAAGCTATATGCCTTACTTAAAAAAAGGCACTGACACAAGTACTGGGCAAAATGTAGGAATGCTGACACGTATTGATCCTGTAAAGAGTTTATATAGAACTGAATTAAAATATAATTACCCTATACAAGGTTCCACGTGTGGCTATACTGGATCTGAAAGCTCATCAGGAGTTAGTAAACATTTTATTACTGAATTTAGATTTAATGAATTGGATGTTGCTTTTATTTCCGCACATTTAATTGCTATTCCAACTGATCCTGCTAGATGTGCTCAGAGAGAAGCGCAAGCATCTGTTTTACAAACTGCTATTATTGGTTATATTAATAGAGGATATGAGCTAATTATGCTTGGCGATTTTAATGATTATGACGCAGAAGTATTAGATATAAATAATAATCAACCTATATCTCGAGTGCTTGATATTTTAAAAGGATTAAAAGGTGATTTCTCAGGGCAATATAGTTTATATAGTATTGCGGAAACTATTCCTCAAAATGAACGTTATAGTGATTGGTGGAATTCTGATAATAATTGTAACACTGCTTCTAAATATGATTATTCAATGATTGATCATATATTAGTTACTGATTTGATAAGAAAAAATATAAATAATACTTTTGTTTATCATGATTATACTGAATATTGTGGGAAATATGATTCAGATCACTATCCAGTAGTAGTTGATCTACTATTTTAATGATTTAATATTCTAATTGTAGCCAGTCTATTTCTTTTTGTGCTTTTTTATGTAACTTTAACGATTCGATTTTTGAATAATTGGTTACAAATAATTTATCACTTCTATATTTAAAAATTCTATCATCGAATAATTCAATAGCTCTTTTTAATGCCTTATCATATTCTAATTTTTCTTTATACATACTATAAATTATACATCTATCTATATCATATGCTGATAGCAAATCTGCTTCTCTCACAATATGATATGCTAACTGATATTCTCCTAAATTTGGATATCCGCTATTCTTTACAGTTGAATAAGACATTGTTGAAATTATATTTTCAACTATATCTAAATTAGTTTGAGTCATATAGTCGCTCATATACATTTTTATTAAACTAATACCATTATGTTGAGGCATATATTTCTTATCACACATATCATGTAAAATAGCTGACACACAAATTATTTCTTTTTGTTGAACCAAATGCGGATTATTAATTAACTCAGATACATATATTTTATTTGCTATATTATATACTTCTATGCTATGTTTTAAAGCATGCGATTCGTCAATATTAAATAATTTGCTTGTTCTCATTACATAATTAAAAGCTTGGTTTATTATAGGTATTAGTGACATTAGTTTCATTAATATATATATATGATTTACGTTTAAATAATTTATAACAACTTATGTTATTTTATTGCTTTTTTTATTACTTCTATTGCTTTTTTTAAAATATTGTTGATTCCTCTTTGATTTCGGTGTCGATTTTGATTTGCGGTTGGTATATTTTCTTTTTCCACCTTTAACTAATGGATATTTATACTTTGATAATTCAATTTTATCGTCACTTTTATTTTTTGGTTCTTTCATAAGCTGACCATGAGCAATCGCATCATATAATTGTTGCGTAGCGGTTTCATCTAAATATGGTCTATAAATATCATCAAATTGGGGTTTTAGTCCATATTTTACTATTTTTCTAACAAATGAAGCGGAAAAAGCATTTACAGGGACAGTTGCCATATTCAATGTTTTTAATTGGTCTACAGATAATTCTTTGAACTCTTTCATTCCTTCTCTTGGCAGAATAATTCCGTCAATAGAATGGACATTTGCTATTTTCTTAAAAAAAATATCAGCAACACTGTCTAATAAAGTTGCTCTATCTTCTCCAACAATCATAAATAAATTTATATTTGGGATTCCATTGAAATCTGTATGAATAATATTATATAATGGCGTAAAAGGTGTAGGTTGCCTAATACCTGGTTCTTTTGGAATAATTGGAACACATTTTAGAATGACCTGAACATTTTGTATTTTAGAAATAATCACCTGTTTTAACGACTCTTCCATTGTAGCATTGTTAATAATTGTTTGTATTAGATGTTGTTTTAACACATTCACCATTGGATAAATAATACTAGTTTTAAAGGCGATGCTAGGTTCTTGAGGATTCATATCACATGGTATAGGGTCATTGTTATTATCATTTGTTTTTGATAAAATTAAAAAAACTTTAGTTACATTCATTCTAATTGCTTGCTCAATAAGTGTTTTTATTAGAGCTAAATGACCTGGTGTAGGTGGATTCATTCTTGCCATAGTAAATATAATTGTATTATTATTTGATTGTTCCATATTATATTATATTATTTAATTATGTATAAAATTATCAATTTGTGTTATCCATTCTTCACACTGACCTTTATTTTTATAAATATCAATATTTCCATCTAAAACTAGCTGATCACTACAAACACATTCATTAGATGCTTTATCTAACATACAATCATGATATTTACTACACATTTCCAAATAATCTAATGGGATAATATCTTCGCCATTTCTTGAACGTTTTAAAATTCTGGAATGACATTTTTCTGGATTGGTTTTCACATAAATAATCTTATTTACAGGGAAGTCTTCTGAAAATGTATCAAACCAAGTTAAATAAATTTGATGATTTACATATTCCATTTTGCCTGTATCATATAACATTTTTGCAAAAACCATTTTATCAGTGTATAAACTACGTTCTGTAATAATAATTTTCGGTGTATCATTTAATTCTTTTTTGTCATTTTTAAAAATATTACGAAATAACTTTAATCTAGAAATATACGCCAACATTTGAAAAGGAAAAGAATATTTATTTTGGTCAGCATAAAATTTTTCAAGAATAGTTATCCCATTTTCATCTTTAATTTTTTCCCATTCATCCACGGGCTCCTTTAAGAAAACGACATTTGTATCATCTTTATAATATTCACGCAAATTTTCTAAAAGAGTTGATTTACCTGAACCAATATTACCTTCAATAGAAATAATAGTATAATTGTCAAGCATTGTTTTGTATTAATATTGTACCGTTTATTTATTTATATTATTTCATTTCAATTTTAAAAAAAATTGATTTAAAAAATAAACTTAAAGATATTAGTAATAACATCTAATACTTACACCAACAATGGATTTAAATCAACGAAAACTTAATCGCTCTGAATGGAACTCTATTGAGATATCAGTTTCTAAAGACGAAATTGATGTATTAAATTTAATAATGCGCGGGTTTAATGAGGTAAATATAAAACTTAATAGTAATAATTCTATCTTTACATTTCTAAAGATAGAATACAGTGATAAAATGGAAGATTATTTATATAATAAATATTTTCGTGAAAGAGCTGATAAACTTGAAAAAGAATTAACAAAATATAACCTAGAATATAAAAAAATGAAAATTGATAGTAACGCAAAAATAAATTCTGCTGATAAAATTAGATTGGAACGATATGATGAAGGATCGATTAAAAAAAATGATATTTATGAGTTTACATTAATTACCCATATGGAACAAATTCTGTTTCATAAAAAAGAAAACGCCAAATTATTCACGTTTCACTATTATACTTTATATAAGCTAATTAGAAATAATATAATAAGAATAAATAGACACATTATAGAATTATCGAATAGAATTTTAAATTTATTTCAAGAAGACGCCGACATTTCAGTTGTAATTGAAAATGCGGTAGAGTTTATTGAGAAAAATGAAAACTTGTTGAAATACAATGACATGTGTTTGTATGAACATCAGAAAGAAATCTTTACATCATGTAAAATGACTAAACCAAAACTGGTATTATATATGGCTCCAACAGGCACTGGCAAAACACTCACTCCAATTGCGTTATCTGAACAAAAAAGAATCATATTTGTATGTGCTGCAAGACATGTCGGGTTAGCATTAGCCCGAGCGGCTATTTCAGTACATAAAAAGGTTGCGTTTGCGTTTGGTTGTTCTAGCGCAGATGATATAAGGTTACATTATTTCTCAGCTAAGGAATTTACTAGAAATAAACGCACAGGTGGAATTAAAAAAGTGGATAATAGTGTTGGCGATAATGTAGAAATTATGATTTGCGATATTAAATCATATTTACCTGCAATGTATTATATGCTTGCGTTTAATAAAGCTGACAATTTAATATTTTATTGGGATGAACCAACTATTACACTTGATTATGATGATCATGAATTTCATGTCACTATTAGAAAAAATTGGAAAAATAATTTGATCCCAAATGTAGTATTATCATCTGCTACTTTGCCAAAACTGAATGACCTTACAGAGACCATTCCTGATTTCTTAAATAAATTTCCTGGTGCTGAAATTTGTAATATTGTTAGCCATGATTGTAAAAAATCAATACCTATCATTAATAAAGATGGCTATGTTGTTTTGCCACACCATCTCAATAAAAGTTATGAAGAAACTCTTAAGGTCGCGAACCATTGTGATAATTATTTAACTTTGCTAAGATATTTTGACTTGAGTGAAGTAGTAGGATTTATTACATATGTTAATAAAAATAATTATTCGACTTCAAAAATGAAAATAAATAGGCATTTTGAATCATTAGATGATGTAAATATGAAAAATATAAAAATTTATTATATTAAATTGCTACAAAATATTGTTGAAGGAAAATGGGATAATATTTATGCAAATTTTATACAGACAAGAAAACCGCGCATTTGTAGCAATGATGCCATTGATCCCAAAGGTAATAAGATCTCTAAAATTAGAAGCGTTGGTCCAGGTATCTCATCTATTTCAACAAGCCACCAATTATCTGGCGCGCCTTTATCCAGATTGGCAAGCGAGCAAATAATACCTTCTCCTCAAAAAAATCAGACACCCGCAGGAACATCTGCTGTATATGTAACTACAAAAGACGCATATACTTTAACAGACGGTCCAACCATATTTATTTCAAATGATATTGAGAAAATCGCTAATTTCTGTATTCAACAAGCAAATATTCCAGCTATGGTTATGAGTGACATCACCAAAAAAATTGAATATAATAATGTATTAAATGAAAGGCTTCATGCTCTTGAAACTGAAATCGAATTTATAAAAGATAGAGCCGAAAGTGCTGCTAAGAATAGTGTATCTGCTTTCCATAATGGCCTCTCAGTTAAAGGCAGAAATAAATCATCTAAAGATCCTAAAAAGTTAAATAGAGAATGCGATGAAGAAAAAGAAAGCAAGGGTAATATTGGCAAGCTTACAAATGAAATAAATTCACTTAGATCAATGATTAAAGTGGCGACATTAAATGACACTTTTATTCCAAATAATAAAAAACATATAGAAAAATGGGCGGAAGATTTGGACACTAAAGGAGCATTTACAAGTCATATCGATGAACATATTGTTGGCGATATAATGGCGTTAAAAGGTGTAGAAAATTCATGGAAAGTTCTTCTTATGATGGGCATTGGTGTGTTCATTAATCATATAAATATTACATATACTGAAATTATGAAAAAGTTGGCTGATGAACAGAAGTTATATATGATAATTGCTTCAAGCGATTACATTTATGGAACAAATTATCAGTTTTGTCATGGATATTTAAGTAAGGATTTGAATTTAACACAGGAAAAAATTATTCAAGCCATGGGAAGAATCGGTAGAAATAACATTCAACAAACATATACAGTACGTTTCAGAGATGACGCACAAATTTTAAAATTGTTTACCTCTGAAACTGATAAGCCGGAAATTATAAATATGAATATATTATTTAATACACATAAAGTGGTGTGGCAAAATAATCAGTATATTGAAATTGAAGATGATGATGAAGAACTAGACGAAAAGAATGATGAAGAAGAGGAAAAAGAAGAAGAAGAAGAAGATGAGGAAGAAGCGTAATATACTTAAAAAAATATATAAATAATTTAAAAAAATATAAATAATTTAAAAAAATATAAATAATTTACACCTTTGCACATTTAAAACGCCGATTTTCTTAAAAGTTTTTTATTTTATTTCCTGAATATAATAAAAAATTGATTTATAATTTCACAATTATATTATTACATAACTTATATGAACTTTATCAAAATGAACTCCACTAATGGATATATTTATGTTAGAAATCATCCATCGTATGATGTTGATGATGCGTGTAAAATGGGTAAAGCAAATAACATTCCTGAAAGGGATACACAATATGCTAC
>Ga0209443_1001158_pt1 | contig 16967 bp, 17 predicted proteins | sample LauGreBMM110DCMD_2_FD_187571 | JGI IMG/M metagenome (GOLD analysis project Ga0209443, IMG submission 187571) | Freshwater lake microbial communities from Lake Michigan, USA - Su13.BD.MM110.DCMD (SPAdes) (version 2) | ecosystem: Environmental > Aquatic > Freshwater > Lake | place: Lake Michigan... | reverse complement strand
TATTTATTAATGTTATTGCGTTTCCAACTTGCTAATACAGTAGATATTGTTTTGATTTGTTTTTCCAACCAGCTTGATTTTCATATTCAACGAAATAGATTTTTAAATCGGCTTGATTTTCATATTTAACGAAGTACAGATTCTTCTTAGCTTGATTTTCATATTTGGCAAAAAACCACTTCCCATTATTTTGACCTGCTTGATTTTCATACTTCACTTTATAAACTAATAAATCGGCTTGGTTTTCATAATTTACTACGAACACTTTAACGTCTGCTTGATTTTCATAATTTACAGAAAATACCTTTTGAGCTTTACAAACTGTAATCGTACTAAAAACTAAAATTAGAGACCCTACTATATTTTTCATATTATTAAATTTAATTAAAATTGACTAAAATAGAAATGAAATTCTTTATCCTTTTTGAACCACAATTGACCTTCAGAAACTTCCAATTGACAATCAAAATTATTGGTATATAACGCTCCTGTTCCCAATCCTTGAGGGATATTATTTTGCTTTAAATAGGTCCATTGCGCAATTGCATTTAATCCAATATTACTCTCCAAAGCAGAGGTAATCCACCACTTAATTTGGTATTTTTCAGCTAATAAAATCCACTCATTTGTACCTCGAAAACCACCCACAAAACTCGGCTTTAAAATAATGTATTGGGGCTTAATTTTAACTAATAATTGCTTCTTTTCTTCCAATGAAAATACTCCAATTAGCTCTTCGTCCAATGCAATTGGAATGGGACTCATTTTACACAACTCTGACATACTGTCAGTATTGTATTTTTGTATTGGTTGTTCGATACTATGTAATTTAAATTCAGTTAATTGATTTAATTTATCTAAAGCTTCCATTTTATCAAAAGCACCGTTGGCATCTACCCTAATTTCAACCTGTTCTGGAGTAAAATTTTGTCTAATTTGGCGTAATAATTTCAATTCTTCCTCAAAATCAATAGCTCCAATTTTGAGTTTTAAACAATGGAAACCATCGGCTAATTTTACCTCAATTTGTTGCTTCATAAAAGCTTCATTTCCCATCCAAATTAAACCGTTAATTGGAATGGATTTTAGACCATTTGTAAAGGCAGATGGAAAGAGTAAAAAAGGGTTTTCACTAGCCAAAGATTGAAACGCCATTTCAACTCCAAATTGCAGGGAAGGAAACTCAATTAAGGCCTCCCAAAGTTGGTCATTTCCTAGTTGGATATTGGCGCAAGTCCAAGCTAATTTTTCTTCATAATCAGGTCGGTCATCACAACTCAAACCTCGAAGAATTCCACACTCTCCTATTCCTTTTTTTTGATCATTATCAATTATTATAAACCATGTTTCTTTATGAGTCATCACCCCACGAGAGGTTCCAGAGGGCTGTTTAAAATCTAGGATGTATTTGTGGTAAGACGCTTTCAAATTTGCTAATAATTTATAATTCTATACTTTCACCTATATTTAAAAGCATTAAATCTTTGCCTTTATCGAAAAATTGCTTGATTGATTGCTCTTTATTTATTTCAATATAACCGAAAGTATCATAATGATATCCTAGAATTTTATCGCATTCTACAAAATCAGAGGCAATAATCGCATCTTCAACATCCATAGTAAAATTATTACCAATTGGCAAAATAGCTAAATCAAGTTTGGTTCGCATAGGGATCAGTTTCATGTCCATGGTTAGAGCAGTATCTCCAGCTATATAGATGTTTTTTCTTTCCCCTTCAATCACAAAACCTCCAGGATTTCCTCCATAAGTGCCATCGGGAAAAGAACTTGAATGAATTGCATTTACAAATTTTAAATTTCCAAATTCAAAATTCCAACTTCCGCCATGATTCATTGGATGCGATTGGAACCCTTTTTTGCTGTAATAGGTAGCGATTTCTGCATTGGAAACAATTACTGCATTCGTTCTTTTTGCAATCGCCTCAACATCTAAAATATGATCTTGATGGGCATGAGTTAGCAAAATATAATCGGCTTCTAATTTAGTAATATCAATAGATGCAGCCTTTGGATTAGCCGAAATAAATGGATCAACGATGATGTTAATATCAGCAATGGTAATTCCTAATGAGGCATGTCCGTAAAAAGTAATTTTCATTTTATTTAAAATTAATTAAACTAATTATCTTCCACCTAAAAATAAATTTACAAATAAATCTTGTAAAAAGTAAATCAAACTAAGTGAGAATAAGACTGACAAAGCAAATGTGCTTAAAGCCACTTTTTTTAATTCAGGATCTAATTCTTTAGGATTTTTATTGGTGTAAACCGTTTTTAAATGTTTTAAAAGCGGAAAAAAAGCAATCACATATAAGTATTGATCAAAAGTAAAATCTTTAAAATAGGAGAATTCTAAGATCAAAATCATTGCTGAAACAATTAAAAAGTAATGATACACTTTTGCGTTACTGGCTCCCATTTTTACCACAATCGTATTTTTATTCGACTTTCTATCCGATTCTTCGTCCCTCATGTTATTTAAATTCAAGACGGCAACGCTCAAGAATCCTATCGAAGTTGCAGGCAATAGTAACGACCAATCCAATTCTTTGGCAAACATAAAATAGACTCCTAAAGTACTAACTAGGCCAAAGAAAATAAATACAAATAAATCTCCAAAACCTCTATATCCATAGGCTGAATTGCCAACAGTATAATGAATTGCAGAAGCAATGGCTAGAATTCCAAGGAGTAAATAAATAAATGAAAAAAGCAGATTATGATCTTTAAAAGCAAAATAAATTAGCGCAATTGCAGAAAGTAGCGTTAATAAAGAAGTGATTATCAAAGCGTTTTTCATCTGCTTAGGAGTGATTACTCCGCTTTGAATGGCACGTTTTGGACCTACTCGATCATCATTATCGGTTCCTTTGATACCGTCGCCATAATCATTGGCAAAATTGGATAAAATTTGCAATCCTAAAGTGGTAGAAAGTGCAAAAATGATAATTTTCCAATTGAACATCGATTGTGACATGGCGTAAAAACTGCCTACAATAATTCCAGAGACCGATAAAGGTAAAGTTCTGAGGCGTGCTGCTTGAATCCAGTGTTTCATTTAATTAAAATATTTAGAAATTTAATCCCAATCCAATTGAAAATAAATGGACATTAATATTCGATTCAATTGGTAAGTACTTATAATCTGTTTGAAAATAAATTTTTTCATATATATAAAGTTGCAAACCTGGATTAATAGAAAAACTGTCAAAATTATATGATAATGAAGAGGGAATTGGGCCAAAAATTGGATCAAAAGGATCAAAAACAGAAGATTGTTGGGGTTGGTATTTTGCAGTAAATAGGGAAAATCCTAGGTTTATGAAGGGATGGAATACTTTATTTCCTTCCAAAAAAATCCCAATATTTGGTGTGATCATTAATGAATTCTCTAATTTAAATTGATAATCATTTTCTCTTCCTTCAAAATAATCCAATCCTAATCCGGCTTGAATACTAAAATTATGATTGTTGTAAATTTTATATTTAGCATCTAATCCTGCAATTCCATTAAAATTTTCACTTACAAAGTTATTGTTTCGGTTATTCCCAATATAATGAAGTGATATATTAAATTTACCATCCTTAATTGCATTCTTATCCTGAGAATACGATTTAATAGAGACCAGCAATAGAAAACAAAAAATTATATTCTTCTTCATAATTATAAGATTAAAGAAATTAAAAGCATGAAATATTTAAGAAAAAGTGTAGTTTATACAATTTATTACGGTAACCATTTTTTCTCAAAATTAGGTTTTCTTTTTTCAAGGAAAGCGTTTCTACCTTCTTTAGCCTCTTCAGTCATGTAGGCCAAACGAGTGGCTTCACCAGCGAATACTTGCTGACCAACCATCCCGTCATCGGTAAGATTCATAGCAAATTTTAGCATTTTGATTGATGTTGGCGATTTTTGTAGAATTTCCTGCGCCCATTCAAAAGCGGTTACTTCTAACTCATTGTGAGGAATTACAGCATTTACCATTCCCATGTCCATTGCTTCTTGAGCGGAATAATTTCGTCCTAAAAAGAAAATTTCACGTGCTTTTTTCTGACCCACCATTTTAGCCAAATAAGCCGATCCATATCCGCCATCAAAACTCGTAACATCGGCATCTGTTTGTTTGAAAATAGCGTGTTCTTTACTCGCTAAAGTTAAATCGCAAACCACATGCAAACTGTGACCGCCACCCACTGCCCATCCCGGAACCACTGCAATTACTACTTTTGGCATAAAGCGAATAAGGCGCTGTACTTCCAAAATATTTAATCGGTGTTGGCCGTCATCACCTACATAACCTTGATGTCCACGGGCATTTTGATCGCCACCGCTACAAAAAGAATAAACCCCATCTTTGCTAGAAGGTCCTTCAGCAGAAAGTAAAACTACACCAATTGAGGTATCTTCCTGAGCATCGTAAAATGCTTGGTACAATTCACCGGTAGTTTTTGGTCGGAATGCATTTCTGACATCGGGTCGATTGAAAGCAATTCTGGCGACACCATTGCATTTTTTATAGGTAATGTCTTCGAATTCTTTTGCGATTTTCCAGTCTATCTTATTCATGATTGAAACAATTTTGTGTAAAATTAAGGCATTTTTTACTTTTTATTGCCGATTGAATAAATAATAATTTAGTGATATTATTTATATAAATTTTAGGCATAAAAAAAGAGGCTTAAAAGCCTCTTTTTTTATATTGAAGATTTATTTATTGAACTTCAAAAGTTTGAGTTTCATTTGTTAAAGCATCTCTTGAATTTAAAGCGTTACCTGCTGAATCAACAACAAATGCTGCAAAATGTATATTAGATGCTTGAGCACCACCTAAATTATACACAAATGTTCTTGTAAATACTCCGTTTACAGTAGTTGTACCAGTGATATCGTCACCTAAAATATTAGTGGTTAAAAATGCTCTTAAAACATCTTTGTGATTAAAACCAACAATTGGGTTTACACCACCATAAAAGCTAGTAGAATTAGTTTGATTGTATAATAGGTTATCTTCTAATGCATATACTACTAATTTTAGACCTGAGAAATTTTTACCAAATTTCACGTTAACTTGAACAGTTACATTTCCATTAGCTGAATTTACTGAATTGGTCATTGCCAATCCAATTCTAGGGTTGGTTCCATTAGTTAAACTGACTACTTGAGCTACATTATTATTTTCTGGATACGTCCAATCTGTTTTTCTATTTAGCTTTGCTGTTGGATATCCTGTAAGTCCAATCATAGATTCTAATACAGAAGCAGCACTAAAATTATAAGGATCAGAAGCCCCTCTATGAATTGCAACTGCCACCGCATCGTTGGTTTGTAAACGAACTTGACTAATCGAATAAGATACACGAGGACAATATTGACACCAGGTACCCGTATAATCTTCAATTAATACTCTTTTATTGAAATTAATTCCTTGTATTACTGGAATTTGAATTGTTGGAGAGGTTATAGAAACGGTACTAGAAACTTGATATACGGCATAAACCGAAAGTGTTCCTGCAGCAGTAGTTGTAAAGAAATTATTTACAATTGGAGAAGTATTTACATAAATAACAGCAGTTCCGGTAACATCGACATTATTATTACCTTTAACTGTAAATTGAATGTTATCACCTACGTATGCTTCAGCAGGCATGGCTGAAATAGTAATTGACTGTATTGCTGATCCACCTGAATTGTTATCCTCTTTGCTACAAGAAACAAAAAATCCGAAAGTTAATAGCGCTAATAAAAAATGTAATTTTTTCATTTTAGATATTTAAATTATTTTACTTTACAAATAAACTAATTTTTTTTAAATAAATGCAATATTTATTCTTTATTTGCATTGATAATTTTTATATATCTACAGAATCATGAAAAAAACACTTTTGGTACTTTTTACCTTAATAAACTTTCTAGTTTATTCTCAACATCAACTCCCTAATGTCAAACTAAAAAATTTAAAAGGCGAATTAGTAAATTCTAATCTAGATTTTCAGAAAAAAGAGGTGCTCTATGTGTATTCATTTTGGGCAACTTGGTGCGCGCCTTGTGTTCAGGAATTAGATGCAATTAATGAAGTATACGGAGATTGGAAACAAAAATTAAATGTAGAATTAATTGCTGTTTCTGTTGATGATTCAAGAACTGAAAAAAGAGTAAAACCAATGGTTAATGGTAAAGGTTGGGGATATACCATTTTATTGGATACCAATCAAGAATTCAAACGAAGTTTATCAATTGCGAATGTGCCTTATACAGTAGTAGTAAAAAACAATGTAATTGTATACGTTCAAAATGGTCATTCTCCGGGAGGTGAAAGCGAGTTTTTTGAAAAATTAAAAAGTTTATAATTATGAAAAAGTGTCTGTTTTTAATTGCTATTCTCAGTTCAATATCAGTATTTTCTCAAACCATTACTAAAGATGAAAAGACCAAAGGCAGGTTGTTTGGTGGTTTAGAATCCAATTCCCAATGGTATTTAAACGATATTGAAAGAGGAATTAATCATCCTGAACAACCTATTAGATCCAACAATTACCTACTAATAAATTACAATTATGGTAAATGGACTGCAGGAATCCAAGGGGAATCTTATGCCCCGAAGCCGCTTTTGAATTTTAATCCGAAATATGAAAAAACCAATTTAGGAACTTATTTTCTTAATTATAAAACTGAAAAAGTCGACGTCACTGCAGGATATTTTTACGAACAATTTGGAAGTGGTTTATTATTAAGGAGTTGGGAAGATCGTTCGTTAGGAATTAACAATGCTATTCGTGGAGGAAAAATCGTTTTGCGTCCTTCAGAAAATTTATCATTTACTGGATTATATGGAAATCAACGAACCGGATTTGGTGTTTCTAAAGGAACTATTTACGGTTTTAACTCTGATATTAATCTGTCGGGGATTTTAAAAATGGAAAGTTCGGATGTTTCAGTTGGCTTCTCCTACGTTGGCAGGGAAGAAAAAACAACCTTCGTAAATCCAAATTTTGAGGAACTTACCAATTCGTTTTCAGGGAGATTTAATTATAGCCACGAAGCTTTTTATATAAATTCAGAGTACAATTATAAAGCAGAAGACGCTATTTTATATCCAATAACCGTTAGCAATGCATTTGTAAAGCCTGGAAGTGCGCTACTTACTAATTTTGGTTATTCCAAAAAAGGAGTTGGCTTAGACGTATCACTTAGACGAATTGAAAATATGAATTTTCTATCTGAAAGAAATCCTGAAGTATTTTCACCGGAGCAAACCAGTTTGGCTTATAATGACCGAATGATGAATTTTGTTCCAAGTTTAACCAAACAACACCATTCTAATTTAGCGAATATCTATGTTTTTCAGGCTCAAAAAAGCGTAAGTATCGTTTCTGATAATGGAATTGCTAAAGCAGGAGAAATTGGAGGGCAAATTGATTTTTTCTACGAATTTAAAAAAGGCTCGGCATTTGGAGGAAAATACGGAACAAAAATAGCTTTAAATTCTTCGAATTGGTTTAACCTCGATGGCGATTATACCCTATATCCACCTGATTATAAAACAGACTTTTTTACAATTGGAGAAAAATATTTTTCGGATTACAATATTGAAATTTCAAAAAAATTCAATTCCAATTTACAGGGAAGTATAGTATTTATTAATCAATATTACAATCACAGATTAATAGCTGCATCTTTGAATATTCAAGTAAATTCATTTATTATTGCTCCAGAAATATCCTATAAATTAACTCCAACAAAATCTTTAAAAATTGCTGTAGAACATATGTGGGCTGATTCTGATAGAAAAAATTGGGCTGCTTTAATGGTAGAATACAATCATAATTTAAACTGGTCGTTTTTCGTTTCCGACATGTACAATTATGGATTTGATAAAAATTCCAATTTAATTGATGATGTTAGTGATCATTTTAAAATACATTTTTACAATTTAGGGACTGCTTATACCAAAGGAAGTTCAAGAATTGGGTTAAGTTATGGAAGACAACGTGGTGGTTTAGTTTGCGCCGGAGGAATCTGCCGATTTGTTCCGCCAAGTAGTGGTGTTACTTTATCTCTAACAAAATCTTTCTAATTTGAAAACGTTTGTTTCTTCAAAAAATAACTTTTCCTGTGCAATATTGTGGGCAATAGCTATTGGTTTACTCATACTACTATTTATTGAAAAACCGGAAGGGAAAGCTCCACCCATTTATATTTTTAATACAATTATGATTGGAATTATTTCCACGATCATTTGGATTTTATTTGATACCAAGTACAGCATAAAAGTGGAAATCTTGTATTTTTGTTCAGGTCCCTTTCGAGGAAAAATTAATATTAATTCCATCAGAAAAATTGAGCGACATTCTGGTTTAATTGTTCCTGTAACTTATAAACCTGCTTTAAATACCAAGGGACTAATTATTTATTATAATAGCTTTGATGACATTTATATTTCACCCAATCAGGAAGCTATTTTTCTTGAAGAGTTACTAAAAATCAATCCTAAAATTATAGTGGTTTAATTTGATTATTTACTTGTAATTTTATTCTTTGATTAAATAAATCCCGTCTTCCTTAATTTCGATTACTTTTTCACGGTAAAGTGCTCCAATTGCTTTTTTAAAGGTTTTTTTACTCATTTTTAAAACCGTTTTAATATCCTCAGGGTGAGAATTATCGGTCAATCTTAAAAAACCTCTACTGGCTTTTAACTCCTCCAAAATCAATTGTGCGTTCGGCTCTATACTTTGATAACCTTGGATTTGCAAAGCAACGTCTATTTTATTGTCGGGACGAATCGTTTTTATATAACCACGCAAACGATCCCCTGTACGAATACTATCATCATAAACTTCCTCTTTATAAATCAATCCTTTATGTTGCTCGTTTATAATTACGTTAATTCCTATTTCTGTAATATGAGAAACAATTAGATCTACTTCTTTTCCTTTTTCAACTGTTAAATGATCATTGTTTAAAAATTGATTCGTTTTGCTTGAGGCTACTAATCGATTTGTTTTTTCGTCCATGTAAAGATAAACCAAATAGCGTTTTCCTTTTTCCATTGGACGAGCTTGTTCTTTAAAAGGAACTAGTATGTCTTTTTCCATACCCCAATCCATGAAAGCACCAACTTGATTGACATAATTAACACGCAAAAGAGCAAATTCATTTAATAGAATATAAGGTTCAAGAGAAGTAGAAACTGGTCGTTCTTCATGATCTAAATAAACAAAAACGGTCAATTCATCACCTATATCAAATTTATTGGGTACATATTTATTGGGTAAAAGGATGTCGTTTATCCCTTCAGGATCTTCTTGAGGGTTACCTAAAAATAAACCAACTTTAGTATCTCTTAATATGGTGAGCGTATTGTATTTTCCTATTTCAATCATTATTCTTATTTTCTAATGGTCAAAGGTACAAAATTGAAAGCTATAGAAATAGGATTATAGTTTTCGATTTTTTAGCGCCTATTATTTTAGTTATCAAAATTGATTATGAATAATTTGTATATTTGAATGCTAACTACTTTATCTGAAGGTAAAAAACCAAAAAATGAAACCAAATTCGATTCTAAATATCCTATTGTTGCTTTTTACTATGCATGCCACTTTTGGTCAAATTACTATTGATGATCCTGAAATTAAAAAAATGATAACCGAGGTTAAATCTGAGAATATGGAAGCGACGGTAAAAAAATTAGTTTCTTTCGGAACTCGACATACTTTAAGCGACACCAAAAGTGCCACAAGGGGAATTGGAGCAGCGCAACGCTGGGTAAAATCAGAATTTGATAATTTTGCTTTGTCTTCCAATGGAAGATTGACTTCAATTATTGATTATTTTACAATTAAAGCCGATGGAAGACGAATTAAAAACGACAGCCAACTAGGTAATGTGATGGCGACTTTAAAAGGAACTGACTCAGCAGACGATCGTGTTTTAATTATTAGTGGCCACTTAGATTCTAGAGCTACAGATGTTATGGATAGTTCAATTGATGCGCCAGGAGCCAATGATGACGGATCGGGAGTAGCAGCAATGATGGAGTTAGCGAGAATTATGAGTAAAAGAGAATTTCCATTTATAATAGTATTTGTAGCTGTGGTTGGAGAAGAACAAGGTTTGTACGGTGCAAAATATTTAGCCGATAAAGCCAAGGAACAGCAATGGAATGTAATAGCTATGATTAACAACGATATGATTGGAAATAGTTTGTCTAGCGGAACTCAATTAAGGGACAATACACAAGTGCGTGTATTTAGTGAAACAATTCCTTATCTAGAAACGGAAGCGGAAGCTAAAGTTCGAAAGGCAAACAACAGAGAGAATGACAGTCCGTCCCGACAATTGGCGCGTTACATAAAAACAGTAACCAATCAATATGTGGAGCAACTAGATATAAAGTTAGTTTATAGAAACGATCGTTTTTTACGTGGGGGCGATCACACGCCGTTCAGTCAAAATGGATTTACAGCCATTCGTTTTTGTGAAATGAACGAAAATTATGACCACCAACACCAAACGGTTAGAAAAGAAAACGGCATTCAATATGGAGATTTTCCTGAATTTATGGATTTTGAATACCTAAAAAAAGTGACCTGTTCCAACTTAGCTACATTGAGTAACTTAGCGTGGTCGCCAAAAGCTCCTAAAAATGTTGGTATTGAAGTAAAAGAGCTTTCAAATTTCTCCACTTTGATTTGGAATAAACCCGAAGGAAAATCAGTATATGGCTATACTGTTCTAATTAGAGAAACTTCATCGACTCATTGGGAAAAAGCAATTTTTGTGAAAGACACAAAAGCAGAAATTCCCTATTCAAAAGATAATTATCTCTTTTCAGTACAATCTATAGATGAATTAGGGCATTCTAGTTTACCTGTTTTCCCAATGCCAATCAAATAAAAAATTGAATCTATACCAACTCTTTGAAGAACTGAAGTAATACTTTATCGTTTTCACGAGTTGGTGTAAAAACTTCTAAAATAAAGGGCTTATTATTATTAGCATAAAGCTGGTCAATTCCTGCAGCCAAGCTCGATTCATCACTTGCTATTGCATAATCAAAATTGTACATGCTGGCTAATTTTTCAGCCGTTAAGCAATGAGAAGTTTCAAAAAAGGTATTAAAAACGGGAGTTTCATCATGTCCGGGTAAAATTCTAAAGATACCGCCTCCTCCATTATTAATTAAGACAATCTTGAAGTTTTTCGGAATATAATTATTCCACAATCCATTAGAATCATAAAAGAAACTGATATCGCCAGTAATCAAAATAGTTGGTTTATTATTAGCTACTGCAGCACCTATTGCTGTAGATGTACTTCCGTCAATTCCGCTTGTTCCCCGATTGCAAAAGACTTCAATTGAAGGATGAATATCTATTAATTGAGCATACCGAATAGCAGAGCTGTTGCCAATTTGCAAATGAGAATTTATAGGTAAACTTTGAATTATTTTTTCAAACACTTTAAAATCCGTAAAAGGGACTTTAGATAAATAGGTAATTGTTTTTACTTTTCGAAGTTGATTAATGGCTTCAAAGTTTACAAAATAGTCACTTTCTATTGGTTTTAATAATGGGATAATTTGATTGAAAAAGTCATTTGGATTAATTTGAAAATGCTCGGTTAAACAACCATAAGTATTATAGGCTCTAAGAGAATCTATGTGCCAATGGTGTTTAGGTTGGTAGTTGCGCAAAGCCGCTTTTATCCTTTTTGACACCACCATTCCCCCAAAAGTAAGGAGTATTTCTGGTTGAAAAAACTCAAAATCAGAGGTTGAAAACGGGGTAATTATAGAATCAATGTTATTAATAAAACTAGGATGATGTAAATTGGAAGTAGTTTCCGTCATCACGACTACGGAAGGATCATTTACTAAAAAATCAATAATTGATGCATCAATTGAATTTGGATCGTTCACCCCAACAAGTACTAATTTCTTTTTTGTTGTATTCCAAATAGTGGCAAATTCGGACGCATTTTGCAATTCAACGCCAGGAGTTCTATTTGCAATAGCGGAAGTATTTACCTTAATTGAAAGTGCATTTACAGTTTCATATAACGGTTCTTCAAAAGGAGCATTAATATGAACAGGTCCTTTATTAATTAAAGAACAATTAATAGCTTGGGTAATTTTTTGATCATTTTCAAGTGAAGCTCCCTCTACTAAATTGGCATTGTATAAAGAATGATTTTGAAATACATTCTCTTGACGGATGGTTTGGCCGTCCCCGATATCAATTTTATCTATAGGACGATCGGCACTAATTACCAACAATGGGATTTGACTATAAAAAGCTTCTGCAATAGCTGGGTAATAATTTAATAGAGCCGATCCAGAGGTGCAAACTAAAGCAACTGGCAATTTTGTTTGTTGCGCTATACCTAATGCAAAAAAAGCGGCACTTCTTTCATCTGCAATACTATAACAGGTGAATTCTGGATTATTTACAAAACCAATGGTTAAAGGCGCATTTCTTGAACCTGGAGAAATAATGATATGGGTTACTCCTTGAGCGAGAAAAATTTCGATTATGCTTTGCGCTAAGGGTATTTTTGGATAAATCATTATTCGGTTCAAATTAAAATGCAAAGGTACAAAGTTGTAAAGGTTTATACTAGAAACTACAAATAGATTTATTATTTTTGAAAAACAAAATTCCCTAATGAAAGTTCAAATCAGATCCTTCGAAATAAAAGACACCCAATCCATTTTAGATATTATCAATTATAATATTCTAAATTCGACGGCATTATACGATTATAAAACTCGGAATTTTGATGATCAAAAAAGGATGTTAGAGGAAAAAATCAAAAAAGGATTTCCGGTAATCGTTGCTGAATCCGATGGTAAGTTGGTTGGTTTTGGGATGTACAGTGAATTTCGATTTCGGGAAGCTTATAAATTTACCGTTGAACATTCGGTTTATGTTTCCCCAGACGAAATGGGCAAAGGCATTGGCAAATTGATCCTAAAAGAATTGATTGAATTAGCAAAAGCTCAGGGTTTACATACGATGATTGGCGTTATTGATTCCAAAAACAAAAGTAGTATTTCTTTTCACGAGCAATTTGGCTTTAAAACCGTTGGAATAATCAAGGAATCAGGGTATAAATTTGACCGTTGGTTGGATTCAGTATTTATGCAATTGCTATTGAAATAATTACCTTTCTATCCAGTTTATTATTTTCTCATCATTGGGTTTCACACCAGACATAAAAACTTGTTCTAACTGTCCTTTCTCGTTGATTAAGTATTTTTGAAAATTCCATTCTACTTTAGAATCTAAGACTCCGTTTAATTTCTTTTGGGTTAGAAATTGATAGATAGGATGCATGTCTTTTCCTTTAACAGATATTTTTGCCATCATTGGGAAAGTTACCCCGTATTTACTTCGGCAAAAAGTGGCTATTTCAGCATTGGTTCCTGGCTCTTGCCACATAAAATTATTAGCAGGAAAACCAATGATTACAAAATTTTGGTTTTTATATTTTTTATATATCGCTTCTAATTGCTCGTATTGGGGGGTATAACCACACTTTGAAGCGGTATTTACAATTAAAATCTTCTTTCCTTTTAACGAAGCGAAATCAAAGGTATTCCCTGATAAATCTTCTACTTTAAATTGATAGATTGAGTTGTTACTTTGAGCACTAACAGAAAACGAGGTTAAGATGAATATTATAAACAGTAGTAAATTATTTTTCATGATTATTTTTTTATAAAATTACTTATAAAGTTCTGAAGTAAAATATAAAATTAGATATAATTGAAAATCAACAAACGTTAAAGTAATTTTATAATAAAAGTTAAATTTACAAATACAATAAAAAAATATGGGTATTTAAAAAAACCCCCAATGCTTAAGCATTGAGATTTAGTTTATCTTACTTACTATAACTGATAACAAGGTGTTTGAATTACTATTTTTTGTTGGTCTCCATAACCTGTTCCACCACTAAAAATAGATTCTACAGCTGGAGCTAAACAAACACTTTGAATTGCTATTTTTTGTTGGTCTCCATAACCAATACCACCATTAAAAATAGATTCAACTGCTACAGGAGTACAAACATTTTGAACTATTACTTTTTGCTGATCACCATATCCGATTCCTCCATAAAAAATAGACTCAACAAATACAGGAGTACAAACATTTTGTACTATAACTTTTTGCTGATCACCATATCCGATTCCTCCATAAAAAATGGACTCAACAATTTGAGGAGGACAAACGTTTTGCGACAAACTTTGCTGAAAAGAACCATATCCTTTTCCTCCTGAAAACATAGTAGAAGGTATTTTTGAATTGAATACCCCACGCATAGAAGGAAGCACAATTTGTCCAAAAGTATTTTGTACTAAACAAAATAGGACTATAATTATTACTTTTTTTAACACTTAAATAAAATTAATAAGATCTAACACCTCTACCAGCTTGACCTTGACCATAACTTGCATCATTTCCATAATTTCTCGATGAAACTTGTGCAGAGTTAGGATTTTGTACAGAACCACCTCTATTCCAATATTGCATATTGTTCCAAATTGTATTACCACAAGTACCATCCGCATTGATATTTCCATCTCCATTAGCAGTAGTAAAAGTAGAATAATCATAATTCCAACCTCCTACACTACGCTCATAAGTACCACCTGTCATATCAGCTATACCATAATAAGTAGCTCCAGCATGAACTCTATCGGTATTTGAAGAAGCAGAACTACCAGCTCTATACATAAGTCCTGTCCAACAATTACAAAGGCCTAAAGCAAAAACGGTTTGAATATCTGTAGAACATCCCCAGTTATTATTTGTAAATTGCATTTGAAAAATATCCGTAGTTCCCCATGAATATTCTCCTCTAACAGGCGCAAGTGGACCTCTACAAGCTTTTTCATATTCAAATTCAGACATTGGTCTTAAAGCCGCCCATTCCAAATAGGATAACCAATGCTCTTGTCTTAATGAAACAGGAAGTCCTAAACCATCACAGTCTTCATCGTAAACACCATTGTTATTTGCCTCGCAAGCATAAACAGCAGGAGTTAATGTAGTAGTTGATACTCCTGGAGTTTTAATTTCTATTCTATAATTCCAACTATTCATAAATGCTGTTCCTGCCGGAGAAGTTGGTGGAGTAGTGTTAAAATTCATATCTTGTTGCTTACGAAGTTGTTGTTCGTAGCTCAGTGAGTTCAAAAATGCCACATATTGAGCACACGTAATTTCATATTTCATACAATAAAAACGACTGTAACCAAAAGGATAAGTACTTGGTAATGTTACCGAAGATCCTAATTGCTGTTGATTACCATATTGAGCTTTTGTTAAACTAGTAGTTGCTGCTGTAATTTGAACAGGTTGATTAGTAGCATCACCAAACACTTGATAACTATTATATCCTCCGTCACCGATGTAAAATTGACCTTCTGGTACATTCACCATTTCCATACCAAACACCCCAATATTATCTCCGCCAACTGGGCTTGCTAAAGTTAATGTTATGGTTTCTTGAGTAATATTTCCAATGCCAGATGCCGATCTTCTAATAAAAACTCCAGCATTATCTGAAACAGTATCTACCTGAAGTATTGAACCAGTCACAGACTGACCAGTTGGTGATAATTGAGCATGCAACCAAGGGCTAATAGCTCCACTAACGCAAGATTGTCTTTTAACAAAAATCCAAACTGCATCCCAATTTGATGGACCAGTGGTAACATACCAACTGTTGTCCCATTTAATAGTAAATGTTACAGTGCTTCCACTAATTGTTGGAGTTCCAACTACCAAATTATTTGCTTGACTTTGAAAGCTTAAAGCCAAGAATAGAAATGTAACTAATAATAATTTTTTCATTTTTGAGGGGTTTAATGAATTTATTTATTTATTTATTTATTGCATATCTCCTGCAGTAACAATAATACCACCGCCTATATTTACAACAGTAGCTATTGCGTAATTTCCAGATGTAGCAGTATAATTATTTCTATTTTTTATTACGATTCCTGAACCTGCTACAAGATTAATTTTATTTGCATCAGCACTTTTTTGAAGTACCATACAGTTAAATCCTGTAGGCAAATCAGAATTAAAAGTTATGGTTATTTGACTTGAAGGGTTACAAATTAAAACTTTGCCTTTATAAAGTTCTGAGTTAGCATTACTAATGGTAAAGTCAGCCGTAATTTCAGAACTTATTGAAGCGTTTGCTGTTAGCGCTCCGGCATTAATCGGTCCAGCTGTAACTGTCCCAGTAAATGTAGGAGAAGCAGTTGGTGCTGCACCTAAATTAGTCAATGCTCCAGCACCTGTTGTTGCACCTGTACCTCCATTGGCAATAGCAACAACTCCTGAAACATTTGTTGCTGTTGTTGCTGTTGCAGCATTCCCAGTAATATTTGTTTGGTCACCAGTATTTGTTCCGGATAAATTCGCAACTGCAACATTAGCTAACATTACGTTGGTTATTGCACCATTCGCTATAGCCGTAGCATTTCCTGTACTTGTAACTACCCCTGTTAAATTCGCATTGGTAGCATTTGCTGTAGTAATTTGGTTATTTACAAATGTTTTTACCGCTAATTCAGTTGGGAACTTCGTATTCGTTGCATCAGCTAAAGTAACATCAGTTGATTTGTTAGCTGAATTTTCTTTTAAAGCAGTTGCAGCGGCAGCAGTTGTAGCATTGGCAGTTACCGTTGAACCCAATGTAGTGATGTTGGTTTGCAAAGCAGCATCAGCATTTGCTCTAATAGTAGCTTCGTTTGATAATGCTAAAGTTCCAGAAGTGGCACTTGCATCTACATAGGTTTTTACTGATTTAACACTTGGATATTTTATATCTGATGCGCCATCAGTAGTTACATTGATTGATTTATTAGTTAGGTTTTCTTTAGTCGCTTCGGCTGCAGTAGCTCGAGTTACTTCTGATGCTA
>Ga0209443_1001157_pt1 | contig 16982 bp, 9 predicted proteins | sample LauGreBMM110DCMD_2_FD_187571 | JGI IMG/M metagenome (GOLD analysis project Ga0209443, IMG submission 187571) | Freshwater lake microbial communities from Lake Michigan, USA - Su13.BD.MM110.DCMD (SPAdes) (version 2) | ecosystem: Environmental > Aquatic > Freshwater > Lake | place: Lake Michigan... | reverse complement strand
TAAATGACATGTTAAGAACATAATCATAACTATCTTTATGTTTTTTAATATTATTAGTTTTTAAATAGTCTATTATTTTATCTTCTTCCATTTGATATATCTTATTATTTTTTATTACCAACTCAATAAATTTAATTTGTGAATTATAATAAACTTTATCTTTTTCTAATTTATCTATTAAATTTAATCTTCTTTTTTCATATTCTTCTAATCTAAATATATAAAATTCTTCTAAAATTTTCTCTATATTTTCATAACTGTGTATTTTTCCATAACTGTTATATAGTGTTAAATTTGATACTTTTATTGTTTTGTATAATTTTAATAGTTTATATAAATTGTTTAATCCGGTTGAATCATCAACATTTAATTTATTTACATGTTCTATATCATCTATTTTTAATATAAATTTAACATCGGTATCTGAACTTAAATTTTGATAACTTTTAAATGGATTATTTTTTTCTTCTACTAGAGATTCTAAAAATTCTTTATAATCAGATGTCCAATATTTAATTGGTAATTCAGATATAATTACTTTATTATCTTCAATAGTTAAAATACCAGAACTAATATATGTTGAATCATTAAATTTAAATATTCTGCCTTTAAAATTATTATAGTAAGGAATAAGTTCATTAGTTTTTCTCCCAGATAATTTATTTATATACCATTGTTTTATATCATCTAATTTATAATTTGGTATTGATGTTGAAAATCCTGTTCCAATTCCTTCTGCACCATTTAATAAACATATCGGTAATATAGGTAAATAATTTTTTGGTTCAATTTGCATACCTTCATCTTCTTGGTATTCTAAAATATCATTATCATCTTTTCTTATTAAATATTCTAATGATTTTGATATTTTTGTAAAAATATATCTTGCTGATGAATGATCTTTACCACCCATTAACCTAGTTCCTAGTTGTCCTATTGGTTCTAATAAATTTAAATTATTTGAACCAACAAAATCTTGTGCTAAATGTATAATTGTCGATACTAATGATTGTTCTCCATGATGATAACTAGTTAGTTCTGCTACCGATGATGCTAACTGTGCTATTTTCATTTCATATGTTAAATTTCTTTTTAAACATGCATATATAACTTTTCTTTGAGAAGGTTTAAATCCATCGCATATTGATGGTATTGAACGAATATTATCATAATTAGAAAAATGTATTAACTCTTGATTAACAAATTGTTTTAATGTAATTGTCATTGGTGGGTCTAATTGTAATATATTTTGCGGATCATAATTTAATAACCATTGTTTTCGTTGAGTTATTTTTTCTTTACCAAATGCTAATAAAATATCTTCATTTTTACCAGTTGTATCTAATATATCTATTGTATTTTTTTGTAAATTAATAAAATATCCTTGTGCTTCTTTTGCAGATGATGTTCCTAATCCCTTATAATATTTTATATTCCATTTAGAAGAATCATTTGAATCTTCCCATTTATTATATGCTCTTAAATTCTGAAAACTTAAAACTTCATTTTTATAAGTTGCTTTTATAACAGGTGTAATAAGAATTTTTAAAAAATCTTTTATTCCCATGAGATGTGGATAAAAATATTCAATAAAATTAATAAATAATCCCTTAATATGAGAACCATCTTCATCTGCATCCATCATTAATAAAATAGTTCCATATCGTAATTCTTCTCGTTTAACTCCACTTTTCAAACCCATTATTTTTTTAATATCATTTATTTCTTGGTTTGTTGCAAGTTGACTAGTTGTTGCTTCACGAACATTTAATAATTTACCACGTAAAGGAAAAACACCATAGTAATTTCGTCCATCTTTAATAGCTGATATACCAGATATAGCTGTAGCTTTTGCAGAATCACCTTCTGTTAAAATTAACGTACATTCTAATGATTTTTTTGTTCCTGCATAGTTAGCATCTTCTAATTTCACTAATCCTTTAATTTTATTTTTTTTAGAACCTTCTAATTTAGATAATATTTTTTGACTTGATAAAGAGACTATTTGTTTCATTTGTGAAATTAAGTCTGTTTGTTTTATTTGATTCCAAAAAGAATCAGGAATATTACAATCAAAACCAAATTTAGATGATGGTGTCATTAGTTGTTCTTTTGATTGTGAATTAAATGAAGGATTGATAATAGAAGTTTTAAAAATAATTGTTATATAATCATTTAATAATTTTTTAGTAAAATCAGGCACTAATTTTTGAAATTTATCAAATAATATATCAATTAAATAATCAACATGTTTACCATTTTTATTTGTATTTATTCCATTTACAAAACTAATATTATAACCTGAATCTATATTTTTTGTATCATTAAATCTAATGGCAAAATTCCATAATGGATTTTTAATACAATTACCAATAATCCATTTTTGTTCAGATGAATAAAACTCTATGTATTTGTCAAAACTTGATATATATGAAATATTATCTAAAATAATAGATACATCTTTTCTTACTAATCCTGTTAAATCAATAATACGCCGTTTAAATAAATTCATCATATCCTCGCTAAAATTAGAAACTTTAAATTTTTCAAAATCTGGATATGTTGTAATACGTACACCCCCTATAATTTCCCCTTCTTGTTTTTTAATAGTAGGTTTATTTATTTTTAATAAATTATTTTCTATAATTTGATGATAATATAATTTTCTTGTTTTATCCCAAACTTCAACAATAAATTTCTTTGAAAATATACTAGTTAATTTTGAACCAATACCAAAAGTTCCTCCAGTAGTTCTTTCTTCATTTTCATCATAATTAGTTGAACTTAGTAATTGAGCAAATAATAATTCTGGTATATAAACTTTATGTTCTTTATGTAATACTATATCTATGCCTTTACCATTATTAAAAATAGAAAAACTATCTGATTTTATATCAGCCGATATTTTATTTACGGTATTATCTTTAATTGATGCATCATAAGCATTAACTATAATTTCATCTATAATTTTATATAATGCTGGCGAGTAAGATATTTCTTTTTGTTCTATTAAATTATTATTAAAAATAAATTGTTTTTCATTTAGAAAATCTAATGAACCCAAATACATTGAGCTTTTTTTTAATATGTGTTCAATTTGATTTAATTTTTTATATTTTTCTTCTATAGTTTTTTCTGTCATAATATATAGTTTTAGTAATTATTTTTGATATGTTAAAATAAAAGTTAATAAAAATTGATATAATAATATATATAAATAATATATATTATTATAAACATGCATTTGTCAATGGAATCATTTTATTGGAACATTATGCACAGTATTGAAGATTTTAATCCATGTATTATTTATTTTGCTGTTGGATGCTCTATGAAACACTATAAGGATTGTGATATTTCATCAAATAATAATCAACAGAATCCGTCTTTTCTTCAGAAATTTAAAGACTCCAAAATAGTGTATATTTTTGTTGATCCAGAATTAGAAAATCCACTTAAATTTGATACACAAATAACATTAACTGAATCTTATTCATCTGAAGACTGTTATAGAATACTAAAAAATGATAATATAATTGTTTTTGCAATAAACAAACTATTTTATTTTTATGATAAGAAAGATAAAATATCTGATATATATACAACTTTCAAAATTAATCAAAGTTTTATTACATCGTTAATTTTATATTGTACTGAAAATAAAAAAAAATTAATTGTTCAAGATTATACAGGAATCGATATAAATAATTCATATCTAGATTTCTATGAATTTTTTCCTACTATAAAACTTGACAAATATATAATATTTGATATTACACAAAATAACGGAGGTTGTTTTATTGATTTTGATAATACTACAGTTTATTATGATACTGATGGAAATTTTATTCAACCAAATTTGTTAACTTTATCAAAATTGAAAGAATTAGATAATAACATTTTCAAGGTAATATTAATCAAGCGTATAAATTGGATTAATTATTATATTTCACGTCAAATAAGGATTATTAATAAAGAGATAGAAGATTGTCAATATTATAATAAAGATATTGTGTATATTCTAAAAAATTTAGCTATTATACATGGTATTACAACAGAATTTTCAATAGAAAATCTAGAAAATACTATTATGTTTGTAATGCTTGATATTATTGAAGCATTTGACCTTTCTACAGATATATTAACACATATATCAAATAATAATTATAATCAGAAAATTATATGTAATACGCTATCACACATCAAGTCTCTTATATAATATTATATGGTAATAAATTTAGAATTGTTAATAAAATCAGAATCGATAATCCTTATTTACACTAGATGCCCATTTAAATCTATCAATTAATTGTTTTGTAAATAATTTTTCTGGTGGTATATTAAATTTATTTATAAAAGCAAAAATAATTCTTGGATCAATATAGTTATTTTTTGATGTTGATAATGATACATTCTTCATTTTTAATTTGGTATCTTTTTTTAATTTATATAATTTTATTTTAATTTCTATTTTTTTAGCTTTTTTAGTATCTTTTTTTTCTTGATATTTAGATTTCTTTTTTTTTAATTCTTTTATTTTGTCATTTAATTTATCAATTAAATCATCATTACTTTTATTTACTCCTTTTTGATGATTACATAATAGAGCAACAGTCGTATTAGCTTGATTAAACATTGAAATTAAATAATTTAATTTTTCTTCTATATCCATAAATGATATTTTTTCTTCTTTTATTTTATCAAGTTCTTTTTGAAATACTAAACTAGCATTATAAGTTCTCCATACTTTAGCTGTTAATCCATCCATAAAAGAATTTAAATATTCATTCATTGAAGAAGAATTAATTAAATTAAATAAGTCATCTTTTTTATTCTTATCTTTCATAAAATTTTCTAAATTAGTATAAATATTTGATAATACATTAACTTTTTTACAAAATCTTACAGAGTCTTTCCCTAGAAAATCTAATTTAATTGTATTATTATCTTGTAATGTTATATGTTCAACACGTAATGACGTAACACCTACCGTATCTGCTTCTTCTTTTGAATCTTTCTTCCCCCCAACTCTTAAAGCCATTGTGTCAATAAAATAAAGTGCTGTAGACAATTGTCTAATTTTTAAATCATCTGAAACAAGTTCTGATTCATATTTTTCTCTAATAGAATTTGCTTTTTTTTTTAATTGTCTTGCTAAATTAAATTTGTCTTCGTCTGATTTTGATTTAAAAAAAGAATCTAATGAAGTAAAAATATACTTATTTTTTCCTGTTATTTGTTCTTTCCACGTGGCTAACCAAATAACTGTTTTATCATGAATAATATCACCCCATTTTCCAGGAACATTTGGCTTTGGAATAGGTGCGTCTTTATCTAAATTAATACTTACATCTTCTGGTTTAATTCTTTTTTTTATTTTCCCTAATTTTGGATGAGAACCTCTTCCGATAAAAATACCAGGCGGTTCAATTTTAAAGTTTCCAACTTTTTGTTGTCCTCCATCAATAATACAATTTTTATAAGGTTCTTCTATTTCTTGTTGTTTTTCTTTTAATGATTCTTTTTGTTCTTTAGTTATTTCATTTTTTTTTTCTTTTTCTTTATTTAAATATTTTTTAATGGGAGAAAAATCAATTTCATCTAATGAAGATACTTTTATATTTTCAAGTGTAGGTTTAAAATCTTTCCAAAAGTTTTTTTTAAAAGTATTTGAATTCATGTAATCGGAATCTAAATATCTAGCAAACATAGTTGCATATTCTTCAGCTTGAATAGGTAATATAACCTCATTACCGTTAATAAAAACTGGTATTTTATGTGGTTCATATTCAGGCGGAAACATTGGTCCATTATGTTTTAATACTGTCCATTGTGGTTTTGTACCAGCACCTATTAAATTAAAATTTAATAATTTTGGATTGTTTGTAATTAAATCTAATATCCACATTTTAATTAAATATGTTTAGATTTTTATTTCTATTAAAATAATATGTTTTATGATTGGGATTATTTTTACACTAATTTTGATTCTTTGCATTTAAATGTTTTTTAACAGAACGTACAAGATCCCATAGACATTTTTCATTGTATAAATACCGCTGCCAAAGTTTTTCTACATTGCAAGCTTTATTTTCGACTACTAAAAATTCTTCGTTGAACTCTTTAATTTCACTTTCAAAATATGTAAGGTTTTTTAGCATTGTTTGAAACAATGCAATATGTTCGACTGTTCTAATAGCATGCTTGTTTATATAATTTTCGATACTTATCAAAAAAGTTCTTCTTAATGATCCATATTCTATACTAGCAGATAGTAAGTTTTTTTTATTCTTACTACAGATATCTAGTGAGTTTAATTTATACTCACAAAGATAGAGTTTTTCATGGTCCGAAGGATTTTCTGATATTTCAGATAGAATACACCTAAGTTCATTAGAAGTCTTATAACAAGTCTCATCATAATATATTTCCAAGTCTCTTTTAGAAACCTTAAGATTTCTAATATTTTCTGATATTTTTTTTCGCTCTTCACTACTACAATACCGGTGATGATAGTTTGTTTCATCGCCATCTGATTCATCGGCTTCTGATTTATCGCTATCTGATTTATCGCTATCTGATTCATCGCTATCTGATTCATCGCCATCTGATTCATCGCCATCTGATTCATCGCCATCTGATTCATCAGCGACTAATTCATTGGATTCTAATTTATCGGCATCTGGTTTATCAGCGACTGATTCATCAGCATCTGGTTTATCAAATGATTTGATGAACCAGAAAACAACCGATGCAATAGCAAAAACAGTGTAAGAAATAACAATCATAGCAAAAGCAATGATTGTTATGATGAAAGTGAACACATTGACAACAATAGCAACAAATGTCATTTATTTCTAAAATATTATTATTATATGAAACATTTAAATGATTTAATTTTCAATTTTTAATTTATTTTTAACATATTATATTTTTAAAGTGTGTAGAAAGTAAAACTATTATTTAAAAGAAACTAAAATAAAATTTTTATAAATCTGTTGAGGATATATAATATGAACAGTTTTATCTGTTGTTCTTACTTTCTTTACTAGAAAAAATAAGATGGACGTGGAGAAAGTAAAATAATTATTTAAAAAATTATATAATAAACTTAATAAAAAATCAAGTAGATAATGACGCAGGAGAAAGTAGGACTTTCTCCACCTCCAATAATAAAAACAATAATTACATATATAATTGGAAAAAATAAAGTACAATTTGAAATATTTTAAGAAGCTAATGTTGATATTCCATCCCACGGTGGAATATTTCTAGTTGGTTTTTTAAGTGCTTCTATTTCTTCTTTATTTAGATATTTCTTATGTACTACAATTTGAAATACATATTCTTCAAACCATTTATCAGTAAATAGAAGATATCCATTATTACCTTTTGAACTCCCCCAACTATTTTCTACTTTATAACGTTTAATAATATTATTATCTGTATGATAAGCAGTAATTACCATTGCATGTGATGGTACTGATGAATAAAAACGGATACGGTCTTCTTTAGTCATTGTATTTGTTAATTCTAAAAGTTCGTGATATTTATTAATATTTGGAGCATGAATTCCACTATCTATATTATGATGAGCTCCTACATCACATCCAACCCATACAGCATAATTATCATCAATTGAATCAATTGTTAATTTTTTAAGACGTGATATATCAACATTTATCCAACCCACATGTTTATTTCTAACATTACCAAGATATTCTATTTGATAATATGTATTATAAGGATTTTCTTTACGTGGATCATTAACAACTGATACCCAGTCATCTGGAACAAATCCAGATTTTTCTAATAGTTTAAGAGGAGTCATAGATGTCATTTTTTTAGGTTGATTTTTATAAAGGAATTCCCAATCAAAAGTTTTTGTAACATCTGGAGGTTTACCAAGAAAAGAAATAAGAGTAGAAAATACTTTTTCCATCATGTTTTGTATTAATTTATTAATATTTTCTGGTTGTTCTTTGCTTAGAATGATCCAATCTTGTTTTAGCATTTCTGTCAAAATCTCATTCATTTTTTGGGAATTTTCAGCATGATATGAATCTGGATAAATTATTTTAGGAACAATACCATATTTTTTTATAACTTCTTTAACCATATCCCATTGTCCACCATCACTTAAAGATTGTTGACAAATAAAAGTAAATAGATGTACTTTAAGGTCTGAATTATCTTTAGAATTTATATCTAAAAAATAATTTAAATAACGGTGATATCGTTCATATTTATCCCAAAAGAATAAATACGATTGACTAAATTCCAGTTCTTTAGTATCTATTTGCCATGATTTACAAGCTAAAAACCGAATCATATTAAGAGTAGCAAAAAGCCAACAGCGTCCAGAGTTTTTTTGATTAGTAATTTTAAAATCTCCAGATACTTCATGATTAAAAATAAAAGGGTTGTCTATAATTATTTCTTTATTTATTGATAGTTGATAAATAGGATTATTATAAATTGCTCTTTGAATTGAACTAATTTGATTAAATGAAATATTAGAAGGAAAACTTAATTCTTTTTGTGTTGATAGTTTATACTCAGGACTATTTATAAATTCTGTTAAAATATCAGAACCACCAATTTGATTTTTTAAATTTAAATATTTATTTTTATATTTTAAATATTTTTCTAACATGATTTAATATATAATATTTAGAATTAAAAATTTATATGATTAAAAATTAAGTAGATAAAATAAGTTTATTATTTATCACATTATAAATAGAATACTTTTTTCACATCCAATATAAACATATCTTTATTCAAAAAAATAAACTATTACTGTAACATTATCAAGAGAACCTTTAATTAATGCATATTCTGCTAATAATTTTGCATAATTTCCTTTGTTTTTTTTATTTAAAAGTTCTAAAATAAAATCTGCTGCATCTTGATTACTTATAACATCCCATAGACCATCGCATGCTTTAATTAAAAACTTATCACTTGACGATATTTTATATTGATAAATTTGTGGTAAATGAGTAACATATGGTGTACAATCTATATCTCCAAAAGCACGAGATAAAGATAAGTTTTTTATTCGCCAATCTACACCATCAAAAGATATTTTACCTCCCATTTGTTCAATACGAACTCTTTCTTCAGGTGTATTGGGTTTGTGATCTTTAGATAATTGCATAGCAATTCCATCTTTATTTGTTAAGATTACTCTTGAATCACCAACATTGGCAATCCATAAAAAATTTTTTTTTTTCTCTTGATCAACATAATGAATTGTAATACACGCTGTTGAACCACAATAATTTATAACACGAGGATGATCTATTTTAATTTTATTTTGAATATCTTCATATACATCATTAATATATTTTGAATATTTATCTGGATTTAAATAAATATTTTTTTTAAATTTTTTAACAAAATAAACAGGAAGATTATCTTTTAAATATTTAGATACTAATTTACCCCCGTGACCATCAAAAACACCTAAAAAATTTATATTATTCATATCTTTATTAGACCCATCTAAATTAAGAATTATTGAATGTTGATCTTCATTTGAATCTCTTTTACCTTGTAAACTGTGAACATAAACTCTCATATAGTAATTAAGATAATATAGATAAAAATATTAAAAATAAACTATTTAATTTTTAATTTTATTATAAAGATTTTTAATAAAATTAAAAAATAACTATTTATCTAAAAACAAATAATGAAGGTAGATAAAGTTCTCTATTTATAAGTGGTTAAATAATAATTTTACTTTATCTGTTTAATTTTTTATAAAATATTGTATAATTTTTTAAATAATATTTTTACTTTCTTTACTAACTACAATTAGTAATTATTAGTTATATAATAAATTTAAAATATAATGACAAAGGTGAAAGTAAAATTTTACTTTTCATAACAAATTATAATTATTATTTTATTTTGCGTCACATTGTATATTAATATCTTTGTCACCAGCCAAAATTTTCATAAAATATCGTGTATCATATAATAATTGTAATTGTTTATCACATGTTTCAATATTATGTAGTTTAGTTTTTGGATCCTTTTTTTTATTATTAGAAACAACAAAAAATAAAAAATAATTTTCAATAGAATCAAGATATGGGTCTAATATTTTTTTAATAGGCGGGTCTTTAATATTAAATATTTTATTATAATCATAACTACTAAGTTCGTTTTCATTAACAGTTTTACTATATTCATTATCTCTAAATGAATTATTATAAAGATTATTTAGTTGTATATGTTCATTGACGTTAGTTTTAGATTTTGCTTCTTCGAACGGTATAGTATATTTAGGGATAATTTTGTTTTTTTGATATTCGTTAAGATAATGAATGTGAGAAAAAAATTCATCATCTTTTAATAACCTTGGATTGTTTAAATCGCCCACCTCCCATAATGGTAATATTCTTGAATCTCCATTTTTATCTTTGTAAATTTCAGTTTGTTCACAAACTATATTAATTGGTTCACGATTGTTTGATATTTGAACCTTATTTGCTAAAACTTGCAATAAACCTAATATATTTTCATTAATATACATACCTTCCAACCCAGCATAACCATATCGTTTTTCTGTATTAGTTTTGATTTTTAACATACTATTTAATTTTGCACCTAACTCTTCTAAATTAGTTTTTACCATATAAACAATATTATGTAATGCTCTCTCAAATAATCCTAATAGTCGTAAATGTACAAATTGTCCGTCAGTAATTGTATCCAGAGTTGAATTTTTTGCATAGTGTTTATATTGTTTATGCATAATTGGGGGTGTCTTACTAAAAATACTTAGAATATGAGGATTTTTTTCTATGTTTAATGTAAGTGGTGATGTTATTTTAAAATTGGTGTTATTATTTACATATTTATCAAAACCTTCAATATTACTATCTTTATTATTATCTTCAATATTACTATCTTTATTATTATCTTCAATATTACTATCTTTATTATTATCTTCAATATTACTATCTTTATTATTATCTTCAATATTACTATCTTTATTATTATCTTTAATTACAGTATCTGGTTTATTATCTTTAATTACAGTATCTGGTTTATTTATAGGTGTGTTTACATTTGATGTTGAGGGTATTCTTGTATTAGTCTGTTTTTTATTTGTATTATTTTGTTTTGTTTTATTTTGTTTCGCTTCTTCTAGTTTTGCTTCTTCTAGTTTTGCTTCTTCTAGTTTTGCTTCTTCTAGTTTTGCTTCTTCTAGTTTTGCTTCCTCACGTTTTACTTCTTCGCGTTTTTTGTTTGCTTGTATACGCGGATCTTTTATACCTAGATTTTTACACTCTTCTTTTATACGGATATTATATTTTGTTCGTATATCATTAGAATTAATTGGAGCATTTATTATATTAGTATCATTATTAATCCCTGTAGCTAGTTGTCTATAAACTGTTAATTTATTTATGATTTCTTCTGAAATTTCTATTTTATTAAATAATGAACTTATCTTTAAACCATCGAGTTCAAAATGTTCAGCAATTTCGGGAATCATACTTAACCATAATTGATTTGTATACATCATTTTTTTTAATAATTTATTATCATATTCAAGATTAGTAGTTTTTGGGATAGTTACTTTTTTAGGAGGTGGAAATTGCACTGTTTTATATTGTTTATATATATCATCTATTTCATAATTTGGATCTTCATTCTCGCAATAAGTTTGATAAATATCTTCTTTACCTGGCAAATCCATAATAACAAAGTGTACGTGAGTTTTGCCTTCTATACTTTCTTTTAATTTTATATTAAAATCATAAATCATAATTGATCTACTAGATTCTGGATTATTTAAAGTGGGTTTAATACGACCGTATTTTTTTCTAATTTCATCTATATTTGTAATAACAGTTGTAAAATTGTCAATATCTTCTTGTTCTATTTTCGTATATCCCTCAGTAATGTTCAAATAAGTAGTAAAATCTACAGGAAGTTTTTTAGAATATGATACATTACCAGTATGTCCAGCTTCAATTTTATAATCATAAATACAATGACTAAAATTTTCGGATTTGTCCCAATAGAATTTATATGGTACACCAAGACCGTATAATTCAAATATTTTAACTTTAATTTCAATGCCAGAACCTAATCTTTTTAATGTTGATTGTAACATACCTTCTATTGCATTCTCTTTCACATTATTTTCATTTTTCGCGGCTTGTCCAAATAATGTATATGATTTACCAACACCAGAGTATCCATAAGTTAAAACCATAATTGATTTACCTCTATTTATAAAATCAGTTAAACCCATATAATAAGGTATCCCGTCATTTTGTTTGAATTTGTCAGGATCAAAGATTTCTTCAAAATGACTTTTTGAAACTTCATCTTTTATTTTTTGTGAAGCATTAACACAATTATTTAAGTTGGAACTATTTAATAAATTTTTATTATTCAATTGTTTATTAAAAGTTTCTATATGATTATCTTCCAAAGGCATTAGATTAATTTTTATATAGGCTGCAACTGGTGGTATTTGTGTATTATAATATTCAAATAATTTTTCCTGAAAACTATTAAATAAGTAAAACCAAATAGAATTAGTATTATTATCAACATTTGTTTTAATTGATTTATCTAATCCCCATGATTTACGATTATCAGGTAATGTTTTTTCCATAGAATCTTTTTTTTCCCAAAACTCAAATAACAAATTAAAAAATTTTTGTAAAATTTTAATAATAAAATAATGATTACTATAAAGCCATTGAATAGTAGGATCTTGTAAATTTATATTACCTTCTTTTGGATAGTTATTAAATTTATCAAGTGTGATTACTAATTTTGTTAATAAAGAATCAAAAAATGAAATATTACCTTTAGACATATATTGATACTTACTATAACCTCCTTGAGGTATTACAAAAGTTGCATAATTGACAATATATTTTTGGAAATTAATAAATTGTATATATCTAATATTATAAAGTTTAACACGCTTATTTAAGCTTCTACTTAATTTTTTAATATTATGAATTGAATTTTCATAATTGTGCAACATAGTAATTAATTCAGGGAGTGTTGCTGTGTTAGATTCATTTGATAGCGTTGATTTATTAATATCTTCTTCAGATATTAGAGTATCAAGTGCACCACCCATAAAAAAATATTTATTAGTTTTGTTGGTTTTATAAATATTTATAAAATTATTTATTTTATTATAAATTTTAATAAATTTTATAATTTTTTTATCTTGTAATATATAATATAAACAAATTATTTTTATAATTATAGTCTTCTCTTCTTGTGGTATGGTATAAGTGTTAAAATTTATAATAAAAAATTCTATATTATTATTAAAATTTATGTTTTTTAATTCTTCCAATATTTTAATTAAGTTGTTCTTATTATTATCAAAAGTAATTTTTTTATTTAATATGTTTTCTATGTCATCTGGACTTATTTCTGTTGTAAAATTTGGGTGTAAACTTTCTATGATTTCCTTTATTATACTATTAAAAATGTTTTGATTTATTATAATATCCAAAATATTAAAACCATAGTTATTATCTAATTTTTTATTTTCTTGCAAAATTATTAAATTATCTTTAATAACTTGTTGTAATTTATTTTTTGATTCTTTATCTAATAATGTTGTTACTTGGTTTGTTATATTTTCATTTAATAAATCCTGCAATAAATCCTGCAATAAATCTGGTAGTGATTTTGGTGTATTTTCATTTAATAGTTCTTTTAATAAATCTTGTAATGGATTTATAATTTGTTTATTATATAATTTTATTTCAAGATAATCATGATAATTATTCAATGCTATTATCCATTCGTCATGATACTTTAATATTGTATTATTAATAGTATCTGTTGTCTTAGTAATATTTAATGAACCACCTTTTATAATTGGGTTTGATGTAATTGGTTTTGATGTAATTGGCTTTGTTGTAATTGATTTTGTTATAATTGGTTGTTCTTTTTTACTTGATTGTATTTGTGTCTGTACATCTTCTTTTACTTTTAGTATTGAACCAAGTAATTCTTCTATCTTATCATCGCTTACTTCTTTTGTTATATCTAATGCAATGTTTAATTCATTGTCGTTATTTAAATTATCATCATTACTTATTTTTGGAACATTAACTATAATATCTTGACTAGGTATTTCACATGTTGTATCTGTAGGAATACTAATATTATGAAATATACTTTCCATTAAATTAATATATCCTTCTAATTTAGTATATATATCATTAAAATTATTATAACTTTCATTATATTCTACCATTTTTTTTTCAAGTTGTTTAATTATATTATATATATCTGTATTATTAATTAAAGTTTTATCAAGTCTTTGTATATCTTTTAATTTTTGTTCATGGCGATTAATAAATTCATTCATTATTACTGTAAGTCCTTCTGTATTAATTTGTTCCTTTACAAATGTTACATCTGAATTAGCACGTACTGTGTTATAACCATTTTTATTGTTAGTTATAGTTATTTTTAAATCATTAAGTTTATTTATAATTTCTCCTATTTCATCATCTTTATATATATTAGTAGTTAATTGAGAAAGTGTATTATTAATATCTCCAATTTTATCTTTTAATTGATTATATATATTAATTGATATATCATTATTAGGTTGAATTTTTTTACTTTCAAACATTTGATTTATTTCCTTTTGTAATACTTTTATTGCTACTTCTACCTGTCTAATATCAATATTGGATCCACCTCCTAATTGTTTTTCAAAATATTTAATTTTTTTTTTTATATTTTTTTCTTTATTTTTTATATATTTTACAAAAGAATATTTTTCCATTTAATTAATATCACGTGGAAAATAAGTTTTACACCTTTGGAAATTTAAAACGCCGATTTTTATAAATAATTTTTAATTTTTTTCTTTCGACTTGATGTCTTTTTAACATAAATATCAGACTTATTAGTAGCTTCCTTTAAAAATATTTTTAAATATTTCTTTTGGTACCTTAAAAAATTCATATCATTTTGAGCTTGCTCAATTAGACTCTTAGAGTCTAACATGACGGATTATAACCAAATTTTCACATTATTTGGATTTATTTTTTTTGCCTTTAAAATCAGCATTTTAAATTTCCAAAGGTGTAAAATTAGGTTTATTTAATAATGAGTTTATTAATATTAACATTTTTTGTAATTCTAAATTAGTGTTTTTATTTAATAAATAAATAATATATTCTTTATCATTTGTAAATAAGTTCTCCCATTCTTTAATATTATTCAATTTTACTTCAATGTTTAAATGAGATACTATTTTTTTTATTAAAAATTTAAAAAAATGATAAATAATAAATATTTGAAAAAAATCTTCAAGATACATTTTTTTATTTTTATCTTTATTTTTAGTTTCATTAATAATATATTTTTTTGGATTTTTAATTATATTATATTTTTTTTTATATCTTTTATAAATAGATATAATTTCAGGTAAAGTTAAAAATATTTTAATTTTATAAGATGTAATTTTTTCTATATTTTCAAAAAAATTAGTAAACAATAATTCATAATTTTTATATTGAATATACGTTATTTTTAATTCATCTAATATAGCTTTAAAGTTTTCTGTATTTTTTTTATAGGTATGTTTTACATTAATTATTTCAGTATTGACGTATATTTTTCCTAAATTTAATAAAAAATCAGTTCGATATAAAACTTTATCCTGTTTAAATGTAGGATTAGTAATAGAATTAGGATCAAGTTCAAGATTAAGTTCTGTATCAAGTTCTGGATCAAGTTCAAGATTAAGTTCTGTATCAAGTTCTGGATCAAGTTCAAGTTCTGGATCAAGTTCTGGATTAAGTTCTGGATCAAGTTCAAGTTCTGTATTAAGTTCTGGAACAGGATTAGGAACAGGATTAGGAACAGGATTAGGAACAGGATCTTTCATATTTACAAGTATTTTATTATATAAAACTAGTTCACTATTTTGAATATTTTCATCAATTTCTTTTTTTTTTTTAATTTCTAATAAATTAACAGATTGTTTTATCAAATCTATATTTAAAGAGTTTAATAGTATTTTTTTTAATTTTTTTATTTTTTTAATTTTTTTTTTTAATTTATTATTTTTTAATTTAATATTTTCTAATTCATTACTATAATCTTTTAAAAAATTATCAATTTTATCAAATTTATAGTCTCTATCAAAGCTTTGTAAAATTATATTTTTAGGTTTAATAACTAGTTTAGGATGTTCTGTTTTAATTACGTTTGTAAAATTTGGAAGTGGAATTGTATTAGGTTTAAATACAATATTTAATTGTTTTTTTATATTTTTAATAGAATATTCTATTTCTTCATGTAATTTATGATTATATTTTAAATCTATGATGTTTGCTTTATTTAATTTTGATATTTTATTTATGCTTTCGTTTGTATTAAATTTAATTTCTTCATTTTTAATACCAGCAAAATTATCTAAAATACTAGATTTTTGATTAGGTTGTTGTATTTCTATATTACTCTTCTTTGTAAGAAATACATCAAAACTTTTTATAGCATCAATAATTTTTTGTTTATTCTCTTCAGTTATATTTGATTTCATTTTCATTTGTATTTTTTTAAGCTTATTATGAATTATTTCCAAGTTAAGATTTGTTTCTCTCAAGTCTACTATAGCATTTAATTTCTTATCATTCACTATTTTTTGTGATAATTTTTTATCCATTTACTAAATTATAGAAAAAAATATATATATTATTATAATATGATATTAGATGAAATTAAAGATTTAATTAAAGAATTAGAAACTATTTTAATAAAAGATAAAAGATTTAAGAAAGTTTTTAATTTTAAAAATCAAGTAAAAATTTTATATAATTATAAAAATAATCTAAACAAAAAAATGTTTATTCCCCAATTATCAAGTATTGATATAACACATTTGATGGCTCTTGGAAAACCACAAATTTTAGTTCCATCGTTATCAATAACTAGAACAGACACAT
>Ga0209443_1001154_pt1 | contig 17005 bp, 16 predicted proteins | sample LauGreBMM110DCMD_2_FD_187571 | JGI IMG/M metagenome (GOLD analysis project Ga0209443, IMG submission 187571) | Freshwater lake microbial communities from Lake Michigan, USA - Su13.BD.MM110.DCMD (SPAdes) (version 2) | ecosystem: Environmental > Aquatic > Freshwater > Lake | place: Lake Michigan... | reverse complement strand
AAAAACGAATTCGTTAAATATCGAAGTTGTGACTCGCAAATCCTATAAGCGGATTTGCTCACCCTTACGGGCGCTATCGTTCGCTTCGCTCACTTTCGCGTCCAAATTATTAAAAAACGAATTCGTTAAATATCGAAGTTGTGACTCGCAAATCCTATAAGCGGATTTGCTCACCCTTACGGGCGCTATCGTTCGCTTCGCTCACTTTCGCGTCCAAATTATTAAAAAACGAATTCGTTTTTTAATAATTTGTCGAACCCAGGTTCTCATCCGCCATTTCTACCATTTAAAAAGACTGGCTAAAAGCCAGTCTTTTTAAATGGCGGAGCGGGGGGGATTCGAACCCCCGATATAGCTTTTCAACCATATATCGGTTTAGCAAACCGACGCCTTCAGCCTCTCGGCCACCGCTCCATAATATTTTGTTTTAATTTTTTTGATAAGTCCGGATCGTTTTTAGCTTTCGCTTTTTTTGCCCCGCCTTGAAATGTTAAATTATTTAAAATTTAAATTTGTTTCCAACTATAGAAAACCTTTTTTAAAATAAAATAAAGAATTTGTAATTTAACAGATATTTTTTAAAAAAATGTTGATTAAAAATCATGAAGAATTATGGTTTTAATATGTCAAAATGCTTCTAGTGTTAAGCAAGTTAATAAAAAAAATCAAATCAAATTTGGCGTTATGAATATTAATTTAGAAAAATTTAAACAGAGTTTTAATAAATTTGGAATAAATAAATTTAGGAAAATTCAAAAAGATTATAAAAAAAATGCAAAAAAATCTTTAAAAAATAACGGTAGGTTTGTTTATTTTATATTTTTTTGTGCCTTTTTAAATGTTATTTTTTTTGGAGCCAAAAGATATTTTGATTTTTTAGATGAAAAAACGATTCAATATAAATCATTGGCGGTTCAGGTTGCAAAAGAGTATGAAGGATTTTTAAATTATTCACAATTGCTTTTAAACTCAATCAATCATGAAATTTTAAAATCAAAAGCATTTGGTGTTGAAAGTTTTGAGATATTATCTTCGATGGATCGAATTCGTAATGAAAATCATGTCGCCAACGAGGTGTTTTTTGAAGGAATGTTATACTGGATTGATAGTAATAAATATTTGATTGCCAGTAGTGCTGGTAAGGTTTTGAAGCCAATTGATCTATCTTCTCGTGACTATCTGGAAAAAACTGAACATGAACCTTGGAAATTGCAAGTTGGAAAAACTGTTATTGGAGCTTTAAGTGGGCAAAATATTTTGCCAATTGCTGTCGGAGTTGTTAGTAAAAATGGTTATCATGTTGGAACTTCAGTTTTAAGTGTAAAAGTCGAAAGTTTAATAGAAAAGTTTAAAATCTCTTCCATGAAAAATTTGGGAAATTTTGCGATTTTAAATTATGATGGAAAAATAGTTTTAGATTCAAATGAAAAATATTTTTCAGAAAATAATGCTTTTCTATCAAAAGTAAAAGCTATGAATACTTTTAAGAAATCTAATATTTCTTCAAGCTTTAATTTGTTAAAAAGAGGTGATCTATTTATTGTCAGCGAAGAGGTTTTTGAGTATCCTTTTATAGTTGTTTATGCGGTTAAAAATAAGATAATTTATCAGCAATTATTTGTGGAAATGTTACCTTATTTTATCGAAGCTTTGTTTTTATTAGTGATACTCGCATCATATTTGAGTATGATGCGAGTAGGTAGAGTGGGAAGATATTAGTTATTGATATTATATTTTTTTCTTAAATATTTCATTACACCTTGAGCTTCTTCATCTTTAATTTTGCGATCAAAAACGATAACTTCAGAAATCATGCCAGTGAAATGCTTCGAAGCAGTAGCATGATTACTTGCTCCAATTACAAATTTAGCGGCGCCAATAGTTGTTGCTACGCGAGTATCGCCACCTACGTAAGTAACGGGAGTAAGTGAGTTTACAAATAATTTAACACTTGCATCTGCTGGAGATGTTGGTGTTATAAAATCAACCAAAGCACCAACTATATAATCATTATAATCAGTAATTCTTGCGTCAGAAACCCAACTTGTTGCTTTAGCCTCGGATGTAACGAAGCCTGGTTTAGAGTTGTTAGTGCTATCGCCATCTAATAAACCGATCGAAGCAAATGATTGAGCAGTTATATCTGAACCATTTCCAATTTGTGCAATAATTGCATTTTGTTGGGCTTTACCTTTGTCAGATCTAAAAACCGCAAACATTGAATAAGTTTTGTCAAGAGCAAGTATAGGCATAGTTGCAGTATCTACGGTGGAAATCAAGTCTCCCGTGGAATCTGAAAGGGTGGTATCTCCATTATTAGCTCCGCCATCAAAATAAACTGAGGGAAGACCATTAATACCGCTAATAATATATTTTGGTTCTGAGTTATTGGTGGATCCATCTACAGCTGTTCCATTTTTCATGATTGGTTTATCACTTATTGACTTTTGAGGATTGACATCGCGCCAAGCTCTCAGTTTACTCTTATCATCAATATCAGTGTTGCCATTGATATCTGTAAAAACTCCCGCAGTTGTAGCTTCAAACCAAGCAGTTACATCCCTAATTGAGGCCACATCAGAAGATGATGTTAATGAGCGTGCCGTTGAGAGTTTTATTTGTCTAATTAATCTTCCACTTTGCGTGACTCCAGCAATTAGAATACCAATTATCAGTATTACTACCGATAATTCTACAAGTGAAAATGCTTTATTTTTTTTCATAAAAATTTTAAGTTAAAGTTATTAAATTTAGGGTTATTAGGAAACTGGAATTCCATATTTGCTACCGAGATAATTCTCTATCGCTTTTATTTCCTCCGTTTTTAAAGATCGTTTAAACATGATGATTTCTGCTAAGTCGCCGACATATGTTTTTAATGTCCCACTTGGATTATATGCGCCAATCATGGCTTGATTGAATGAAGTTATTGGAGTTGTTTGAGCTGGGGTATTGATGGCGATTGATCCACCATTAATCGAATGTCTTTTGCCAATTGTGTTGTTAAAAAGAAAAGTGTGCATTATTGGAGTTTGAGGTTTATAAGATGCAATGCTTCTGGTAAAATCATTGGAGTAATGAGAGAATAATATTGATGTGTCGTTTCCGTATCCCAAGTTTAAATTACCGTTTAAAGAACTTCCAGTTCCGCCAATAAAATAATTTTCACTTTTATTGGAACTTCTTTGCTCAACTACAAAAACCGTGTAAGAATTTTTGGCGAATTTTGTTCCAACAAAATTTAAATATTGATTACCCGAAAATCTTAATGCGGGAATTGAATTGTAAAAAACATTTTGAACTAATGTTGGTTGATTTGCTGTTGATCCTTGTGTGGCATTATTCTTCGTAACCACAGTTTTATTAGAATCTTTCCAAGCCGTTATATAAGATCCATCATTTTTTATTTCAGAAGCATTAAAACTGCCTTCGAGCGAGGTTTCGTACCATGCAATTAAGTCGTCGCTAATTTCATTAACATATGATTGCTGAGTAAGGGATTGAGCGTTAGCTAATCGAGATTTAGTAAGCATTGATTTACTGGTCATGACGCCAACAATCATTGCCGAAATAATCAAAATCAATACTGATATTTCAATTATCGTAAAAGCTTTTTTGTTAATTTTTTTAATGTATTTTTTTGTTAAAAACATCTATAAAAACTTAGTTAGATTAAACCGAATCTTATTTTTAATAGCTTTATTACTTTTTTTACAAGTATTTTTTTATAATTTATGTTGTGCGAAGATTTTTTGTCTCTAAATGCGATTTTATCAATTGGTATAATTAATGAACTGGAATTGGTTATAAAAACCTCATCGGCGTTTTCTAAATCAGAAATTTTAAATTTTCCGCATTTAATTTGAAGAGATTTTAATTCAATTAAGGCACTGCGAATCGTTCCTAGAACTATTTCGCAATCATCACTTGGAGTGTAAATTATTTTATCTTTGATCCAAAAAATATTTGCCGAAGATGTCTCGCAAATATAGCCCTTTTTATCGAGCATTATTGAGTCAAAGAAATTATTTTCTTGAGCAGAAATTTTGGCTAAAACATATTGTAAACTGTTGGCGGATTTGAATTTGAAGGGAGGCGGATTGATTTCGCAAACCATTAAATTAATTTTCTTTGGAGTGGTCGGCAATTCTTTAGTTTGAATAATGATCAAGTTTGGAGTTTCGTTGGTCGGCAAATAACCTTTTGATCCAATTCCACGACTTATGGAAATTCTAATTATTCCATCTTGTAAATTATTCTTAGTTATTAGATTATAACATTTTGATTCAATATTTTGAATATTGGCGTTTAATTTTAAACTTAATAAACCAATTTTGATTCTTGCTAAATGCGCTTCAAAATTTATAATTTTTTGATTTAAAAATCGGCAAGTTTCGAACAAACCATCGCCAAATAAAAAACCTCTTTCATCGATGCTTATCAAGGCATCTTCATGATTTAATATTTGATCATTTTTATAAATAAATTTCTTGTTATTTTGTTTGGTTTTCATTTTTTATGACGAAAATTAGTTTTAAAATAATTGTTAAAATTATTATTTTTTTAACAATTTTGTTAACTATTACAATAGGCGCGATAGCAACTTATTATTGCGTCGGAATGCCCAGTCTTGACGACTTAGAAAATCAAAGTTCAAAACAAATTGTTCGTTTAAATTATGATAATCAAAATTTAATTATCAATCGAAGCGAGATTTATCAAAGCGAGGTGAGTTATTATGAATTGCCAATAATGCTTATTAATGCCGTTGTTGCGACTGAAGATCGCAGATTCTTCTCGCATGGTGGAATTAATTTTTTAGCAATTATTCGCGCTTATTTTGCAAATAAACAAGCTGGAAAAATAGTGCAGGGCGGGAGCACAATTACTCAGCAATTAGCAAAATTATTATTTTTAAAACCCGAAAAAACTTTTCGAAGAAAAGTGCAAGAAGCCTTACTTGCGATTCAGCTTGAAAGAAATTTTACTAAAGAACAAATTTTAACTTTTTACTTAAATCGCGCTTATTTTGGATCGAATAATTATGGAATCGGTAACGCTTCAAAACAATATTTTAATAAAGATGTGGCGCAATTAAATATTCAAGAATCGGCACTTTTAGCGGGACTACTAAAAGCGCCATCAAAAATTTCTCCGAAAAATAATCCCGAACTTGCCAAAAGGCGCACTAAAACAGTTCTAAAGGCAATGCAAGAATGCGGTTATCTAGATAAACATTTTGAAAGTGAAAAAGATAATGAAGATTTTTTTCGCGAAGATTTTGGCCAGCGTTTTTATTTTACGGATTATGCTTATAAACAAATTTTTGAATTTATAAATAAAGAAAATTTTCAAGATAAAATTCTTAAAGTTTCCACCACTTTAAATGAGAAATTGCAAAATAATTTGGAAGAAATTTTGAATAAATTTACTAAAAATAATGCCGAAAAATTATTAAAGGCGCAAATTGCAGTGGTTGTTATGGATAAGACTGGAGCGGTTTTAGCGCTATCGGGTGGCAATAATTATCAGCAATCACAATTTAATCGCGCAATTTTGGCAAAACGCCAAGCGGGTTCGGCTTTTAAAGCTATTCTTTATTTAAGTGCTTTTGAAAATGGTTATAAAATTGACGATGTTTTTGAAGATAAAAGAGTTAGGGTAAGTAATTGGCTTCCCGATAATTATGAAAGTCGTTTTTTGGGCGAAATTACTTTGAAACGAGCTTTTGCTAATTCTTCAAACTCGGTGGCAGTCCAGCTTTCTAAAGAATTGGGCGGTAAAAAAATTGTCAAAACTGCCAGATTAAGTGGCATTACTTCAAAAATTGACGAACATGACTTAACGATTTCTTTGGGCACTTCGCAAGTTTCACTTTTTGAACTTACCGGCGCGTATGCAACAATTGCAAATGATGGCAAGCCTGTAGAGCCATTTGTAATTTCGGAAATTAGCAATCAAAATGATGAAATTTTATATAAAAAATCTCCTTTAAAATCAGAAAAATTTTTCTCGCAACAAGCTATTGAGGCGATAAAAATTTCTTTGCGAGAAGTTGTTGAAACTGGCACTGGAAAAATCGCTAATGTAAATTCTGAAATACATGGCAAAACTGGCACTAGTCAGAACTTCCGCGATGCTTGGTTTGTTGGCTTTGATAATGAAAAAATTGTTGGGATTTGGATTGGAAATGACGATAATTCTCCGATGGAAAAGATTACCGGAGGATCTTTGCCGGCAGAATTATTTGCAAAAATTATTCAAAATTAATTTAATTTTTTGAATAAAATTAATTTTTTTAAAAAAACTTTAAAAACATAGTTCATTTTAAAAAAAATAAATTACAGTTTGAGGTTGATTTTTAAAAATTAATCAACTTAATTTTAATTAAATTATTTTTAGCTTTAATCTATAGTTTCAAAATCCAAATGAATTCAGAATTAAAATTCAAAAGAATACTCTTTAAAGTTTCGGGTGAAGCGATGATGGGCGATCAGCAATTTGGTCACGACATCAAAGCTATTCAAAAAATTTGTCAACAAATCATTTCTGCTTACAAATTAGGTTGCGAAATCAGTGTCGTTGTCGGTGGTGGCAATATTTTTCGTGGCGTTTCTAAGGCCGCGGAAGGCATGGAGCGAGTTACTGCGGATTACATGGGCATGCTTGCGACTTGTATTAACGGCTTAGCTTTGCAAAGCGCTTTAGAAAAACACAATATTCCAACGCGAATGCTTTCAGCAATTCCCATGAATAATGTTTGTGAGCCATATTTAAAAAGACGCGCCGCGCGCCATCTTGAAAAAAAGCGCATTGTTATTTTTGCAGCGGGGACGGGTAATCCATTCTTTACCACCGATACGGCGGCGGTTCTTCGTGCCGTTGAGATGAATTGCGATGTTATTTTAAAAGGAACGCAAGTTGATGGTGTTTATTCTGCAGATCCAAAGCTTGATAAAAATGCCACTCGTTATGATAAACTCAAATATATCGATGTTATAAAGCAAGATTTAAAAGTTATGGATCAAACTGCGATTACACTTGCTAAAGACAATAAATTGCCAATTATAGTTTTCTCGATAAAAGAGCAAAATGCTCTTGAAGAAGTTATTTTAGGCAAAGGAAAATTCACAATAATTAACTAAAATTTTTAAATTATGATAAATCAATTAGCCGACAAAGCTCGTAAAAAAATGGATGACACTCTTGGTTCTTTAAAAAGAGATCTCGACAGTATTTCAACTGGTCGCGCCAGCCCTAATTTACTCGATACAATCAGGGTTGAGGTTTATGGACAGTTTATGCCAATTGGTCAATTGGCGAATGTTTCTGTGCCAGATGCCACAACGCTTTCAATTCAAGTTTGGGATCGTGAAAATGTTAAAGCGGTTGAGAAAGGCATTACCAATTCGAATTTAGGTTTTAATCCGGCGGTTGATGGCACTTTGCTAAGAATTTCTATTCCAAAGCTCAGCGAAGAGCGTCGTCGTGATTTAGTTAAGTTAGCCAAGAAATATGGCGAAGATAAAAAAATTGCTTTACGCAATGTTCGTCGTGACGCCCTTGATGATTTTAAAAAAAATGAAAAAGAGCTTGGCGCTTCGAAAGATCAAGTTCACGGTTTTACCGAAATTGTTCAAAAAATTACTGATGAATTTGTTGCTAAAGTTGATCAAATGGTCGAAGGCAAGGAAAAAGAATTAATGAAAACTTAGTTTGGTGTTCAAATTTTTTTCAAAAAAATCAGCATTAAATTCTTTGGCTAAAATCCCTGACCATATTGCAATTATTATGGATGGCAATGCGCGCTATGCCAAAAGTAAATCTTTGCCAATTAAAGTTGGACATAAGATTGGCTCGGATAATGTTCAAAAAATAGCCAATAATTGTATTGAAATTGGCGTAAAATATTTAACAATTTACGCTTTTTCTTCAGAAAATTGGAATCGTCCCAAAGAAGAAGTTGATTATTTGATGAGTTTGCTTTACGAATATCTTTCAAAAGAATCGCAAGAACTAATTGATAGCGGAGTAAAAATTGTTGTTTCGGGAAATTTAAATTCGGTTGAAGAGAAATTAAAAAATAAGATTAGGCAAGTTGAAGAATTATCTAAAAACAATTCAAAGCTCACGCTTAGTGTGGCATTTTCATACGGCGCTCGCCAAGAAATTGTTGATGCCGTAAAAAAAATTGCTATTGCGGTTAAAAATCAAGAAATTATCATCGATGATATTAATGAAGATTTATTTAAAAAACATCTTTATCATCCAGAAATTCCCGATCCAGATCTTTTAATTAGAACTGCGGGAGACTTAAGAATCAGTAATTTTTTACTTTGGCAAATTGCTTATACTGAATTTTATTTTAGTGAAAAATTTTGGCCAGAATTCGATAAATTTGAATTAATTAAAGCAATTAATAATTTTAACAAAAGAGAGAGACGATATGGAAAAAGATAAAATTTTAAAACTACCAATTACGATTTATAATTTTACTTTGCTAATTTTTAATAAATTAGTTGCTCAAGTTCATTATCTTGACCCTACCGACAACACTCGCAAAAGAATTATAAGTTCTTTAGTGATGATTCCAATTGCATTATTTGCCATTTTTAGTTCCCAAAAATTATTCATTTTTTTAGCGATAGTTATTGCGGTTTTAATGGCGTTTGAGTGGTCAGAAATGTCGCATAAAATGCCCAATAAAAAGAAGTGGCGTTTAATCGGTTTTCTTTATATTTCGATTCCTCTTTATTGCGCGGTTTCTATTAGAATTCTCGATAATGAAATTTTATTTTGGATGTTCGCAATAATTTGGGCGACGGATATTTTTGCATTTTTTGCCGGAAAATCTTTGGGTGGAGCCAAAATTGCGCCCGCGATTAGTCCTAATAAAACTTGGTCAGGATTGATTGGCGGAGTCATTGCAAGCATGGGAATAGGTGTTATTTCTTCAATAATTTTTCCAGGTTCAATCTTATTTTTCTTGGTAGTTAGTGTGATTATTTCAATCGTTGAGCAACTGAGCGACTTACTCGAATCAAAATTTAAAAGAATTTTTGGAGTAAAGGATTCGGGCGACATTATCCCCGGACATGGCGGAGTTTTGGATCGTCTCGATGGCATGATTTTAGTGGCTCCATTGGTTTCAATTATAATAGCAATTTTCCCCGCGCAATTTGGTTTAGCATAATTTATTTTGGCATAAATTTATGAATTTAGAAAATGATTTTTTTGAAATTGCTGGTAAAAAATTTCATTCACGATTATTGGTCGGAACTGGTAAATACAAAGATTTTCAAGAAACGGCGTTAGCCATTGACGCATCGGGCGCCGAAATCGTTACGGTTGCACTTCGTCGTGTCAATATCGAGAAAAAAGGCGAGGCGATGTTGCAAGATTTTTTAAGCCCCCAAAAATATACTTATCTCCCAAATACCGCGGGCTGTTTTAGCGCCGAAGATGCGGTTAGAACCTTGCGTTTAGCGCGTCAAGCTGGTGGTTGGAATTTAGTAAAACTCGAAGTATTAGCTGACGAAAAAACCCTTTATCCAAATGTTATCCAAACCATTAAAGCTTCGGAACTCTTGATTAAAGAGGGTTTTGAGGTGATGGTTTATACTTCCGATGATCCGATTGTTGCCAAAGAACTTGAAGATATTGGTTGTTGTGCGATTATGCCTTTGGCGGCGCCGATTGGCTCTGGGCTTGGAATTCAAAATCCATTAAATATTCAATTTATTATTGAGCAATCTAAAGTGCCAGTTTTAGTTGACGCCGGAGTCGGCACGGCTTCTGATGCATCAATCGCCATGGAATTAGGTTGTGATGGTGTTTTAATGAATACGGCAATTGCCAAAGCTAAAAATCCAATTTTGATGGCCCGGGCCATGAAATTAGCGGTTGAAGCGGGTAGGTTGGCTTTTTTAGCGGGAAGAATGGAAAAGAAAAATTTTGCTTCGCCATCTTCGCCAATTAATGGAAAAATTACTTAATTTATGACTCACAAATTTCATTCTTCAATCCTGCGCGCATACGATATTAGAGGCATTTATAATCAAACAGTTTTTGATAATGATGCTTATTTTGTTGGGCGTTGTTTTGCCAAAATTCTTCACCAAAATAATAAAAATAAAATGGCGGTTGGATGCGATGGGCGCGTAAGCTCACCAATTCTTAAAGAGAGATTGATTCAAGGTTTATGTGATAGTGGCATTGAAGTTGTTGATATTGGCTTGGGGCCGACGCCAATGCTTTATTTTTCGGTTTATGAATTAAATCTTGATGCGGGAATTATGGTCACGGGATCTCACAACCCTAAGGATCATAACGGTTTTAAAATGATGATAAAAAATCAAAATTTTCATGGCGCTGATATTTTAGGTTTGGCAAAAATTCTTGAAAATCAAGATTTTGTAAACGCCGAAGGCTCTGTTTCAACATTCGATATTCGTGAAAAATATTTAAATCGCTTGCTTAATGATTGCGAAATGACGCTAAGCGATAGTGGCTTACTCAATGAAGTTGAAAATTTTGAAGGACAAAAAAAATTAAAAATCGTTTGGGATTCGGGCAATGGCTCGGCCGGAGAGATTATGACCAAGCTTTCAGAAAGAATTTATGGTGAACATATTTTACTTTTTAATGAAATTGATGGCGATTTTCCCAATCATCATCCCGATCCAACCGATGCCAAAAATTTACAAGATTTAATTGCGGTAATTAAGTCGCAAAAATGTGATTTCGGAATCGCTTTTGATGGCGATGGCGATAGAATTGGCGTAGTTGACGGCGATGGGGAAATTATTTGGGGCGATCAATTATTAATTTTTTTCGCACGCGAAATTTTAGCAAAAAAACATGGCGCCACAATTATCGCCGATGTCAAAGCTAGCGGTTCTTTATTCGCTGAAATCACCAAAGCAGGAGGTCAAGCGGTGATGTGGAAAACGGGGCATTCTCTCATAAAAGCTAAAATGAAAGAATTAAGCGCGAGCCTTGCGGGAGAAATGTCGGGACATATTTTCTTTGCCGATAAATATTATGGTTTTGATGATGCGCTTTATGCTTCGATTCGCTTAATCAATATTTTAGCGAACTCTTCAAAAAGTTTAGCGCAAATGCGCGCAGAATTGCCAAAAACTTTTTCTACCGCCGAAATCAGAATCGAAACTTCCGAAGAAAAAAAGTTTGTAATCGTTGAAGATTTAAAAAATTTATTACATAAAAATAACGAAAAATTTGTTGATATTGATGGTATCCGAGCTCATAGTTCTGAAGGTTGGTGGCTGATTCGCGCTTCAAATACTCAACCGGTTTTAGTGGCGCGATGCGAAGCGGATTCGCACCAAAATCTTGAAAAAATGAAAAATAATCTACGCGAAAAACTTAATTTTTGTAATATAAAAATTCCGCATGAATTACAATAAAAATGGCATGAAAATTATTGGCTTGAGTGGGGGAATTGCCTCTGGAAAAAACACTGTTGCTGATATATTTTATGAGTTCGGAATAGAGGTTTTTGATGCTGACGCTGTAGTTCACAATCTATATTTACAAGATCAAGAAATTATTAAATTAGTTGCTCAAAATTTCTTAGAAAGTTTTGATGGAAAAATTATTAATCGCAAAATTTTAAGTACATTAATATCAAAAAATCCAACGCAAATTCATATTTTAGAAAAAATTATTCATCCTAAAATTCGTGAAATTTATCAAAATTTTTTAGAAAAAAATTTACAAAAAAAATCAAATTTTGTAGTAATAAATATTCCACTTTTGCTTGAATCAAATCAATATAAAGCTGATAAAATTATTGCGATTATTGCCGATGAAAAACTGCGTCAAGACCGCTATATTCAACGAGTTGTAGCTGATTTAAAAAATTCTAATTCAGATTTAATAAATGAATTAAAAAACAAATTTTTAATGTTGAAAAATAAACAAATTAGCGATGAAGAGCGAATAAAAAAAGCTGATTTTGTAATTTATAATAATGGCGATTTGGCGGATTTAAAACAAAAAACTTTAGATATTTATCAAAAATTAATTCATGAATAATTTCATTAATATCAATGAATTTTTTTCAATAAACTTTTACTAATTCTTTGATATCTGTCGTGTAATGTTGTGAACGCTTATTGCATTGCATTTGCCAGCTTCGCTTGGTTCCTTGAATGGCATAAAAAATGGTGTTTTTGCTAAAATTTTGATTAATTTTTTCTAAAGTTTTTTGAATAATTTCGGTTTTTTTGTCATCAAATTTTTTAACATTTTCATTAATATTTTGATTTAAAAAAAGATCATTTTGAAATAAATTAATTTGTTCATTTTCACCCTGTTTTACTAAGTCCAAAAGCATAATTCCAGCTTTTTTATACTCATAATTTTTTCGATAAATTTGCTCTAAAATTTTTAACGCCGATTTTATAATTTCTGCAACATTATCAGTTGGCGAAGCGAAGCTAATAGCATTGCCAGCGCAATATTGAGGCTTGTTAGAAAATGGATTGGTGCGAATATAAACATGAATCGCTTGAGCTAAAGTTTTTTGTTTGCGCATTTTCTCGCAAGCGCGCACCGCATAATTGGCGACGGCTTCTTGTAAATCAGATTTGGCGGTGACATTTTTGCCAAAAGATTTTGACGATAAAATATTTTTACGCGGGGCGATTTCTTCGAGATGCAAACACGAAATTCCGTTAAGTTCGTAAACAATTCTTTCGCCAACAACGCCAAGGATTTTGCGAATTTGTTTAGAATCAGCTTGACGCAACTGCAAAGCATTTTCAATGCCAATCGCATTTAATTTAGTGGAAATGCCCTTGCCAATTCCCCACACATCTTGAACGGCGGTTTGCGCTAAAACTTTTATTTGTAAATTTTCATCGCGTAAATCACAAAGATGATTAGGTGCCAAATTATAAAGATTTTTTTTGGCAATTTGATTGGCAATTTTTGCCAAAGTTTTAGTGCTGGCAATGCCTATGGAAGTAGGAATTCCAAGCCATTTATTAATATTAAAACGAATTTTATAACATAAATTTATAATATCGTCAAAAGCAATATTATCGAGTCGCAAAAAAGCCTCGTCGATTGAATAAATTTCAAGATCGGGCACCATCATTTGCAATGATTTCATCACGCGATTCGACATGTCGCCATAAAAAGTGTAATTAGAAGAAAAAACCGCGACTTTATTTTTTTCAATTAATTGACGAAATTTGTAAAATGGCGCGCCCATTTCGATGCCCAAAGCCTTGGCTTCATTGGAGCGAGCAATGATACAGCCGTCATTATTCGACAACACCACGATGGGTTTTTGTTGTAAATTTGGACGAAAAACCCGCTCGCAAGATGCATAAAAATTATTACAATCAACCAAAGCAAATACCGATTTAGTATGCCGATTTAAATTTTGATAAGGGTGATTTTTCATAATTTGTGAATCACATTGGTGACCACTCCCCAAATTATATTATCGTTAAAATCGTGAAGCGGAATCGGCTGATATTTTTTGTTGGCGGGCATTAAAAAAACGCCTTTAGTGGTTTTGGATAATTTTTTTACCGTCAACTCGCCATTGATGGCAACGATTATAATATCGCCATTTTTTACTTCCAAACTGCGATCGACCACCAAAATATCATCGGGATTAATTCCGGCGTCAATCATCGAATCGCCGGCAACTTTAACTAAAAAAGTGGCGGTGGGATGTTTGATTAAATATTTATTCAAATCGATATTTTCGACGATGTAATCATCGGCGGGCGAGGGGAATCCCGCTCTTACCGTCGAATTATAAAGCGGTAAATTAAAGCCTTTATTTTCGATGTAATCGGTGATTTTTCCGAGCAAGCTAAGTGGAATTCTGACGGGTTTAGTTGGTTCTTGATATTTGCCATTGCCCTTTGGCCTGCCTGCATTTTTTCGATAACCACCTCTTGTCATAATAAATATTTTTTAGATTTGTAACTGTTATTTTGTGTTAAAATATAATGCCGTCTCTAATTGAAAATATTTTAATGAATTTTTTAACTTTTAAGCGAAGGATTTTCTATTATAAATTACTATATTTAGAATATTGAACACAAATCAAAAAACAAGAAAAATTTAAAAAATATTTTAATTAATTTAGCATTTTTATGGGAAATGATGGGGTGCCATTTTTCATCGTTAAAGGCCCGATAAATTAATTTTTTTGGATTGAATGATATTTTATTAATGTTCAAATTTGTGGTGACGATTAAGCTGTCAGCGCATATGCCGGAAGGAAGTGCAAAATACAAAACTCTTCAATTGCAACATGACAAAAATGTGTTTCTAGGCTAGTGTCTAAAAATTATTTAGGCGGCGGGCGCCACACTTCTATCTTTTGGCGAAAGCTGATCAGTAATGCGTCCTCGAAGACTCGGAGCGGTACTAGGTTTTATAAGTATCGGAGGAAGACGTTCACTAATAGGTTTAGTACTTGCAGTTTCTTCTTTTTCTCCCTCTACTCCTTTTTGATCTGGATTTGTACTTTTTGAAAACCTAGTTCCTAAAACACAGGAAACGAAAGAGGAAACGACAGAGGAAAAGAAAGAGGAAAAGAAAGAGGAAACGACAGAGGAGAGTAAAGTTGAACATAAAGGGTGACCGGATTTAGGTGCTGAATGTTCCGTCATATGTTGTGGAATCGGCGGTTCCATGGCGGGGGTTGCAAATATTGTTTCAGGTAGTGGTAGTGTCGTACGCCTTGATTCTAAATTGTTCATCGCATATTGTTGAGTCGGCGTTTGCACGGCGATGGGGTTTACAAATAATATTGGAGATAAAGGTTTTGATTGCAATGAATATCCGAGAGATGCCATTAATTGAGGTAGACTTTTAGTGGGATCTACAAATACTGCTGGAGGACTTAAGTGAGAATGGGGTAAATGTGTTAGCGATAGATGATTTCCTGCATATGATGAGCGTGGTAATTCTGCAGGATTATATGGATTTTGGTAGGCAATAAATTTAGGATATTGTGGTGGTGCTGCTAGTAACGGGCCATATTGAATGTTTTTAAAGACGAATATTTCTTGTTGAGGATAATATGGTTTTGGTAATTGGTATTGCTGATTAGAATTGTGAGGTTCATGATATAATTGCGATGATGATCTTCCAGTTTGCAAACTTTGATTTTGCTGTGAATTATAAATTTCTATTCTTGGGTGTGGGTTAAGATTAGCCGAATGATGAGATTGTTGATTTCTTGTAAGTTGTAAACATCCCGGACCTGACGCATATAGTGCAGATTCTAGGAGATGATGATTTTGTATTGAAGTATTTCTTGGTGGCGCTGCCATGATTGGGGCGCCATGGTTACTATATCGAGTGTTATTAAGGGTGGTTTGTATAAAATCTGGTGCCGTATGCTTAGCAACTTGCGTAGGTTGTTGAGTAAGACTTGCATAAATTTTATTAGATTCTGGATCATCTTCAAACACTGCTCTCCATAATTCATCGTTTTTGATTTTTCTCCAGAAGTTAGCGTCTTCTTTTTCCTGTGTTAAAGTTGTTTGTAATCGTGTTAATGAAGTAGCGGTTGATTTTTGTGTAGTTGAATTTGTTGCAGGAGTAGTCATTTCAGCTGTAATTGTAGCATAAGGCGAAGATTTTGTTGGTACAGTATCATCTGGAGTGATTACGCTATGCAAAGGATCACTATAAACTGAAGTCATATAATTTTTTTCATTTATAATTTTATTGTCAAAAAAAACTTTAAAACATTTTTAAATTAAGAATGTAAAAAACTTTATGAATTTTATTTTCTAATACAAGAAAAAATCTGAATTATTTTTTCAAAATTCTAATGCCATTTCAATTTTAAAATTGACCATTTTAACAAACTATTTTTTTCGATAAATTTTATTATAAAATAATACCCATTGTTGGATAGTTATCTTTATTTGGGGGTCTTGCATTTCGTCTAATCTTTCACTGCCAATTTTGGCAAGCCATAATTTAAATGGCTCAGCTTTTTTCGAGGGGATCGATTGAATGAGGCGAAGAAGCTGTTCGGTTATGGCGACGTCGGTCTTGTAAAATTTACCATCTTCTGATGGCATTTTAAGTTGTCCCAAATTTTGGGACAACTCGCTTCCCTCTTTTTTGAGTTTAGTTTTAAGTGCATTCCAATATTTTCTTGGTCGTGGACTTTCGGTTAAAATCTCAATCACATCAATGATCGAGAAATACCATTGCTCTTGGTTTCTATCCCAGTGGCTTCGCACTTTTTTATTTTCAAATAACTTAGTTTGATTTTAGTTTTTTATATTGTGGTTTTTAGTTTTTTACGATGATTTTAAAATGATATTGAGGGTTTTTCAATAACTCGATAATTATAATAAAAGAGGTCAAATTTTGTAAAGGAGTTTTTGGGGATTTTTAAAAAAAAAGAAAAATGGCTGTGTGTGACGAGAATTGAACTCCCATTTAATTTTAGCAAAGCTAAAATTAAAGAAAATAATTTGGTCGCGAGATTATTAAGAAATGGCCGTTAGTGACGAGACTTGAACTCCCATTTAATTTTAGCAAAGCTAAAATTAAAGAAAATAATTTGGTCGCGAGATTATTAAGAAATGGCTGTGTGTGACGAGACTTGAACTCCCATTTAATTTTAGCAAAGCTAAAATTAAAGAAAATAATTTGGTCGCGAGATTATTAAGAAATGGCTGTGAGTTTTCGAGACTTGAACTCCCATTTAATTTTAGCAAAGCTAAAATTAAAGAAAATAATTTGGTCGCGAGATTATTAAGAAATGGCTGTGAGTGACGAGACTTGAACTCGCGACCTACCAGCGTGACAGATAAGCGCTCTAACCAGCGTAGTTGCTGAAATTTAATGGCCGTTAGTGACGAGACTTGAACTCGCGACCTACCAGCGTGACAGATAAGCGCTCTAACCAACGTAGTTGCTGAATTGATTAATTTAAGTTTAATGGCTGTGTGTGACGAGACTTGAACTCGCGACCTACCAG
>Ga0209443_1001152_pt1 | contig 17024 bp, 23 predicted proteins | sample LauGreBMM110DCMD_2_FD_187571 | JGI IMG/M metagenome (GOLD analysis project Ga0209443, IMG submission 187571) | Freshwater lake microbial communities from Lake Michigan, USA - Su13.BD.MM110.DCMD (SPAdes) (version 2) | ecosystem: Environmental > Aquatic > Freshwater > Lake | place: Lake Michigan... | reverse complement strand
GAAAACGACGATAATAAAAAGATTCGCAAAATGATTAAATATATCGCTTCAAAGAACCAACGAATGCTGCCAAAATTCAAAGAAGCGCATCCAGATTGTAACAAAAGTATTTCCAGATTTTCCGACAAATATAACAAAATACTGGTAGAATCTATGGGAGGCTCAGGGGATAATGATCTTGAAAAAGAGGATAAAATTATTAGAAACATCTCTAAAAATATTATTGTGGATAAATGATAAATAATCTTAATTATTTCTTTAAGTACCAAAAATAATTTATACTATAAAAAAACACATTTTTAATTTCTGGAAAGTATTTTGGTTTTTCATTTTTGGACATTTATAAATGTCCAATTTTCAAAAAGCCGAAACGATCTTGGATTTTTTTGTTTTTTACTGCATAAAATTTTTTATGGTCTGATCATTTTTATTTTATTTTTCAGTTTGTGACGATAAAATTTTATAATTTTAAAGGAAAATAACTTAGGGGTTTTTTCTATTAGTATAGTATACTAATGAATCCTAATTTAGAAAACTGTAAAAAACCCATTAAATATTTTTGTGATTTTTGTAACTTTAATACATGTAATAAAAAAGATTACTCAAGACATATATCTACCTATAAACACATAATCCTAACAAATCCTACTATAAAAACCCCAAAAAACCCTTTTTTTAATTGTATTTGTGGAAATTTATATAAGCATTCGTCTTCATTATGCGCTCATAAAAAAAAGTGTAAATATGAGAATATATCGAGCAATGTAGATGATACAAATATTACATTAAATGTACAAAATGATGTATCTGATAAAGAAGACTTAATTAGTTATCTTATTAAAGAAAATCAAGAGTTTAAAAACTTAATTTTAGAAATTGTAAAGAAAGATACTTACCAGAGTAATACTACCAATAATAATTCACATAACAAAACATTTAATCTACAATTCTTTTTAAATGAAACTTGTAAAGACGCAATGAATATTATGGAGTTTGTTGATTCAATAAAATTACAATTATCAGATCTTGAGAATGTAGGGCAAGTTGGCTACGTGGAAGGTATTTCTAATATTATTGTGAAAAACTTAAATGCTCTTGATATAAATAAAAGACCGGTTCATTGCACTGATAAGAAAAGAGAAGTATTATATGTCAAAGATGAAAATAAATGGGAGAAAGAAAACGACGATAAAAAAAAGATTCGCAAAATGATTAAATATATCGCTTCAAAGAACCAACGAATGCTGCCAAAATTCAAAGAAGCGCATCCAGATTGTAACAAAAGTATTTCCAGATTTTCCGACAAATATAACAAAATACTGGTAGAATCTATGGGCGGCTCAGGGGATAATGATCTTGAAAAAGAGGATAAAATTATTAGAAACATATCTAAGAATATTATTGTGAATAAATGATAAATAATCTTAATTGTTTCTTTAAGTACCAAAATTATATATTGTAAAATATGTATTATTTAAGGTTTTATTGTAAGATTTAAGGTTTATTGTAAGATTTTACATTTAGATTACAAATATTAAATAATAATGATAATTATAATGTCAAAACAAATAATTAGTGAAATACCTAATAGAGACGCATTTTTTCATTTATTAAAACATAATACAGGCTTAATTATAATTAAATTAGGAGCTGAATGGTGTGGACCATGTAAAAAAATTAAACCTGCAATACATGGATTTTTTGCTTCATCACCTCCAGAAGTTATATGTGCCGATATAGATGTAGACCAATCATTTGATTTTTATTCTTTTTTAAAGAGCAAGAAAATGGCAAACGGGATTCCTTTATTATTATGTTATAAAAAAGGAAATATTACCTTTATTCCAGATGATTCAGTTACAGGGTCTGATCCTCAACAATTACACCAGTTTTTTACAAGATGTGGGACACATTTAGTTAATGCTTTACAAAACAATCCGTAGGGTATAAGTTAATAAATAATTCTAATTGAAATAAAAATATAATAGTATATTATATGAAATCGCTTAATAATTTATTTATTCTTATATTTATTCTTATTGTATTAGGTTTCTTATATAAAAGGTTTGAAGATAAACGTACTAAAGAAAATAGTAAAGATATATATGAAGCAATTCAACAATACTTATTAGATGATGTAACTTTAGCTAAGAGTAAAAAACCTATATTATGGATCCATATTCCCTACGAATACAATTCAAGAAAATGGTTAAGTTTTGGTTCTCGCAGCTCTTTTGATTTAAACCAACCGTATCTATATTTAACAGTTCGAAGTATTATAAGTAAATGTGAGAACTCTTTCACTGTTTGTATCATAGACGATAACGCGTTTCAGAGATTAATTCCTGGTTGGGAGGTTAATATGAAGACAATAACTGATCCAATTTTATCAAATATGCGAATGTTAGGATTTATGAAATTAATGTACATTTATGGTGGGCTTTTATGCCCAATTTCGTTCTTATGTATGAAAAACTTAGATGGACTTTATAACAAAGGTATAAGAGGAGATAAAATGTTTTTATGTGAAACGACGGATCGTAATATTACTTCAACAGAATTTAATTTTTACCCAAATTTGTCATTTAGTGGTGCTCCAAAGGAATGTGAAACAGTTAAAGAAATGTGTGATTTTATTCAACGAACAATGTCAAATGATTATACAGCAGAGAGTATATTTTTAGGTGATTTTAATAGATGGACAAATTCACGTATTAAGTCAAATAGAATTAATTTAATAGATGGTGTTGAAATTGGAACTAAAACGACACAAGAAAATCCAATATTGATAGATGATTTAATGTCTAATCACTATTTGGATTTATATCCTTCAACTTATGGTATATTAATACCATCAAATGAAATATTAAATCGTGTAAAATATGAATGGTTTGCTAGATTGTCAGCTAAACAAGTGCTTGAATCTGATACAATTATTGGTAATTATTTATTAGTATCAACTGCTCCAGATGTACAACAGGGTATATTAGAACCGTTACAAATAAAACCAAATTGGGTCGGGTTTTGGCGAACGCCTTTACAAGATGTATATGGACTTAAACCAAATTTTTTGGGTGATAATATGATGAAGGAGAAATATCCAAGAAAATAAATATCCAAGAAAATAACATATTAAAAAAAACAAACTTAAATATTAATGTATAATAACATTTAAGTAAAATGAGTGAATTTATACCTGATTGTTTAGTATTGAAAATCGAAGAGATATGTAATGTAACTGACTGGTTGGATACAACTATATATGTTTTATATGATAAGAAAGAACATAATTATGTTGTAAGAGGACAGCGTAAAACGAGTGATATATGTTATTCATTTATTTGTGAAGAAGTAGAAGAGTTAGCTGATTTTATAAGTTTTGTAGTAGATAAGCATAATTATTGGAATTATATATTATATAACTACGATAATCTGCCCAATCAGTCGGATGACATTACCTATGATTTTTTTAGTAAGCATGATTCGATAGATTATGAATTGGCAGGATACGATAAACTAAAGTATAGTAGAAAAGGGTTGCTTACAAATTTAAGAATGTTGCGAAACATTTACAATAATTTTTATTAATTTATATTTATAATATATAACATGGCATTTAGTTCAGGCTCATTTATTTTAGCTGGTACAGCAATTGCTATAGCTGGTGTTGGATTGTATGTATGGGATACAAGAGGTAGTCAATTATTTGCAAGTTCAAGTACATCACCCGAATTTACTCCTACGCAAAACGCAGGAAAATCAAAAAAACATAAAAGAGGGGGCAATAGAAAAACTAAAAGACATTAAATTAAATTGTGTTTGATTATTACAATTTAATTAAAAATAATTATGTATAATTATGAATGAAACATTTTCGTTAATTTTAGCAACATCTGTTTTAGCACTTGGAGGTTTAGGATTGGTTTTTTATAAAAATTCAGACGATGAAGATAATAAAAAAGGAGATAATTACGACGAAGATGAAATATTCGGTTCAAATGATGATTATATAGAAGAAGAGGAAATATACGAGGTAAAACCTAAAGTGCGATCAGGAAAAACGAAAAGAAATAAAAAAGCTGGAGGAACAAAAAGAAGATATTAAGATTTGATTAGAATTAGATTAGACTTCATTTCAAATATACACATAATAAACAATATCATACTTAGATTTATCGTATTTTATTTGTGATGTATATTTTATTTTATTAAAATTACATATTTGTCTTAAAATAGTAATAAAACTATTATAAGTAATTTTTCTTTCTAAATATTTTTGTTTTGATATATGATAATAATATTTACACTCTTCTATAAATGTTGGAATGGTCTCCTTAAACATCCCTTTTTTAAAACTTTCTATATTAAAAGTATAATGTTTTTCATTTTTCATAGCTATAGTATCTAATAAATTAAAGAGAAACTCGGTTGGAATATTTTTTTTAAATATTTGATTTGTCATATTATATTAAATAAATATTAAAATGTTTTGTTTAGAACATAGAAGAAATAAATATTTTATCTTTTACTAATCTACATTTTTTACACCTAATATGTTGTTTAAATTATTTGTGAATAATGACAGCTCAATTTCATCTTCATGTATGTTATGGAAAATAGTAATATATTTACATATAATTGGAATTATATTGTATTTTTCTTCTTCTGTTAAAATAGTAGTATTTTTAATAAACAAAAAATAATTATCAAGTATATCCATAACAGAGTATCCTTTATCGTAAATTTCATAAATAAGACTAATTGCTTCTTTTAGATTATTATTTTTAATGAGATTTGTATATTCTTCGAAAGTTAAAAAACTTATATTAGAACATAATTGAATTGCTAAACTAATAGTAATTTTCTTTTTTAACAGTTTAAATTTTTCCATATAATTAATCAAAATTTTGACAGTGTTATTAGACACATTAATGATAAAATCTTCTGCTTCAGGGTCAATCTCAATGTTTTCAGTCATTTTAATTCTATGAATAATATTATGTAATTTTTCTCTCTTTAAAGGTTTAATTTTAATAATTGTCAGTCTAGATTGAAGACTCTCAATCACTTTTTGGATGTTACTACAAGATGAAATAAAATGAACATTATGACTAAATTTATCAATACAGTTGCGGAATACTTGTTGACTCTGTTCATTGATTACATCAATATCATCTAGAACAATGATTTTCTTTTTATGTTTAATATTAGAACATGTTTGGCAAAAAGTTTTAACATCCGTTCTATAATAATTTATACCTTGTTCTTTAAGACTATTTATATAAAGCACATTTTCCTCATAATCTTTAGGAGTATTACCTTTATAATATTCTCTTATGAGAGCATTTAAGAGAGAAGTTTTACCAGATGCCATATCACCAATTAGCAAAATATTTAAATTATCCATTACAATAAATGTTTGTAGCATTTCAATAACTTCATTATCAATACCAAAATCATCAAAATATACTGGTTGGTATTTATGTATAAAAAGTTTTTCTTCTGGATCCATTTAATATTATACGTAAATAATTATTTAAGTATATCTTGAATTATATTATTAAATGTCTGAAAGTTTTTATAAAATTCTAGGTGTAGAAGAAAAATCGACAAAAGATGAAATCAAAAAAGCATATAGAAGTTTACAAATGAAGCATCATCCAGATAAGAATCCTGGTAGTCAAGACTCCATAAATATGACACAAAAATTAAATGAAGCTTATGAAACTTTAGGCGATGACCAAAAAAGACAAGAATACGATATGTCTAAAACTAATCCATTTATGAGAATGAATAGTACTGGTGGAGGAATGGAAATGAATATGGATGATATATTACATGCTTTTTTTGGAGGAATACCAGGAATGATGCCAGGAGGAACGCAAGTATCAGGAACGCAAGGATTTCCAGGAACGCAAGGATTTCCGGGAATGCCTGGATTTCCAGGAATGCCTCCTGGAGCAAAAATTCATATATTTCACGGAGGACCAATGGGGTTTCAACAAGCTTTTCAAAAGCCATCGCCAATTATTAGAAATGTAACAGTAACAATGGAACAAATATTAACTGGAACAACAATTCCATTAGAAATAGAGAGATGGATAGTAGAAAATGGGAACAGAATATGTGAACAAGAAACAATTTATGTAGCTATCCCTCAGGGTGTTGATGATGGCGAAATAATTATTTTGAGAGATAAAGGAAATGTTGCAAGCGAACATGTAAAAGGCGATATTAAGATATTTGTAAAAATAATTAATGACACCTTGTTTAAACGATCTGGATTAGATTTAATATTAGATAAAAATATAACATTAAAAGACGCATTATGCGGGTTTTCATTTGAAATTAATTTTATTAATGGAAAGAGTTACACATTAAATAATAATAAAGGCAATATTATTCCTCCAGAATATCGTAAAATATACCCAAATATGGGTTTAAATCGCGGAGAACATAAAGGCAATCTGATTATACATTTTCACCTCGAATTTCCAGAAAAACTTACCGATGAACAAATACAAAAATTGTCTGAAGCATTATAGTAATTTAACAATAAACAACTTAAAGACTTATTATATTTATAATATGGTGGGGTGGAAGCCACTCTCGTATTGCGTCTGTTGTGTCTAACATTTGTACAATTATGCGCGCACATGTTAGCTCATTAGGAGTTTCCCAGACGAGTTCTATTATCAGGTAGAATAAAATTGCTTTTTTAAAAATTTTGGTGGATTTGGTGGACTTATAGGTAGGTTTTATTATTATTATCATTTGTATTATTATTTATATTATTATTTTTGTATCATTTGTATTATCATATTTGGAAAAAGTGTGAGCTCCTTGATAATTATCAAGTTTGAGCCTATTTTCTAATTTTAGGCGCGGTATATTTAATTAGAAGTTTAGTAAAAATTTTTTATAAATTTATAAAAGCAATTTTAAATGAGTTTAATTATAAATTTTATGATACGGTGATATCATTTAGGCTTCCATGTCATCCGTATAAAACAACTATAAGTGGTAAACTGTTTATTTAAAGCAGATATCTTATGTTCGATTCATAATAGTTGTAATGTCATATAAATATGACATTAAATAATTTTGCCTTTTTAGCTCAGTTGGTTAGAGCAATCGCTTTGTAAGCGATAGGTCCAGGATTCGACTTCCTGAGAAGGCTTTCTTTCAACTTTCAACTTTGAAAAAGTTGAGCAAATTCAACTTTAAAAAAGTTGAGCAAACCCACTTTAAAAAAGTTGAGAAATTTCACTTTCAACTTTTTTAAAATACTTTTAGCTTTAAAATTTACAACTTTTTCAAAGTGTGTTTGCTCAACTTTTTTAAAGTTGAAAGTTGGGTTTGCTCAACTTTTTTAAAGTTGATATATATAAATGGCAGGCAGACCTCGAAGAATTAGATGTATTCAATCTTATATTAATCACATTGATAATAATACATTTTCTGGTCCTATGAAAATGGGCACAGCTCCTAGCATTGGTGTCACAAGAAATTATTGGTATAATTATGTAACACAATGTAATACTAATCCTAACGCAGTAAAAAAGAGTTATGATAATATGGTATTTTTAAATATAAATCCTGCTCAAACGCCTGTATCCGCAGGGTTTAAACCAACAACTAATTATAATTATTCGTATAATGCTCCGCCAGGTGTACAATTTTATGATGCTAACTCAAAATATAATAATCATTATTACAGACCATATTTGCCTCCTCGTTAAAGAATATTATAAAATAAGTTTATGAATTTATTTTATAATAAATATTTTATACTATTAAATGAGTATTTGAAAAGAATTGCCAATTATTACCATTAAGATCACTTCTAATAACATAACTTCCGCCAGTTTGAGGACCGCCCGAAAATAACCCAAACGTGTTTTGAAAAGCTATCCCATTTGTAATATTTGATCCATTAGCATAAGTGGCTGTAGTATCAGATGGATATAGGGATCTGTCAACGGTTTCAACATTACAATTAAATTGCATATATTGAAAGCATGTATCTCTTATATAAAGGATTTCATAAGCTTTTTTAACGGTTATATCTCCAATTATTCCGCTGCTATAATCAGTTCCTATTGCAACAATCCTTACATATTTTGTGCCATTTATACCATTTAGAACAGTGGAAACATAAGATTCAAAATTCCAACTATCAAAAAAATCAAATAAAATAGCTGGAAAAGATACTGGCCAATTTAAGTAGACTATTGAGCCTAGGCCAAATCCAAACGCATAATTAGTACTCATATAAATACTTGTTGAAGGATTAGTGCCATCAGAGTTTCCATAATTAGTGCCAAAAAAGTAGAAATCCATCCCAGTGAATGGTAAATACGCTATTGCGTCGTCAGGATTAGCAAAAGAAATTAATGTCATATTTAGTGTATTCATATTTGCGGGTACATTTCCATTAACTAATTTATCACATAGTCATAGTGATGGTAATGGTGCTGGACAAGGTATAAATCCATTAGGGTTATGCGTATACTTACTATATTGTCCTAATGTTGTGTAACAAGGGAAACAATTATTAGCTCCACAAACTGTGGCTAATCTATTTTTAGCACGTCTATTAGATGTACTAGATGCGCCGACACCACCAGAGCCAGGTTTATATTTATTATATAAATAAGTAGAGCTATTACAAGTAACATTTCCTCCAGGATTCATTTTAGTACTTCTTCTTCCTCCGACACCTAAATTTTTCTTATATAAAAACCCAGGAAAATTAGTAGTATTTCCATACCAAAATTGACCATTTGAATTACTTCCAGAACCAAAGGCTGACATTTATATATAGCTTAAATATTTTATTTTGATTCTTGTTCTAGCTTTTGTTGTTTCTTATTGGCTTCATAAATTTTCCTTTTTTCCTTTAATATTTCCTTATTATTTTCTCTCCACACTCTTTGCCATTCTTGATGTTTTTCCTTGTTATTTTCTCTATATTCCTTGGTTTTTTCATAAATTTTGTCCTTATTTTCTTGCCTATATGTTTTCATTTGTTCTGAAATAACATCCTTATGTTCTTCCTTGTATTTTTTCTCTTGTTCTCTAATTTTATCTTTATTATCAATTCTAAATTTTGCCGTGATTTGTTTTTTAGTTTGTTTTTTGTCTTCTTCAGTTACAAATGCGTTTAATGTGTTTAAATTGGCATTATATTCTTGAATTAATTCTTGTTCTCTAATTCTGGCCTCTAATTTTGTTTTACCAATAAATTTTTCTATCTCAACCATTTCCCACTCATCCCAGCCGCCATTATTTCGTATTGTTTCATAAACTTTTTGATGTGATTTAATATTGTCAGTGGTTATAGAGGGTGTTTTATGTTGATATTTTCTAGATGTAAAATTACTTGTATGTCCTATATAACAATATAGTAATGTGGAATCTTTTGGAATAATTTTATACATTATATAGTCGCTTACTTCGTTAGGTTGGTCGTCTTCTGACATATACATTTATATAACAAATGTCTTTAAGTTGTTATATAAATATATTATTCAATTATAAATTTAATTATAAATTCAACAAATTAAGAAATTTTTCTGGTAGGAATATCATTAGCTACAACATAAATTGAATTTTCAGTAATAATAATATATTCAGTTCCACTCTTGTAAAATTTAACTATCGTTGACGTGTACTCTTCCTCACTTTTTACCAGCAACTTTTCCCCATTCTCTCTTGCGCCAATAAGAGCTTTCTTATCTAGAGATGGAGTCCAATAATCAAACATAATTGGTTTATCATCAACAATGCTAAGTTTAGCAGCGTGTTTTAGAGTAACATCGGAAGGTAGTCTATAATTGAAACTAGCGTCGGTCTTTTGAATAGTTTTTTGTTCTGCCATTTTATATAATTTTAAATTATAAGTCTTTAAATACTTATAATTATTTAATATAAACTATTTACAATATAAACTATTTACAATATAAACTATTTACAATTTAATGATTAAAATTATTTTACATATTTATAATAGAATGAAAAGTATTGGATTGAAAGAAGCAAATTATTCTTTACATAATTTGGATAATTATAAAAAAGAATTTAGTGTTGAAATAGATGAAATCTTGATTAAATATTCAGAATTACTAATTGAATATTATAAATTTATATTAGAAAACATTAAAATAAAAAATAAGGGGTTATCTAGATTTATTATTATTCGTGGGTTAGATACAATTTCAAATGTTTTTTTGAATATTTTATTATATACAAAAAATATAGATATAACTAATTTTCATTGTCAAAAATCATTTTATTTTTATGTAGAATTTGTGGGCCAAATTTCAGAAGATGAAAAAATGTTTTTACAATTGACTTCAAGAGATGCTTCAACCTATGTTTATAAGAAAACTATTTTTGAAATTAAAAATGAATTTAAAAAATTAAATGAACATATGAATGATGTAACTAGAGAGAAAATGAGTATAATAAATACGTACGTAAATATATATAAAACATTTATATATAAATTGGTGCAAAATGAAACTTATAATATAGATAATAATATTGATTATTTTGAAAAAATTTCAAATAAATTAAATAAATTAAATATACTAAATAAAGAAAATATACAAATATTAGAAAGTGTAGTAGATAAACTTTACAATAATGTATCTGATGTAAAATTATTTTTTGAAATAAATTCCCTACTTGTAAAAAAGTTTTTAAAAAATCCAGAAATAATTAAAAACTGTGAAAAAAAAGTTTTTACACAAGAGTTTTCAGATAAATTAAATGATCCGATAGATAAATTTATAAATTGGTTTGTAAATTAAGCAGTACCATCTAAAACTGGAGTCAAATTAACAATTATAGTTTTTCTACGAATTTTTTTCTTTTTATCTTTAGTTGAAGTAACCATTTCATTTCCAGATTGTTTATTTATCTGACATATAGATTTAAACTCATTTGTCAATATAATTTTTAGAAATTCATAGATAATCATTAAAACACACTCATCGCATTTTCCAACAATAAGAACGCTGCCAGTTCTAAAAATCATAAAAGATACATGGCTTATATTTTGATATAAATGTTTATTTTCTTCTGATATTTGAGACCCATTTTGTATTTCGACATCATGATTATAATAAAATTTACACTGAATCCCTGGATATGAGCAAGGATCGTAAATACATTGTAAATTATATTTCATTTTTAATATATCATACAACGCTTCTCTATTAATAAAGAACCCACAATTAAAATTAGAGTTAATTAAAACCGTTTCATTTGAGTTTTCTTTATAACCTAATGGTAGACTTAGATGAGGTTGTAATGTATCTATAACTTGTTGTAATATTAACCCAAATATAACTTCACTTTGAACGCCCGGTATTTCTAATTTACCTGTATTAAATACTTTCACATGAAACTCCTTAAATACTAATCCAATTTTCATTCTGAGAATCAACACAAAACAATTATAGAAAGCGCTCTTCTTCTTGCAACGATAACTCATAATATCTTTTTTAGATATACCAATGCTTACTTTTCTGATGTCCTTGAATTTAATACGTCCAGATGGATTATCAATATGAGTAATAATATGCTCTTCAAAATAACACTCGTTTTTAACTTTATCGTGAATAAAATCCAGTTCATCTTGCGTAGTTGAATTAAACTTCATTTGTTTTTTAATAACGCCATTTATTGGTTTAGCATAAGCTATCACTGGAATTTCCCAAAATAATTCTTTCAGATCAATTGGCGCATCTAGGTATGCTATTTTTGTTTTAGTAGATATATAAATAGCGGAAGATTTAGGAGCTTCATGAGCTTCATTTGTCTCTGGTATATCTAAAGAAATATTTGCAGAAATAAAATCTTCGCTCGTTTCTTTAATAATTTCATTTATTTCATCTTCATCTTCATCTTCATCAGATGATATGTTATTACCAGACGACATAAACTGTGCCCACTCTCGATCTATATTCATGCTCAAAGCGGCCATATAATTGTATCTTATTTATCTTTATATTCTTTATATTAATTTTATTTCAATTATTTTATTTTATAATATAATATAAAGAATGAATTCAAACACACAGATCATTCATGAAAGAAGTAATATTATTCCTATTAAAAAAAAATTAACCGCACATGCGAATGCGATAAGTCCAAAAGCGAAAGGTGAATATAGTTTAAAGCAACATTTTTTTGATCCATCCAAAAGTTCCCCACCCAATGAATTTATATTAAAATTAAAAATGAGAATGTCAGTATACAATAACGCTACAATGGCATGAAGTTATAATGGTATGAAGGACGATAATTGTGAAAGCGCATAATTTACATGAACATTGTTATTTTGATTTTGCGAATGCATCAAATTTTCAATAAAGTTCAAAAACCTATTACTTATTATTTCAGGATGATTACGAATAATATAATTAAAAAAATCTTTTATTATATTTTTTTTATCAATATTATAATTAATACTAATATCATATACATAATTTCCTATAATTTCTAACTTTTCTTTTTGTGATATTTTTTTAATAAGATTTTCCCATACTTCATTGTCTATAATATTAAATTTAGGATTTTCTTCATTTTGTACCTTAATGTCTTGATTTGATTGCATAAAATTTATCATACTACGTATGTCTGATTTATATAAGATTTGAATACAATGTAATGTTTTACTAGTTAAATTCAACTTTTCAGATTCAGAAATTTTTGTCAGAAATTTAATTATATCATTTTTTGGTAACTGATTAAAACGTAATCTTATAAATTCATTTTGAAGTCCTTCATCTATTTTGCTTATATAATTACAAATTAAACAAAATCTTACATTACTTGAATAATTTTGTAATAAATATTTTAAAGCCTGTTGAGCATTTTTAGTCATGTAATCAACCTCATCTAAAATAACAAATTTCATTCCTGTATGAAAAAGAGGTTTTGAATTAACAAAAAAATTTATTTGGTTTCTTATAATATCAATTCCTCTCTCATCAGAAGCATTTAAATGAATAATTAAATCTTTATTTTTATTATTTAACTTAACTTGATAAGCATCTATTAAATTAATAATTGTAGTCGTTTTACCTGTTCCTGGCGGACCATAGAACAATAAATTGGGAAAATACGAAGTTTCTATAATATTTTGTAAAATTTGCTTGTTTAATGGATCTAAAACGATATCTTCGAATTTTTTTGGTCGGTAGAATTCTACAAGCGGTACTCCACTGCTCATTAATTTATAATATATAAAAATTCTTTTAATATATATTTTATCCATATCAAAAATATTAAAAATATCTAAAATATCTAAAATATCAAAAATATCTAAATTAAAAATACAAATTTTTTTAACATATATTAAAACTATTTAAATTACTATTGCTTTACTAATATATAATTAGATGACTAAAAAAAATGAAGAGATTGGTGATAAACTTACTACAGTAGTTAAAAAGAGGGGGAGAAAACCTAAAAACCTTTTACAAGATAATATTTTACAAGATAATATTTTACAAGATAACCTTTTACAAGATAATATTATTGTTATAATTGAAGAAAATGATAATGATAATAAATGTATTGATGATATTATAAGTGATGAAATATTGAATAACGATGTTTTTTTATCATCAGATACTCTAGTAGAAGAACAGAAACCATTAGCAAAAAAACGCGGCAGAAAACCAAAAGGTGGGAAAATCATACAACAAATTGTTCCACTTAATAACAATAAAGAAAGTAAACCAAATGTTATATTACATTTAAAATGTTCTTTAAAAGATCTACAAACTAATACTTTATTTGGGTCTAATATTGAGTGTTTTAATTTTGCTTCAAATAAAAACAATGTATCATATGAAATTGTTGGAGAAAATGAAACTAAAATACAGAATAAACTTAATTTAAACGCAAATAACGACACTGATAATCAAAACAAATATTTTGATGATGATATTGAATATGATGATAATGTTTCAAATAAAAATAAAGAAAGTGATACTAAAGAAGTATGGAAGAAATTAAAGAATTTACAGCATAATTTACATGTTAATAATATAAGTGATAAAAAATCTGCTTGTTTTTGGTGTACCTATGAGTTTGATAATCCTCCTATTTATATTCCAAAGCATTATATTAAAAATTCATATCATGTATATGGTTGCTACTGTAGTCCTGAATGTGCCACAGCTTATTTGATGGAAGAAAATATTGATAGTTCATCAAAATTTGAAAGATATCATTTAATTAATCATATTTATTCTAAAATTTATGATTATAAGAAGAACATTAAACCAGCACCGAATCCATATTATATGCTTGACAAGTATTATGGCAATTTATCTATTCAAGAATACCGGTCTTTATTAAGAAACGAACGTTTATTTTTAGTTGTAGACAAACCATTAACGCGTATCCTTCCTGAACTACATGAAGATAATGACGATTTTATAATTAATAATAAAATAATACCTTCAAATACATATCAAATCAAAAAGAAAAATCAGAAAAAACAAACCAAAAGCAATATATTAAATGAAAAGTTTGGGTTATCGCAATAGAAAAAAAACAAAATAATATGCTATTATTTTTTAGTATATTATTTTTTAGTATATTATTTTTTATTTAATTATAATATATCATGGAATATAAAAATGTTGACGATATTCCTATTTGGGATATAACTTCAATACTTAAATATGTAAAAGCTAATTGGTTTTCGTTCTTATTATTTATATTAGTTTTTATTATTATTTATGTTATTGATCATATTTCAAATATTAATGCTATTATTTATGGAGCTCCACAAATTATCCCAGGTTTAAGCAATTCTACTTCTACTTCTGGAAAAAAAATACCTAAAAATCGCTCTAAGTCTAGGAAGTAAATTCTATTTCATATAAGCCATCTTCATTTATCCCTGTTTTACCTAATTCATACTTGTAACCTAATTGATTTGCAATAAATTTACAACCTTTTTTTTCAATATTATAAGACCAATGTGTATGACCACTAATCCAACAAGCAATATTATTTAAATCTAATTTATTAATGATTTTATCTTCCCAAGTAAAATAGGATGATACTATGGCATTTTGATTTTTATATATTGGATTTGAGGTGCCTTCATTAAAAGGAGGAAAATGGGTCATTACAATAGTTACTTTATCACTCTCATCTAGATGGTTTTGTAATAATTCGTATGATTCTTGTGATATTTTTTTCACATAATTAATATCCCAATTAACAACTTTATTTAAATCCTTATTGAAGTATGTAATAAAATTATAATCATTTACACACATTTTTGCGGCATATGTTGATGTAAATGTTGGATGCGTCCAAAACACGGAACCATAAACATCAAAGTCGTCATTTATAGATACACTTTCATTGTTTAGATAATATACATTTTTGTATTTTTGTTGTATTTTTAAATTATATTCAAAATTTATTTCATTATAATTTTTATTCTCTATATAAAACTCATGATTACCCGGTGTATAAAATACCTTTTCCCAATTTGATGAACAATAATTAAAAAATGGGAAAAATAATGGATGATTTAATTTACAAATATCACCAGCTAAAAATAAGTATTTTGCTTTAACAGGTATTATAGGTAATTTATTCCATAATTCTATATGAATGTCCGAAAATGCTTGGAATGAAATTTTTTTAAATACGGATACGGACATTACTAAATTATTAAATTATTAAATATTTAGATTGTTTCATTATTATAATTGCTTTGCTTCACCTTTGTTAACACGATCTTGATAATTTCGCATATTTTTATCAAGACGATGGCGCAATTGTTTGTATATTTCTTGATTTAAAGATGTTACTGGTAATACTTTTTTTTCGGCAATACCAAGATAAGATCTAATAACAGATATTTCATTAAAATCGTGCTCTTTCAGTTTTTCTATAGATTGATCTTCTGTGTAATCAGTTTGTCTTAAAATTATTTGAACTTTTTTATCGATTAGAGTGGTCTCAATTAACGATAACTTATCAGACATATATGAAATAGATAAATTATTTTTTAAATCATATTAAACGAATAGTTATATATATAAATTATTAGAGAATGATTGTACCAAAAATTAATGATTTTAATACTGAACCACTTATTATGGAAATTGAAAATGTTATTAAAACAGGGTTGAAAACAATTTTAACAAATTACTTAGATAGATATGAATTATTAGAAAAAACTCATACACAAATTATGATGTTACCATCTATTAGAGCTGAATTAAATAAACATAATGTTTCTTCTGAAGACGTAGACATAGATGTAAATGAAGAAGATTCTGATTGCGAGTCGTCTATGTTTGTAAGCATTAAAAATATTACATCTGATTTGGTAAGAACCGAAATGGTTACTGTTGAAAATAAATTAAATAAGCTTGAACAAAAATATGAAACTATTTTTCCTATTTTAGATAAAATATTAGACAAGATTAAATCATTAAGTGATGAAATTAAATGTTTAAAACAAAATACAGGTTGTTCTTCTTTAAAAACATCTATAGTTTCAACTAGAGAAAATGAGAATATTAAGTTAGAAATAGAAGAGGAAGAGGAAGAGGAAGAAGAAGAAGAAGAAGAAGAAGAAGAAGAAGAAGAAGAGGAAGAAGCAGAAGAAGAAGCAGAAGAAGAATCTGAAAAAGAAGAAGTGGAAGAAGAAGTGGAAGAAGTGGAAGAAGCAGAAGAAGAATCAGAAGAGGAAGAAGCAGAAGAAGAATCTGAAAAAGAAGAAGTGGAAGAAGAGGAAGAAGCAGAAGAAGAGGAAGAAAAAGAAGTGGAAGAAGTGGAAGAAGAGGAAGAAGAGGAAGTGGAAGAAGAAGAGGAATCAGTAGAATCTGAGGAACAAGAGGAAGAAGTAGAATCAGTAGAATCAGAAAAGGAACAAGAAGAGGAAGAGAATGATGAGGAAGAGGAGTTAATTGAATTAGATATTGACGATATTACCTATTGTACAAATAATGAAGAAAATGGGTTTA
>Ga0209443_1001151_pt1 | contig 17029 bp, 13 predicted proteins | sample LauGreBMM110DCMD_2_FD_187571 | JGI IMG/M metagenome (GOLD analysis project Ga0209443, IMG submission 187571) | Freshwater lake microbial communities from Lake Michigan, USA - Su13.BD.MM110.DCMD (SPAdes) (version 2) | ecosystem: Environmental > Aquatic > Freshwater > Lake | place: Lake Michigan... | reverse complement strand
CTTTATTTACTAGGTGGTGGTTGTGTAAATGCACCGCAAAATCACAATGAACACCTTCATCACGAGAAATTAATTCGTTTGAAAAAGTTAGTCCTGGCATTAAACCACGTTTTTTTAACCAATAAATTGAGCAAAAAGCCCCTGAAAAGAAAATCCCTTCTACTGCTGCAAAAGCAATCAATCTTTCTGCAAAAGAATCGGATTCAATCCATTTTAAAGCCCAATCCGCTTTTTTCTTAATCGCAGGGAAAACCTCTAAAGCATTGAATAAATCATCTCTTTCGGTTTCGTCTTTTACATAAGTATCAATTAATAGCGAATACGTTTCACTATGAATGTTCTCCATCATAATTTGGAACCCATAGAAAAATTTTGCTTCAGCATATTGAACTTCATTTACAAAGTTTTCTGCTAAATTTTCATTTACAATTCCATCAGAAGCAGCAAAAAATGCCAAAATATGTTTGATAAAATAACGCTCTTCATCGTTCAGTTTATTATTCCAATCATTTAAATCTTGTGACAAATCAATTTCTTCAGCAGTCCAAAAACTAGCTTCCATTTTCTTATACCATTCCCAAATATCATGGTGCTTGATAGGAAAAATCACAAAACGATTCTTGTTTTCTTGTAAAATTGGTTCTGCTAATGCCATAATTGGTTGTCTTTTAACTATTTGAAATATTGAAGTTTTATTAAAATCTAGACTACAAAGATTGTGAATAATCGCGGTTTAAAAAAGCAAACTTATTCACAATTGGCATTAGTTTTTAACAATCATATTAACATCCGATATTTTTTAAAATTATATTTAATGTGCTCATTATCAATAATTTAAAAATTATAAAAACTCTTAAAGTCCCGTAAAATCTAGTATTTTAATTTTTTATTTTATAAAAAAATTGAGGTAATAATAAAGAAAATTATTTTTTAATTTCTTGAGCCACTTTTTCAAGTTCGAGATACCAGTCGGCTCCAAAACGACGAATTAGTGCTTCCTTGACAAATTTGTAAACCGGAACTTCTAATTCCTTTCCTAAAGAACAAGCGTCGTCACAAATTTCCCATTTGTCATAATTTACGGCGGCAAATTCAGTAAAATCTTTCACTCGAATGGGATATAAATGACAAGAAACAGGTTTTTTCCAGTCAATTACTCCTTGGTTGTAGGCTTGTTCAATCCCGCAAAGTGCAGTTGCTCCGTCATAAATTACATAGGCGCAATCTTTATCGTCCACTAATGGCGTTTCTAAATCGCCTTCTTTGCCTTTGGTCCAAGTCCCATGAGCTTCAATGACTTCAATTCCTTCTTTTCTCAAAAAGGGTTTTACTTTTGGAAAAATGGATTCCATAATTAAAGTTTCTTCTTGACTTAAAGGCGCACCCGCATCTCCATCAACGCAACAAGCTCCTTTACAAGCAGATAAATTACACACAAATTCTTTTTCAAGAATATCTTCAGACACTATGGTTTTTCCTATTTGAAACATGCAGCAAATATAACTATTGTTTTGTATTGCCTCTATAAAATACTATTATAATAATAACAGTTTCGGATAATTTCTTTTAAAAATTAGCTACTTTTGTACTCTAAATCAGGGAAATTATGGAATTCGATTTTAAAGAAATTGCAACGGTTGGAATGGTACTTTTTGCGGTAATTGATATAGTAGGAACTATTCCTATTATTGTGGATTTAAGAACCAAACACGGGCATATCGAATCTGAAAAAGCGTCAATTGTGGCGGGAATTATCATGATTGTATTTTTGTTTGCTGGGGTAGGACTTTTAAAACTAATCGGGATTGACGTAAATTCATTTGCGGTAGCGGGTTCTTTTGTATTGTTTTTCTTAGCATTAGAAATGATATTGGGAATTCGGATTTACCGCGATGAAGAAGCAAGTTCCGCGTCTATTGTACCCATCGCATTTCCATTAATTGCAGGTGCTGGTACAATGACAACACTACTTTCTTTAAAAGCGCAATATGCCACAGAAAATATTGTAGTGGCTATTTTATTAAATATTGTTGTGGTATATGTTGTATTAAAATCATCAGCAAAAATTGAAAAAATGTTGGGTAAAAACGGATTAGGGGTTATTAGAAAAACCTTTGGTATTGTCCTTCTAGCTATTGCTGTTAAATTATTTGCAAGTAATGTTAAAGGTTTATTTATGTAGCTAATTTTTAGTATTTTTGTGCCTTACAAATTGATCCGCAATGAAAATATTTACTTCAATATTAGTTGTTATTGCCTTAGCACTAATCATTTTTAACATCACTTTACTTGATTACACGAATTTATTTAGTAGTAAAAATTCGGTAGCTCTTATTGGAATTGTAGCCTCAATTTGTGCGGTTTTAATTCTATTAATTTTTAGAATGTCTAAAAAAATTGAAGAGCGTTCTAAATAATTCTCCAATGTACGATACTTTAATTATTGGCGGTGGTGTTTCTGGAGTGTCCTGTGCACTTGTTTTAGGATCGGCAGTTAAAAAGCCATTTGTGGCCAATAAAAAAATGGGAATCTTTACTCATCAGAAATCATCTTCGCTGCAAGAAGCGCTTTTTAATAACGCCTTCGGAATTCCGCATGGAACTTTAGGAAGCGATTTATTAATAGATAGCCTCAAGCAATTATCTGAATTGTATCCACATATTGATCAAATTCAAGGGGAAAAGGTACTCCGAATTGAAGGCGAGTTTCCCAATTTTAATGTGGTAACCAATAAAAATTCCTATAACACAAAATCGATTGTGGTGGCCATTGGTTACTCGAATACATTTGACATTCATGGGTTAATGGAATTTGTGGAAACACATAAAAAAGCGCTTGCTGAAAAACAACGAATCCAACTTAAAAATATCGATCACCTGGTAACTGAAGGGATATATGTGGCAGGAACACTTGCCGGTTGGAGAAGTCAGCTTTCTATTGCTGCGGGAAGTGGCGCTGCGGTTGCAACAGATATTTTAACGTTGTGGAATAACGGGATTCAATCTCAAAGTCACGATAAAATTCAAAAATAAGTTGCATTTCTTATTTTAATGTTTGCACTTTTTTTATCATCGCATCTTCCTTAAGTAGTAGCGAATAATAGTATTTCTCGCCAAATAATTGTCTTACAAATTCTGCAGTTAAATATCTTTTTACCAACTTTTTGTCTTTATCTAATTTTAGATCCAAGCCATTTTTAAATAAATATTTTTTGAAATTTTCTATGAAAATTTCTGAGTTTTCGATTTTTGAAACTATTTGTGCCATTTTCAATCCTTGAAATTGCTTTCTGTTTTTATCTAATTCTTCAAAAACATAATACCCAACTGCTCCTGATTGCATTAAATAAACGACTCCTTCGTCGCCATGTTCCACTTCTAATGGCACGAAAATATCAGGCACAATTCCGCCACCGCCATAAACAATCTTTCCTTTTGGAGTTTTGTATTTGAGTTTTAAATCTACTTTAATACTGTCTTTTTTATACAATTCTCCACCAATCAATCGTTTGTCAATATCACTATTATAATCGCCGATCCCTTTTTTATAGGGCTTTTGAATAGAGCGCCCAGTTGGGGTATAATATCTAGCAATGGTGAGTCGAACCGCTGATCCATCTTGGAAATTCATTTCTCGTTGAACTAATCCTTTCCCAAATGAACGACGACCAATTACTGATCCCCTATCGTTATCTTGAATAGCACCCGCTAAAATTTCACTTGCAGACGCAGAACTTTCATTAATTAAAATATAGACTTTCCCAGTTTCAAATTCACCGTCTTCAGTGGCAAAAGTCTTGTCTATTTTTCCTTTTTTATTTTTGGTAAAAACAATTAATTGCTTATCCTTTAATAATTCGTCGGCAATTTTAGCTGCAATTTCCATGTAGCCACCGCCATTATCTCGAACATCAATCACTAATGATTTTGCTCCTTGTTTTTTTAATTCAAGCAGCCCTTTTTTAAATTCGTCATGCGTAGTTTCGGCAAATCGATTGATTTTTATATATCCTAAAGTAGGATGTATCAATACTGCGGCAGCAACGCTTTCTATGGCAACAACATCTCGTTTTAGTTGTATTTGAAGTTTTTTATTAGTGCTTTTTCTAAAAATTGTAAGCGCAACATCGGTTCCTTTTTCGCCTTTTAATCTTGAATATAAATCTTCAGAAGTTAGTTTTCTTCCAAATAATTTTTCTTTGTTGGCATACAAAATACGATCTCCCGATTTTATTCCTGCTTTTTCAGAAGGACCGCCTTCCACTGTATTTACAATGGCGATGGTATCGTTTAACATATAAAAATTTACACCTATTCCCACAAAGTCGCCTTTCATAGTTTCGGCAAGTTGGGTTTGCTCTATTTTAGGAACATAAACAGAATGTGGATCTAATTTACCAAGAATATTGGATGCGGCTAAATCTACAATGGAGTCGGTGTTCACTTTGTCAACATATTCATTGTCAATAAAATCAATTAATTTATTTAGCTTATTTCTGTGGTTGTCAGAAGCTGACGAATTGCCTTGTAAAGGAAAATTAAGAGTTGCCCCAAGCACTATTCCTATTGCTAAAGTTCCGAAAAATAATACAGGAAAATAATTGGGTTTGATTTTCATTTATGAATCTAAATTCGAAATTTGTTCTACTTCGATTCCTGCTTTTATCAAAAATTGAAGTCCCGAATCATCGCGATATCCGTTTTGATAAACGACTCTTTTGATCCCCGATTGGTGAATTAATTTACTACATTCTTTACAGGGTGAAAGAGTCACATATAGCGTTGCTCCATCACAAGTTTGTGTGGATCGAGCTACTTTCAAAATAGCATTTGCTTCAGCATGAAGAACAAACCATTGGGTTAACCCTTCTTCATCTTCACAACAATTTTCAAATCCTGATGGTGTGCCATTGTATCCATCAGAAATAATCATTCTGTCCCGAACAATGATTGCTCCCACTTGACGGCGTTTGCAATAGGAAAGTTGTCCCCATTCAGAGGCAATTCGAAGATACGCTTTGTCATATTTATTTAATTTTGTTTTTTCCATTTTTATTTAATCAAAATTTTACTTTCAATTATCATTGGCAAAACTACACCAATTACAAATGAAGACATCACTAAAGTCCAATCTCTTTTTGAAAATCGAAAGAGTGTTTGCACGCAATAGGCAGCAATTAATGCTATTAAAACAACAATAATTTGGGCAGCTTCAATTCCTGTCGCAAATTCTATTAGTGGAAGAAATTTCGAATCGGAAGTTTCTCCAATAATTGATTTAAAATAGGTTGCAAAGCCCAAGCCGTGTATAATTCCAAAGAATAAAGTGATCACCCCAATAACACTTATACTTTCATTTTTAGATGATTTTCCAGCAGTAAAAAGATGGAAAAATGCCGTAATTAATATAGTAATTGGTATTAAAAATTCGATCAAATTAACTTTTACAACTATAATTCCATATAAAGAAAGAAGCAATGCAAGTGAATGGCCAACAGTAAAAAGGGAGATTAACAGCAGTATTTTTTTCCAATCTTTAAATACATAAGGAACGCTCAACGCAATTAAAAACAATACGTGATCGTAGGAGAAAATGTTCAGTACATGACGCATTCCAACTTCGAAATAAATCCAAAAATCCGACATAGGCAATGTTTTAGAGATTTAATGAATGTCAAACTTACGAATTATTTTGAAAATAAAAGAAACGCCTATTAGTTTAGGAAAACAAAAAGTAGTTGCAATTACTAAATTAGTACTTGCTCAATTTTGCAAGTCGCATGAATTCTTCCGCTTTATTTACCATATTGCTACTTCCACAGAAAAAAGGAGCTCTTTCATGCAGTTCTTTAGGTTGGATTTCCATAATTCTAGTCAAACCGTCTGACGCTTTTCCTCCTGCTTGTTCGGCTATAAAAGCCATCGGATTGCATTCGTATAATAATCGTAGTTTCCCTTTTGGGGATTTTGAGCTGGTAGGATAAATGTAAATTCCTCCCTTAATCATATTTCTATGGAAATCAGAAACCAAACTTCCTATATATCTAGAAGTGTAAGGACGGTCGCCTTCTTCGGTTTGGCAATATTTAATATAATCTTTTACTCCTTGAGGAAAATGGATATAATTTCCTTCATTGATAGAATAAATAGTGCCGTCTTCAGCAAATTTCATATTAGGGTGCGAAAGATAAAAAGTTCCAATTGCTGGGTTCAACGTAAATCCGTTAACTCCATCGCCAGTAGTATAAACTAGCATGGTTGAAGTACCATAAATTACATAGCCAGCGGCAACTTGATTAATTCCTGGTTGTAAAAAATCTTCCATAGTAACAGGAGTTCCTACTGGAGAAATTCTTCGAAATACTGAAAAAATCGTTCCTAAAGATACGTTAACATCTATATTTGAAGATCCATCAAGCGGATCCATTAGCACTACATATTTATTATTATGACAATTATCGTTTCCTGCAACAGTAATAAATTCGTCATTTTCTTCTGACGCAATACCGCACACAATCTCCCGATTAATAAGTGTTTGAATGAAAATTTCATTAGCATAAACATCCAGCTTTTGTTGGTCTTCGCCTTGAATATTTTGCTCCCCTGCAGCTCCAATAATATCTACTAATCCGGCTTTGTTTACTTTATAATTAACCACTTTAGCCGCTAATCGGATAGAATTAATAATTCTTGATAATTCTCCAGAGGAATATTGAAAAGAATTTTGGTTTTCGATGATAAATTCTCCCAGTGTTCTATTGCGTTGTTCCATTGCTATAACGTTGTAGTAAATATTTCCACAAATATCGTTATTTTTGTTATAATGCTTAGAATTATATTGGATAGTTTGTCAGATTTGTATATTTGCTGAATAATTAGCATTTTAAATTTTAAATCTTTTTTTTATAAGTTTCAAATTAAGAATTCTATACCAAAAAAATCATTATATGAACATTAGAAAAGGAAGAATAGAAGACATGCCGGCAGTTTCAGGTCTTATAAAAGAACTAGCTGCTTTTGAGAAAGAACCAGATGCGGTCGTTTTAACCGTTGCCGATTTAGAACGAGATGGGTTTGGCGAAAGACCCTTATTTCACACTTTTGTTGCTGAAGAAAACGATAAAATTGTAGGTATGGTTTTGTATTACTACAGATATTCGACTTGGAAAGGCAAAACAATTCACCTTGAAGACTTAATTGTTAAAGAAGATAAACGAGGATTGGGATTGGGATTTAAATTGTATTCAAAAGTTATTGCTCAAGGCAAATTTGATGGCGTTCTAAGAATTGAGTGGAATGTATTGGATTGGAATTCACCGGCAATCGAATTTTATGAAAGGTCAGGGGCTAAAGTTTTTAAAGACTGGCTTGTTGCTCAAATGGACGAAAATGGAATTGACGCTTTTTTAGAAAAAAATAAAATATAATTATCTTAAAAAATGAGAATATTTAAATTTGGAGGTGCATCAATAAAAGATGCTGAAGGAATTAGAAACGTGCATAACGTAATGCAAACCGTTGGTTTTGAAGACGTTTTATTAGTAATTTCCGCAATGGGAAAAACAACTAATGCACTTGAAGTAGTTATAAAAAACTATTTTGAAAAATCTCCGGAGTTACAATCTTCAATTCAAGAAGTAAAAAAATACCACAATCAAATACTATTAGATCTTTTTGAAGACGATAAAAATGCCGTTTTTAAAGACGTGAATTCGTTGTTTTCAGAATTAGATCATTTTATAAATCAGAATAAATCCCCCAATTATAATTTTGTTTACGACCAAATTGTAAGTTTTGGAGAATTAATTTCAACAACAATAATTAGCCAATATATGGGTTTTATGGGAATAAAAACCAATTGGATTGATGTTAGAAATTTAATTAAAACCGATAATAATTACCGAGATGCTAATGTTGATTGGGACACCACACAAAAATTGATTTCTAAAAACATAAAGAAAAAAATTCTAAATGTAACTCAAGGTTTTCTGGGTTCAGATGAAAATAATTTCACCACCACTTTAGGTCGCGAGGGCTCCGATTATACTGCTGCAATTTTTGCTTACTGCTTAAATGCCCAAAGTGTTACGATTTGGAAAGACGTTCCTGGGGTGATGAATGCCGATCCGCGGTATTTTGAAAACGCTAGGTTATTGAATCAGATTTCTTATCGTGAAGCAATTGAATTGGCCTTTTATGGAGCGACAGTCATTCACCCAAAAACGTTACAACCACTTCAAAAAAAGGAAATTCCTTTATTTGTAAAATCGTTTATTAACCCTACTTTACCGGGAACAAGCGTTTCTAAGGGCGCGGATTTAGAGCCTCATTTGCCTTGTTTTATTTTAAAGAAAAACCAATTATTACTTTCTCTTTCCTCTATTGATTTTTCATTTATTATGGAGGAAAATATAAGTGAAATATTTGCGCTTTTACATCAATATAAAATGAAAGTGAGTTTGATTCAAAATTCTGCAATTAGTTTTTCTGTTTGTACTGATGATAAATTCGGGAATTTTACTACTTTAAAATCAATACTTTCAAAAAAGTTTAAAATCTCCTATAACGAGAATGTTTCTCTATTTACCATTCGTCATTTTGATGAAAAGGCAGCACAAATTGTTGAAAAAAATAAGGTAGTTTTGCTGAAACAAGTGAGCCGCGAAACCATGCAAATTATCACCAAAGAAGAAAATTAAAAAAAGCGATTGAATTTTCGAAAATTCAATTCTTGGCTTTTTCAAACAAAACACACTACTTTTGATGTCTGTGCGTTATCCTTGTTATGTTGAAAAAGTTATTTTACTTACTATTATTAATTTCATTCTCAGGGCTCAGAGCGCAAGAATTTTCTACGCATCATAAAACCAAAAAAATAGTAGCTTCAAAAAATGGGGTTCAGCTGGACAGCGTGAGTTTAAATTCTAGTTTTTTTAAATTAGAAAATGCCAAAGGAAAACCCGTTGATACTTCCTTCTATAAAATTGATTTCAAAAAAAGCCTGCTTACATTTAACCCCAATTTCACGGATTATAATGACACTTTAACGGTTCGTTTTTTAAAATTCCCCGACTTCTTAACTAAAGAATATAGCATTTACGATAGACGTCGAGTGATAAGTAACGATGCCTCTTTAGGAGATTTATACCAAGTTAATTTTGCCGCTACAAAAAAAAATATCCCTTTTGACGGATTAACAACTTCAGGGAGTTTAACGCGAGGAATTACTATTGGTAACAACCAAAATTCCGTTTTAAATTCAGCTTTAGATCTTCAAATTTCTGGAAAAATTTCCGATAACGTTACCTTAAGAGCTTCTATTCAAGACAGTAATATTCCGTTGCAAGAAGGCGGATATTCTCAAAAACTAGATGAATTCGATCAACTATTTATCGAATTGAGTTCGGATAAATGGAATATAAGAGCGGGGGATTTATTTCTAGAAAATAGAACTTCTAAGTTTTTAAATTTCAATAAAAAGGTTCAAGGTTTGTCTTCGCGTTTTGAATTTGGCAATACAAATTCAAATACCACGGTCTTCGCATCGGCTGCTTTGGTAAGGGGAAAATATGCGAAAAGCACCTTTATAGGTCAAGAAGGAAATCAAGGGCCTTATAAATTACGAGGGGCAAATGGCGAATTATACGTCTTGGTTATATCTGGTTCTGAGCGTGTTTATGTAAATGGAATTCTACTCACCCGAGGAGAAAATAACGATTATGTTATCGATTATAATGCCGGTGAAATAAAATTTACTTCTATTTTTCCTATCACATCGGAAATGCGAATTTCGATAGAATACCAATATTCAGACAGAAATTACACCCGTTTTATTACTTATGCCGGAGCGTCTCACGAGAACGAAAAATGGAGTATTGGAGGTTATTTATATTCTGAAAATGATATTAAAAATCAGCCTTTACAACAAAATTTATCAACAGAACAAGTTCAAACACTATTAAATGCTGGTGATAATCCAGATTTAATGTCATCGCCTTCAGCCTATATAGACACTTATTCTGAAAATAAAATTCTCTATAAAAAAACCATTATTAATGGTGTTTCTGTTTTTGTATATTCTAATGTTTCAACTGATGAATTGTACAATGTAAAATTTTCACTTGTGGGTAATAATTTAGGAAATTATATTTTATCAAGTGCGGCGGCAATCGGAAAAATATACCGATACATAGCCCCAATAAGCGGCATTCCCCAAGGAAATTACGAACCAATCGTTCGATTAATTGCTCCAATAGAAATCCAAATCGCAACTGTATTAGGTAAGTTTAACCCTTCTGAAAAAACCAGTGTTGATTTTGAAATTGGTTTAAGTAATAACGATAACAACTTGTTTTCAACTATTGATGATTCTGACAATCATGGAGTTGCTGCAAAAATTAATTTTAAACAACGGTTGATTTCTAAAAAATGGAATGTAGATTTTTTCTCCAATTACCAATTAATTCAAAAGCAATTTAAAACTATTGAGAGATTGTTTACCATAGAATTTGATAGAGATTGGAATTTAAATAATCCAATGGGAACGCAAAGTTTTCTGGTTTCTGGATTGAATTTTAACCTGCCTGAAAAAGGGGACATTACCTATCAATTTGAAAATTTAGGTTTTAAAGATCGCTTTTCCGGGACTCGTCACGTAATCAACGGAAATTTAATTCTGAAAAAATGGAGCATTCAAAATAAAGGTAGTTTTTTGAAAAGCAACAGCGATTATTCATCGTCGCTTTTTATCAGAAATCAAACTCAAGTAAAATATCATTTTAAGAAAAATTGGGCCGGAGCAACATTACGATTGGAGGACAACCAAGAGAAATTAAAGTCTTCCAGTTTGTTTTCTTCTTTGAGTCAGAAATTTACTGAATTTGGAGGTTTTTTAGGTCGCGGAGACAGTACAAAGGTATTTGTAGAATTGGGTTATTTAAATAGAAGCAATGATAGTATTCAAAGTGGCATTATTAAAAGAGTAAATAATTCCCAGTCCTATTATTTAAAATCCAAATTAATTAAAACGGACAACCGCGATTTATCGGTATTTGTCAATTATAGAACTTTAAAATTTACGGATTTATCTAGATCGGCCGAACCTTCATTAAATTCTAGGGTGTTGTACAACGATCGGTTTTTTAATCAATTAATTCAGCTTACAACGGCTTATGAAACCAATTCAGGAGCAATTGCTCAACAAGAATTTACCTACCTTGAGGTTGAGCCGGGGCGCGGGATGTATTCCTGGAATGATTATAACAATAACGGAATTCAAGACTTAGAAGAGTTTCAAGTAGCCGTTTTTATTGACCAAGCAAAATACATTAGGATCTTTTTACCCAACCAAATTTACCTGAAAACACATCAGAATAAATTCTCGCAATCGGTGACATTAAATATGAGTCAATGGCAAAATGAAAAAGGATTTAAACACTTTTTATCCTATTTCTACAATCAAATTGCTTTTGTTGGGGAACGCAAAATAAAACGTCTTGGCGATGATTTCGATTTTAATCCATTTAGCTCCAACGATACCAATTTATTAGGTTTAAATTCAAGTTTTAGAAACAGTTTGTTTTTTAATCGAGGCAAACAAAAGCATTCTATGACCTATACTTTTCTGATGGGAAGAATTAAAAATTTACTTTCTGTGGGTTCGCAAGAAAATTCAAATCAATCTCATCAATTGCAATACACGCATTTATATGAAAAAAATTGGTTGGTAAATTTTGGTTCTAAAACTATTAATTCGGAGATGGCCTCGGAAAATTATTCCGCGAGAAACTATCTTTTAAAAGGGTATCAGCTGGCCCCTAAAATTTCCTATTTATTCTCCAAAAATGCGAGTTGGGATCTGTTTTACGAATATCAACATAAGAACAACAAAATGGGCTCCATAGAAACATTGGCTCAAAGCCGATTTGGAACTTCATTTATCTATTCATCAGAAAAAAAACTAACCCTAAATGGGGAGTTTTCTATTTATGAAAATAGCTTCGTGGGCAGTAGTTTAACCCCTGTAGCCTATGAAATGTTAGAGGGATTACAACCGGGTTCCAATAGTACATGGCGGCTATTAATTCAAAAAAACCTCACCGATTATTTAGATATTAATTTAAATTACCAAGGTAGAAAAAGTGAAAATAGTACTGCAATCCATACTGGAAACGTTCAGCTTAGAGCTTATTTCTAGCAGTTAAAACTTACCTTTTTAGAGAAAAATGGGATTTGAAAACTTTAGGATCCGTAGTTAGTGGTTCTATATATTCAATGGTAAACCAGTAATCTGATGAAGGAACTGGAGACCCTAAATAAGTTCCATCCCAACCCAAACTCTTAGAACTTATCTGTTTCAGCAATTTGCCATAACGGTCATAAATGTAAATAGTAGACGTTGGCTGATTTTCCAATCCAATTACATTCCAATAATCGTTAAATCCATCATTATTAGGGGTGAAATACGTTGGATAACCAATAATAAAAACGGTAGTGCTCAAGTTAGTACAACCATTAGTATCCGTAACAGTTACTAGATGGCTTCCTGGATTTACATTGGTAAAAACATTAGAAAATTGTAAAGCGCCATAATCTAAGGAATATTGATAGTTTGGATTAGGATCTAACGCAGTTACTGTTATGGAAGCGTTTTGATCAAAAGCAAACGATCCAACGGCAGAAATACTTGTTGCGGGAAGTGACGAGGTAACTGTTGCGAAAACACTAGAAGATACACATCCAGTTAATGCATTGGTTGCAATTACAGAATAGTTACCCGCTGCTGAAGCCACAAAAGTATTTCCGTTTGAGAAATTTTGTAAAACGCCATTTAAAAACCACTGAAAGGTATAGTCAGTATTATTAAGGCTGCTATCTAGAATATAGTTGGTGAAAGATACTCCAAGCGCATCTACACAAATATTACCTCCTGTAAGAGAAGGTCGTGGCAATGGATTTACAATTGCAGTTACCGAAATAGGGGTTCCAACGCAGCCATTTAATTCTGGAGTGATGGTGTAAATTGCATTTCCAACATCGTCCCCGGTAGTTTCCAATACCTGAATAATTGACGTTCCAGAATCCCCTAGAGCACCTCTTACCCCGTTTTGAATAACTGTCCATGTTAACACTGTCCCTGAAAGACTTGGTGATAATACAATTGAAGTGGTATCGCCTGAACAAAGAGGGGCTTGAGTAGGAACTGATGAAAAATTAGGGATTGGTTTAACATTAACCGAAACCTGAACAGGTGTTCCGTTACATCCATTTGAGGTTGGGGTAACTTCATAGGTTGCGGTTCCAACAGACGGTAAAATTACCGATAGTACGTGCGCAATTGTTGTTCCAGATCCAGCTGAAGTTCCATTTAAATTCGTTTGATTTACAGTCCAATTAAAAATAGTATTGATAACTGGGCTCGAAAAAGATACCGCTGTAGTTTGACCTGAACAAAGGGTTTGACCCGCTGCAGGATTGATTACGGCAACTGGAATTGGATTCACAATAATGGAAATGGTAGTGGTAATTCCTCTACAACCATTTACTAAAGGGGTAATTGCATATACTGCTTCTCCGGAAGAATTGCTAATGGTATTTACTATTTGAGCAATTACATTTCCAGTTCCTATTGATCCTCCTGTAACATTGTTTTGAATTAAATTCCAACTAAAATTAGTATTGGGCATTGAACCAACTAAAATAATAGCGGTTGCACTTCCTGAACAAATGGAGTTGGAAGCTGCTGTTGCAGTTAATGTTGGTTGAGGAGTTACCAATACGGTGACGTTTATTGGCGATCCCGAACAGCCATTGTTTATTGGGGTTATTGTATATTGAACATTCCCAACTAAAGTGCCTGTGGCGGTTAAAACTTGTGAAATTACATTTCCTGTCCCTGCAGCATCTCCTGAAACATCAGTTGGTGTTGAAGTCCAGCTGAAAGTAGTCCCTGAAATTGCACTTGATAATGCTATTCCTGTTGACTGCAATGAACAAATAGTTTCACTGTTTGGTGTAGCAGTAACTGAAGGGATCTGAGTAATGACTACTTGTAATGTAGCCGGGGTGGCACATTCTCCTGGATTAGGTGTAAAGGTATAATTGTTAGTTGCATTAGGATCAAATGCTGGGGACCAAGTCCCGTTAACCCCATTGGTGGAAATTAAAGGAAGGGCAATAGTTGTACCAACACATATTGGTGAAATAGTATTAAATGTTGGGGTTACACTATTTGCAACTGGATTTATATCAACTCTTACAGGAAGAGAGGTGCAATTAGCGGAATTAGTAACGGTATAATTATAGGTTCCTGTTATTAAATTTGATATTGTTGTGGAAGAAGTACTTCCTGTTATTCCTCCAGGGTTAATAGTCCAGTTTCCAGTAGGTAGGCCAGTTAATACAACACTCCCTGTTGTGGAGCAGGTAGGGTGAGTGATGGTGCCAATGGTAGGTGCGGGATTTGAATTAACTGTAATTGTTACTGACTTTTGATAAATGCAAGTTGGTGTTTCTCTAAAATAAAGATCGTCAATTGCAAAATCATTATTGCCAAAAGTTTCTCTATCAATAATACTAATTATGGCAGTAGTATTGGTTCCTGAATTCCATACATAAGAATGTTCATCCCAAACGCAGGGGCTTGAAGGTGCTGTTGCCACAGGTCCAATTGGAACATTATTAATTAAAACCTCCAATTTTGCCGGTCCTCCATTTACTACTGAAGTTAAGAAATAACTAAAGGTATAATTTCTTCCCGGTATAACTGTAATTGAGGCCGGCGAATACCAAACTCTTGCTGTTCCGGTTGTAGAACCATCGGCTACTAACATATTTCCTCCTGAAGAGGTATGATCTGTACAGGGTGAAAATGGAGTAAACCAGTTTCTTGGATTGGTTACCACGCCATAGGCTCCTTGAACACCTGAGGCAGGAACAGTTCCGGGAAGGTAATTGACATAATCAGTAACAAATCCAAAGTCTCCCATAGAAAAATCTCCATTTATTACTAGATTGGTTGAATTGGCAGCAATACCAGAAGTTACTGTATAGGTTGTAGTGGTTGTAGGGCTAACAATCGGGTTGGCACTAGTATTATTAGCTGCTGTTAAAGTTGAATCAGGAGGATTTGCAATCCATAAATAAGGGTCTGGGCTTCCGCTAACAGATAAATTAGTTGGGGCGCCTTCACAAATTGTAGGTGGTGCATTTATAGTAATATCATTTGGAGGTGTCAATACTACAATAATTGGCGGAACAATTGCTCCGGCAGCATCTTGAATTGAAAGGGTATAGGTCCCTGCTGATAAATTGCTGAAAATCCCAGTAGAATTTGAAATTGTAGTGGTAGTTGTTGCTAATGAAAAAGTATACGGTAATGCTCCGCCGGATCCAACCCCTGTAATTGATCCATTTAGTGAAGCTGGACAGGAAGGATTTATAGCGGTTTGTGACAAAGTCAAAGGAAGTGCTCCCGGTGTAATGGCAATGTCGTCAATAGCAAAGTCATTCCCTAAAACACTCAAATTATTATTTCTTAATTCAATAAGAGCATTATTGGTAGTTGCCGTAAAAGTATAGCTTACTTGTCTCCAGCCCTGACTTGGAAGGGGCGCATAACTATTGGTGCTTGCAGGATTTATGTTGGACGCATTTACAAAAAACACATTAATATTGGCTTGAGTGGCATTATTAGTTACATCATTTGAAACCGATTTTATCCAATAACTAAAGGTATAGGTCAATCCCGCGGTAAATCCAGTTAATGCTCCTCCTGTTGAGGTACAAGACCATAATCTTGAATTTGGAACAGTATTCCCATCTACAACTAACATCATCCCAGATCCAGTGGTATGATCTCCACCAGAAATAAAGTTGGAATTTAATAATTGAGGATTAGTTGTGATTGCATAATTCCCTTGAAAACTAGAGCCCGTAGGTGGATTAATCTGTGTATATCCAGCGCCATTAATTAAAAAACCAACCGTATTTCCTCCAGATTCAAAATTACCATTAGTTAACGTTTGTCCTAAAGCGCTATTTGAAAAGGATATTAAAATCAAAAAAAGAAAATAGTATAAGCTGTTTTTCATTATTTTTTTATCGTAAGAATTTATTCAAATATAATCATTGAAAATAAATAATTATTATGTCGTAGGATATAAAAACTCTACAACACTAAAATTTACAGATTTACATTTTTAAAATAAAAAAACGTAAACTTCTGATTATAAAATTATTAATCATTTACAACGATTAATAATAACCTGTTGTATTTGTATATATCCAATTTATTGGGTCTTATTTATTTAAAATAAAACTAAAAATAGACAATTATATTGTGGAGAATATCGGATTCGAACCGATCGCCTCTACGCTGCCAGCGTAGCGCTCTAGCCAAATGAGCTAATCCCCCTTGCTCGCGCAAATATACATTATTTTAGTTTTATATAAAGCAATATCTATTTTTGAAAGTAGAATGGTTACAATTTAGTAAATTTGCATTCAAATACTATTATAATGAGTAATATCAGAATAACCAAGCAATTTAATTTTGAAACCGGACACGCGTTATATGGCTATGATGGAAAGTGTAAAAACGTCCATGGACATAGTTATAAATTGTCCGTAACTGTTATTGGGAAACCCATTACCGATAATTCAAATGTAAAATTTGGAATGGTTATCGACTTCACCGATTTAAAGAAAATTGTAAAAGAAGAAGTTGTAGATCAATTTGATCATGCTACGGTATTTAATAAAAATACCCCGCATATTGAGTTGGCAAAGGAATTACAAGCTCGGGATCACCATGTTATACTTGTAGATTATCAACCTACGAGTGAAAATATGGTTGTTGATTTTGCCAATAGAATAAAAAGCAGATTGCCACAAGGGATCAATTTGCATTCTTTAAAACTGCAAGAAACGGAAACTTCATTTGCAGAATGGTACCAATCCGATAATTAATTTAAGTTAATTACGAAAATCTGTTTTCATCAATTGTTTTGATGAAATGAAATCCTCGCGG
>Ga0209443_1001150_pt1 | contig 17033 bp, 17 predicted proteins | sample LauGreBMM110DCMD_2_FD_187571 | JGI IMG/M metagenome (GOLD analysis project Ga0209443, IMG submission 187571) | Freshwater lake microbial communities from Lake Michigan, USA - Su13.BD.MM110.DCMD (SPAdes) (version 2) | ecosystem: Environmental > Aquatic > Freshwater > Lake | place: Lake Michigan... | reverse complement strand
GGACTGTTGCGCCGTTGTTGCGCCGCAGTCAACTACCCTTCTAGCACTTCAATCGTAACCCATTGATTACCAATGGAGCCGGTGGTCGGGATTGAACCGACGACCTACGGTTTACGAAACCGTTGCTCTACCACTGAGCTACACCGGCTTTGGTGATCTATTCTAGGCACCGAGAACCGGAACAACGACACAGAAAGCACCAAGTCGCCATCCATTTTTCTCCAGTCCGAAGGTTTTGCCCTGCAAGCCGCCCCTTCAGGACCCATGCAAAGAGTCTGCTGCTCGCGCGAAGCTTTCTTCGCGAAAAAGCCTGACTGCCTCCACATTGCCCCGGATGCGCGGACGTAGTACGCGTTCGCAAAACCCTGAGGCAAGCAGTTTCGTCGTCATCGCGGTGAGGTTTCCAAGAGACACAGGAAATGGCGCGCCAGCCGATGCGCGCGCCTTCGGACATCGGTTTGAAGCAGCACGGCAGGATGCCCTCTGAAGTCATCCCGCGAAGGCGCTGGGTCGGCATCGGAGACACCGGAGCGGAGTCACGCCGGCTCGGATGAAAGCACGGGCCGGAGAGAGAGAATCTGGAAAACAGGAAAGCAGGAAACCCGGGGTTTGCCCGGTTCCGTTCCTGTTCTTCAGATCCATGGGTTCCAACGATCGGATGACGCTCCGCTGCTCCACAGGTCCGCGATCCGCAGGCATCGCCTCCTGCCCAGCGCCAACCGATCTCCTCGCGGCCTGCCCAGTCCGGCTCGCCGAAACAGCAGCACAACTCCGCGAAATCGGTCCGCCACTTCCGATCGCACCCGCACACCGCTTCCCTATTGCGCCGGCCAAGGGGCGATGCTGGCCGCCCGTGAATCACCCACGTAACCGCTCGGCGCACACCGCTTCCCTATTGCGCCGGCCAAGGGGCGCGAGGAACGCCAAGGTGGTACCCGCGCCGTCCATCGAGATCGATCGTTTCGCCCATGAGCGCGCCTTGCACGCCACCGGCCTGATGCGGCTCTCGGGCGGCGACCGGTGGTGCTGGTCGTTCTCCGGCCAGTCGTTCCGGCCTCGGTCGGAAAGGACCGCTCGGAGACCGTTGTCGGCGTGATACTCGTTCAACACCCACCCAGTTGATGAAACTCGTTGCTCCGCGCGCAGTGGCTATCTAACTTCCGCCCTCGTTTCTGCTGCTGTGCGCGGGTAGCTCAATTGGATAGAGCGTCGGTCTCCGAAGCCGAAGGTTGTGGGTTCAATTCCCGCCCCGCGCACCATCTCGGTCAGGGCCTTTTTGTTTCCGGGAGCCCGGAGGCGCAACTGCCCGGCGACAGCGCACCGCTCCCATCTTCTCCTCGGTGCCGTGCTGCCGCCATGGCATCCTGCACCCGTGCAGCAGCCTCCAGCCCACTCCACGGACCCGGTCGTCGTCGCCACCCGCCTTTGGCTCGAGAAGGCTGTCATCGGCCTCGGCCTCTGCCCTTTCGCCAAGGCGGTGCACGTCCGCGGCCAGATCCGCTACGTCGTCAGCGATGCACGGACCCAAGACGCGCTGCTCGACGACCTCCGCGCCGAGTTGCACGCCTTGCACGTCGCCGATCCGACCCAGGTGGACACGACGCTGCTCATCCATCCGCACGTGCTCCAGGACTTCGCCGATTACAACGCCTTCCTCGACCTGGCGGACGATGCGTTGGCGGACGCCGGGCTGGTCGGGGAGATCCAGGTCGCCAGCTTCCATCCGCGCTACCAGTTCGCCGGTACCGGGCCCGACGATATCGGCAACTTCACCAACCGGTCCCCCTACCCCGCCTTGCATCTGCTGCGCGAGGCCAGCATCCGCCGTGCGGTGCGGTCCGGTCCCGATGCCTCCTCGATCTACGAAGCCAACATCGCCACCCTGGAGAAGCTCGGCCACGAAGGCTGGACGAAGCTGGGCCTGACGCCGCCGGGGTGAACGCCGGCCCGCGCCCGCGGACGCGATCTTCTCCTCGGTCCGGCGCCGTCCCTTGTGGCAATCTCGCGCCGTGCAGACGCTCTATCTCGACCTCTTCAGCGGCATCAGCGGCGACATGTTCATCGGCGCGTTGCTCGATCTCGGCCTCGACGCCAAGACCTTGGACCGCGAGCTGAAGAAGCTGGCGCTCGACGGCTACCATCTGCATGTCGCGCGTGGCCAGAAATCCGGCATCGAGGGCGTGAAGTTCGACGTGCATCTCGAGGCCGGGTGCGACGACCGCTCGCACGACCACGGGCACGCTCATCCGCATCCCCAAGGCGACCCCGGGCATGCACACGGGCACTCGCACGGGCACTCGCATGCCGAGAACCGCGATTTCGCGCAGATCCAGCAGCTCATCGGCGCGAGCACGCTCTCACCGTGGGTGAAGGAGAAATCCGTCGCCGTCTTCCGCCGGGTGGCGGTCGCCGAGGGCAAGATCCACGGGATGCCGCCGGAGCAGGTCCATTTCCATGAGGTCGGCGCGGTGGATTCCATCGTCGACATCGTCGGCACCTGCATCGGATTGGAGCTGCTCGGCAAGCCGCGCGTGCTGGCCGGTCCGGTGACCGAGGGCACGGGCTTCGTGAAGTGCGCGCACGGCCGGATGCCCCTGCCCGCTCCGGCCACGCTGGAGATCTTCGCCGCGCGCGGTGTCGCCATCGCGCAATGCGAAGAACCCGGCGAACTGGTCACACCGACCGGGGCGGCCTTGGTGGCGGAGTTCGCCGAGAGCTTCGCGCCGATGAGCGGCCTGGTCGCGCGCAAGATCGGCTACGGCCTCGGGACCCGCGACAACCGGACGCGTCCCAACGTGCTCCGCGCCGTGCTCGCCGACGCGGCCGGCACCGACGCCGACGGACACGACTGGGAGACCGACACCATCGCCGTGCTGGAGACCAACCTGGACGACGTGAGCGGCGAGGTGCTCGGGCATTTCATCGGGACCACGCTCGCGGCGGGCGCGCTCGATGTCTTCCACACGCCGGTCCAGATGAAGAAGAACCGTCCCGGCGTGCTGCTCACGGTGCTGTGCCGGGCGGAGGACGCCGACAAGTTCACCGTGCGGCTGCTGCGGCACACGAGCGCGTTCGGTGTGCGCCGGACGCTCGCGGAGCGCCGCAAGCTGCGCAGGGGATTCGTCACGGTGAAGACCGAGTTCGGCGACATCCCGGTGAAGCTCGGCATGCTCGACGGCGAGACGATCCAGGCCGCGCCGGAGTTCGAGGTCTGCCGCGCAAAGGCGGTCCAGGCCGGCGTTCCGTTGAAGGAGGTCCACGATGCGGCCCTGATCGCCCGGCTCGCGGCCGGAAAGCAGTGAGGCCGGTCGACGGGCCGGGTCCGGCCGGAGACGACGTGGGGAGGTCCTGATCTCCGCGAAGGAACCCGAGAGCGATCCGTCATCTCGCGTCCTGCGAGGGACGCTTCTTCCAGATCCTACGACGGTTGGGTCCGGGTCGCTTCTGCGACCGCCTCGGCGGTGGCCTTCGGGGCTTTGGCGGGAGACGACCCTTCCTTGGTCCCCGCCCGCAACGCCTCGGCGCGCCCGCGCGGGATCTTCTGGCAATGCTGCAGGATGAAGCCGTGGAGGAAATCCCGCACCGCACGCGCGTCCGGCGCCGTGGGCCGGAGCTCCGCCAGATCTGGCCATGCGGCATCGGTGAGTCGTCCCAGCAGGTCGCGGGAGCCCGGCCGCAGCCCCGAGGCTCCCGCATCCGGCGCCAAGCCGGATGCCGCGAGGATCTTCAGCTCGAAGGCGAACACGCTGCGCGGACGCGGCGGCTGCGACGGCAGGTGCGCGAGAAATCCTGCGAGCACGTCGTGTATCTCCGGCAGCGGTGTCTCCGTCTCGGTCACCTGTTCGATGAAGGCCACCGCATAGGCGGCCTGCACGAGCAGGCCGTGGTCGGCCCGGAGACCGGAGTGCGTCGCGCGCACCACGACCTCGCGGAGCGTGTGCAGCTCCGAGCGACGGCTCCGGACGAAGCTGAACTCCGCGCTGAAACACAGGTCCAGCTTGCCCGCGAACGGCGATCTCGGCTGCCGCGCACCTTTGGCCACCGTCGCGATGCGCCCGAGATCCGGCGTGAGCCAATGCACGATCAGGCTCGTGTCCGAGAGCGGACGCACGCGCATCACCAGCCCTGACGTGCGCTCGTTCATCGGGCACCACGATCCCGACGCCCCGCCGGCCGCGCCAACGGATGCTCCGCCGCGAACTTGCGGACGAGCCGGTTCTCTAGGCGCTTCATCACGCGGCGCCGGGCCGGCTCCAAGTCATCGTAGCCGCGGAGATGCAGCAGGCCGTGGATGACATAGCGCGCGAGTTCCTCGTGCCAGGTCGTGCCGAACTCCTCCGCTTGGGCCACCCCATCGGCGACCGAGATGAACAGCTCGCCATGCAGGCGTTCCGCCGTGCTGCCGTGGTCGAAGGTGATGACGTCGGTCGAGCCTTCGTGCCGCAGGAAATCCCAGTTCACCTCCGCCATCTCCCGCGCGGACACCAGGTGGATGCCGACCTCGGCGTCGAGGCCGAGATCGTCCAGCACCGCGACGGCCAGCGCCCGGAGTGCTTGGGTGTCCACGCGACGGGTACGCTGGCGGTTGGTGACGGCGAGGTCCATGGGGTTGTGATCCGTGAAGAGTGATCAGTGATCAGTGACCAGTGATCGGTATCGGCTATCGCAGTGGTGACGAACGGCGGAATCGGACACTGAAAACTTCTCAGCAACAGCGGTTGATGCCTTCGAAGCGGTGCTCGGCGGCGGCGACATAGGCTTGCTCGCGGGCGGCGGCGTCGAGCGGGGCGCGGACCTCCGGGATATCGATCAACACCCGCGGCGTCGCCGGGACGGCGCAGACGCAGGCGGCCGCCTGGGCGCGATCGACCGCGGTCTCTCCGGACCATTCCTTGAGCAGCGCGAAGACCAGCGCGGTGACGCCGAGCGCGGCGCCGGCCCGGTCCGCCCGCAACACGGAGTCGGGCAACCACACGGGATCCGTCTCGCGCAGCACCGCGAGCTTGTGGCCCAGCAGCAACAGCAGCCATTCCCGAACGGACACGGCCACCATCGCGGCGGCGAAGGCGAGGAAGAGCCCGGTGATGGCAAGATCGAAACGGTTGCTGAACCGCGCCAACCGGTTCGCCTTGGCCGCGGCCTCCGCCTTCTTGATGAGGACGGCGTCACCGCCCGTCTTCGCAGCGGCCAACGCGGCCTCGACCGCGGGCCGTTTCTCCTCCGCCACGGCCAGCGCTGCCCGGAACCCGATGCGCGGCGACTCGTGGAACATCTTCTGCCACCCCGCCGTGCCGGTGACCGTCAGCAGCCAGACCAAGGGGATCAACGTGACGAGCGCGAGCTTCGCCGACCTCGGGCCTCGGGCTCCGGACTTGGCCCCTCCTTGCAACCCGGTCTTCAGCAGGATGGTCGTCGCCAGGCAGAGCGCGATGGCGGCGAGCAGTTGGTTGGCGATGCCGAAGATGGGCCAGAGCGCCTTGGTGCCGCCGTCGGGGTTCCGCACGGCGCTGATGAGCACGAAGCCCCAGCCCGCCACGATCAACGCCGTGGCGACGATGCTGGCGAAGACCGATCGCGTGTTCCCGAGCGGTTTCCAGACGTGGCCAAGGAAATCTTGGAGCAGATACCGCCCGACGCGCGTGCCGGCATCGAGCGTCGTCAGGATGAACAACGCCTCGAACATGATGGCGAAGTGGTACCAGAGGTCGAGCCAGCGGCCGTGGGTGAGCTTGGAGAAGATGCTCGCCATGCCGACCGCGAGCGTGGCCGCGCCGCCGGTGCGGCCGTAGAGCGACGTCTCGCCGACGTCCTTGGCCAGCGCGGCCATCGTCGCCGGATCCACGCTGAAGCCGGTGGCGGCGACCTTGGCGACCGTGTCCGCCGCGATGGCCGCGGCGTCGGGTCCGATGCCTTTGATGTTCATGGCCAGGTAGACGCCGGGATCCAGCGTGCAGGCCGCGACCAGCGCCATGATGGCCACGAGCGATTCGAGGCACATCGCGCCGTAGCCGATCGGCCGCGCATGGCTCTCTCGCGTGATGATCTTGGGCGTGATGCCGCTGCCGATGAGCGCGTGGAAGCCGCTGATCGCGCCGCAGGCGATGGTGATGAAACAGAACGGGAAGAGCTTGCCCGGCACGACCGGCCCGGAACCGTCGACGAACTTCGTCACCGCCGGCATGTGCAGCACCGGCAGCACCAGCAGCACGCCGAGCGCGAGGGCGATGATCGTCCCGAGCTTCATGAACGTGCTCAGGTAATCGCGCGGCGCGAGCAGCAGCCACACCGGGAGGACCGACGCCGCCACGCCGTAGGCGATGATGCCCCACGCCAGCGGTTCGGCGCCGAAGGTGAACCACTTCGCGGCTTCGGGATGGCTGTGGATGTATTGTCCGCCCCAGACGGATCCGAGCAGCAGCGCCACGCCGATGACGGACGCTTCGAGCGTCCGGCCCGCGCGGATCCAGCGCAGATATCCGCCCATCAGCATCGCGATGGGGATGGTCGCTCCGACGGTGAAGACGCCCCACGGGCTCTCGGCGAGCGCGTTGACCACGATGACCGCGAGCACCGCCAGCAAGATCACCATGATCATCAGGATGGCCACCAGGGCGAGTCCGCCGGCGAAGCCGTTCAGTTCCTCGCGCACCATCTGTCCGAGCGACTTGCCGTCCCGCCGCATCGAGGAGACGAGGATGACGAGATCCTGCACCGCGCCGCCGAGCACCACGCCGATGAGGATCCACAAGGCGCCGGGCAGATAGCCGAACTGCGCCGCGAGCACCGGCCCGACCAACGGGCCCGGCCCGGAGATGGCGGCGAAGTGGTGGCCGAAGACGATCCACTTGTCGGTGCGGACGAAATCATGGCCGTCCTCGTGGACCTCGCAGGGCGTCGCACGGCGGTCGTCCAGCATGAGCACCTCGGCCGCGAGCCAAGCGGAGTAGAAGCGGTAGCCGATCGCGTAGGTGCAGACCGCGGCGATGACGAGATAGGCGGACGAGATCGGCTCGCCGCGGCGTGTGGCGAGAACGAAGTAGGCGAACGCCCCGAGACCGGCGACGGCCAGCCAGACGAGCGTGCGGAGCAACGGCTTCATGGCCGTCGAAGCTATCAGGACGCCTTTGCCGCGGGAAGCACCAGCGCCGGCCGGGTCACCACCGCTGTCCTTCCGCGCCGTGGCGGTCGGGCGTCAGGCCTAAGCCGCGGGCGCGACCGGTGCGGTCGAGCGGCGGCGGAAGAGCACGACGACGTTGCCGATGAGCGTGACCAGGTGGCTGCCGCTGCGCTCAGCGAGCTGTGGGGCGAGCACCTTCCGCTGGTCCTTGTGGTCGGCGAATTTCACCTTCACCAATTCATGGTCCGCGAGGGCTTGGTCGAGGGACTTGAAAAAGGCGTCGGTCAGGCCGGCTTTGCCGACCTTCAGCACGGCGTCGAGACGTTGGGCACGGGATTTCAGGTCACGGACCATCGCGTTGCCCAAGGGGGCGAGCGGGGAGACGGGTTCACTCATGGATCAAAGACGTTGGATCTTGGCGACGAGGCCGGTGGTGGATCTGCCCGGCACGAACGGGATGAAGACGATGCGGCCACCGTGGCTTTCCACGGCGCGGCGCTCGTCCGGGTCGATGGTGTCGAGCGTGTAGTCGCCGCCCTTCACGTAGATGTCGGGCCGCGCGGCGGACAGAAAATTCACGGCCCGCATCTCGGGGAAGATGCAGGTGGCATCCACGCAGCCGAGACCGGCCAGCACGCGGGCGCGGTCCGTCTCGGGATTGAGCGGACGCGACGGGCCCTTGAGCTGGCGGACGCTGTCGTCGCCGTTCACGCCGATGAGCAGCGCGTCGCCCAGGCTCCGCGCGCCCTCGAGATAGGTGACATGGCCTGTGTGCAGCAGGTCGAACACGCCGTTGGTGACGACCAAGCGGCGTCCGGACGCGCGCGACGCCTCGCGCCACGCGGGCAGCGCGGCGAGGGACAGCATCTTTTCGGCGGAATCCATGGGCGCGGAAGCTGGTGGCCCCGGCGGCATTTAGCAAAACGTTCTTCGCCCCGGTCGGGGCGCGCGTGGGCCCGACCGACGCACCTTTCCGCTTTGCACCACGACGGACCGACGCATCCTCCGCCGCATGAAGCGCTCGACCTCGTCGTCCAAGGAGATGCCCAACACCCGTCCTCCGCTGGAGCGGATGATGCGGATCCACGCGCTCATCGCCGCCGGGAAAAACCCGAACGCCACCACGATGGCGCGCGAGCTGGAGGTCACCACCAAGACCATCCAGCGCGACCTCGAGTTCATGCGCGACCGGATGAACCTGCCGCTCGAGTACGTCGCGTCGGCCAACGGCTACCGGTACACCGAGGAGGTCGAGTCGTTCCCCACGCTGCAGATCAGCGAGGGCGAGCTCTTTGCGTTGCTCGTCGCCGAAAAATCGCTCCACCAATATCGCGGCACGCCCTTCGAGAAGCGGCTCGCCGGCGCCTTCCGCAAGCTCGCCCGCTCGTTGCCCGACACCGTGTCGCTCAACCTCGCCGAATGGGAGCAGACCATCTCGTTCCGCACCACGGCCGAGCCGGTGCTGAACCTCCCGGTGATGGACACCCTCGCCCTGGCCATGCAGAAGTGCCGCCAGCTCACCCTGAGCTATCGCAAACCCGGCGCCCGCTCGCCCGAGCAGCGCGTCATCGACCCGTACCACCTGGCGAACGTGAACGGTGATTGGTACCTCTTCGCCTACGACCATCTGAGGAAGGACCTCCGCACCTTCGTCCCCGCCCGCATCGTCGAGGCGAAGCCGACCGGCAAGACCTTCACGCGGCCGGCGAAGTTCGCGCTGGAGCGGCAACTGCGCGACAGCTTCGGCATCCACTCCAAGGAAGGCGACTACGCCGTGGTGCTGCGCTTCGCCGAGCGGGTGGCCGACTACATCCGCGAGAAGCGGTGGCATCCGTCGCAGGAGCTGATCGAGCTGCCGGGCGGCGAGGTCGAGCTGCGGCTCAAGCTCGGCAGCCTCCAGGAGATCGAGCGCTGGGTGCTGGGATGGGGCGGCGCCGCCAAGGTGCTCGCCCCGCCGGAGCTGGCGACCGGCGTCCGGCAAGCGGCGGAACGGATCCTCGCCGGGGGCTGACCGGGCGATTTCTGCAGCCGCAGGCCCGCAGGTTGATCCTTGCCGGGCGCGCCCGAGGCGACGGACATCCGCGCCGAAGGCCCGGGTCGGCCGCCCGCTGGACGATGCGGGAGACCTGATGGCTCAGGCTCCCATGTCCTGCCCGGCGGCGGCGCTCGCGGACGGGTCCGCCAGCGCTCCAGCCGCAGCGTCCCGGCTCAAAGTCCGAGCTTCTGGAACCGGTTCTCCACTTCTTTCAGGTGGAACTCGATGGAGCACAGCTTCTCGAGCTCACCGGGCGCGAAGTGGGCGGCGACCTCGGTATCCGACCGCAGCACCTCCAAGAAATCAGCGTCGTCGCGGCCGGCGTGCTTCACCTCCCAGGTCTTCATCGCGTTGCGTTGCACGAGCGAGTAGGCGTCCTCGCGGGTCAGGCCCTTGCGGATGAGCGCGAGCAGCACGGTCTGGCTGTTCCACATGCCCAGGCTCAGGCCGAGGTTCTTGCGCATGTTCTCGGGATAGACCAGCAGGCCGTCCATCAGGCGCGTGAGCAGGCCGAACATGTAGTCGAGCAGCGTGCACGAATCGGGGAAGATGATGCGCTCGACGCTGCTGTGGCTGATGTCGCGCTCGTGCCAGAGGGCGACGTTCTCCATGGCGGCGACGGAGTTGCCGCGCAGCACGCGGGCGAGGCCGGTGAGACGTTCCCAGGTGATCGGGTTGCGCTTGTGCGGCATGGCGCTGCTGCCTTTCTGTCCCTTGGTGAAGGGCTCCTCGGCTTCCAGGACCTCCGTGCGCTGGAGATGACGGAACTCCACGCCCCAGTGCTCGAAGCCCGCGCCGACGAGGGCGAGGCAGTTCATGAACTCGGCGTGGATGTCGCGCTGCACGACCTGGGTGGCGATGGTGGCCGGCCGCAGGCCCAGCGCGAGACAGACCTGCTCCTCGACGTCGGGCGAGAGGTGCGCGTGGGTGCCGACGGCGCCGGAGAGCTTGCCGACGGCGACGACCTCGCGGACGTGCCGCAACCGCGACAGCGCGCGGGAGAACTCCTCGTGCATCAGCGCCAGCTTGAGCCCGAAGGTCGTGGGTTCGCCGTGGATCCCGTGGCTCCGGCCGATGCAGGGCGTCAGCTTGTGCTCCTTGGCCCGCCGGGCGATCACCGGCAGCAGCGTCTCGACATCCCGGATCAGGATGTCCGCGCTCTGGACCATCTGGACGGCGAAGGCGGTGTCCACGATGTCGGAACTGGTGAGACCGAAGTGCAGCCATCGGCTCGCCCGGTCGTCGATCTGCTCGGCCACCGCGGTGGTGAATCCGATCACGTCGTGGTTGAGCGTCTTCTCCAGCTCCTTCGCCCGTTCAGTGAGCGCCTGGGTGTCGGCGAAGCACTTCTCGGCCCCGGCCTTCATCTTGGCCAGATCGGCAGCGGGCACGATGCCGGCGCGGGCGAGGGCCTCGCTGGCAAGCATCTCGATCTGGAGCCAGATCTTGAGGCGGTTCTCGTCGGTCCAGATGGCCCGCATCTCGGGCCGCGAATAGCGTTGGATCATCGGCGGCCGAAACTACCGGCCGCGACGGAGCGGAGTCGAGTCCGGGCGCGGGTCCCCACCTCGGGAGCTCTCAGCCGAAACGATGCGATCGAGGTTTGGGTGGAACGGGCCACCGGCCCGTTGAGGCGGGCGACTCGCCAGCCGCTCGGGGTGCGCCGGGAATGCGCTCTTTGGTGCGCGCGAAGCCGACGCCGAAACTCGGCGGCAAGTTGCCGCCGAGAACAGGCCGGTGGCCCGTTCCCCCCGGATCCAACTGGATGGTTTCGGCTCAGCGTTTCGCCATCCGGTCGCGCGCGGTCTGGAGGACCTTCTTCTCACGTTCGGTGAGGCTCTGCAGGCCGTGCGCGGCGATCTTGTCGAGGATGGGATCGACCTCGCGGCTGATGTAATCCGCGTCATCCGCCACCGGCGCGGCCTTCGGGGCGGAGGTCGGGGCGGAGGTCGCGACGAAGCGCGGCGTGAGGACCGATGCCATCGGCCGGCTCTTCGGCCGCCTGCGGAACCGCGAGGCCAGACCTTGCCACGGGAGCGGCATCAGCTCGTCATGCCAGCGGGCCCGGAAGAAGAAGACCGCGGCGATGATCCCGCCGAGATGGGCCGCATGGGCCACGGCGCCGCCGCGCTCGGGCACCAAGGTGAAGAACACCGCGATGCAGACCTCCACGATCAGGATGACACGCGCCTTCACCGGCACGACGAAGAAGACCAAGAACTCGGCCTCCGGCTGGAGCAGGCAGAACAGCGCGACCAGGGCCATGACACCGGCCGAGGCGCCGAGGACCGGCCCGCCGAACCAAGCCGGGAGCTGCCAGGCCAAGAGCAGCTGCAACAATCCGCCGAAAACGCCCGACCCGAGGTACAGCAGCAGGAAGCGCCCCGGCCCCGTGACCGGCTCGATGAAGCGGCCGCAGAACCAGAGGCCCAGCAGGTTGCCCACGAGATGCATCAGGCCGCCGTGGAGGAACTGGAACGTGAGCAGCCGCCAGACCTCTCCTTGCTGGATGCCTTCGACGCTGAGCATCAGGTGCCGGTCGATGCCGGACCTGAAGTAGACTTCGTCGATCTGGGTCGCCGCGAACACGGCGACCAACGCGGACATGATCCAGACCGTCATGGACCACGGGGCGCGGGACCCGGGGTCCCTCATGTAATCTCGGTCGGCGAGCACGGGCTGAAGCTAGTCGGAGACGGCACGAATTCAACGGCCGGTTTCACCGCCCGGGCGGTGGCGCCGGCGGCGGATCCAACTCCAGCGGCTTCACGTCCATGAAGTTCAGGCAGAGCAACCCGCCGATCAGCCCGCCCAGATGCGCGAGGTGGGCGACGTTGCCGAAGGGCAGGACCGTCCCGGCCATGCTCATCAGCGCGGTGCCGAGCAGGAGGAACTTCGCGCGCAACACCACCGGGAACAGGAACAGCAGGCGCAGCTCCATCGGTTCCTCCGCGTAGATCGCGCACAGCGCCGCAAGCAGCCCGCACAGGCCGGCGGACGCGCCGACCACCGGATGGCCGAAGATGCGCGGCGAAAGCAGCGCCCCCATCAAGTGCACCGCCCCGCCGAGCGCGCCGCTGCCCAGATAGAGCAACGTGAACCGCTTGGCGCCGATGGTGTCCTCCAGGACCGGTCCGAGCGAATGAAGGAACACCAGGTTGAAGCCGAGGTGCATCCAGCCACCGTGCATGAACTGGTAGGTGATGAACTCCCACCACGCGCCCCCGGCGAGACCGCCCAAGCTGAGCGCGAGGTCGTCCGGCAGCGCGAAACGGCGTTCGACCAGATACACCACGAGGTTCAGCACGATGAGCACCGCGGTGGCCGACCGCCACGACAGCGGCGGCGGGCCCGATACTTGCGACGTTGCTTGTGTGGTTCCGCTCATCCGGGTCGGTGATCAGGTCGTTCAGCCGAGCTGTTCCAGCTCGGCGCGGACGAGTCCGGTGAGCGGCGCCAGCGTCTCCCGGGAGAAATCGAAGCGGCAACCGGCCGCGGCGAAGAGCTCCGGCAGCGGACGCGAGCCGCCGAGCGCGAGGCCGGCCTTGTAGTCGGCGAGCGCTTTCGGCTGGTCGGCCTTCGCGTTCGCCCAGACCTGCAGCGCGCCGAGCTGCGCGATGCCGTATTCCACGTAGTAGAAAGGATAGAGGAAGATGTGCAGCTGCTTGTGCCAGAGATCGGCCCGCGCGGTCTCATAGCCGGACCAATCGACGTCGCCGCCGAACCGGTCCATCAACGCCGACCACGCGGCCCGGCGCTCGTGGCGGGTGTGGCCCGGATTCGTGTAGATCCAGTGCTGGAAGGCGTCCACCGTCGCGATCCAGGGGAACACGCCGACGATGCCTTCGAGATGGACGCGGCGGGCGCGCTTGGCGTCGGCCTCGCTGTAGAAGACGTCGAGGTGCGGCGCCGCGAGCAGCTCCATCGCCATCGAGGCGACCTCGCAGAACTCGATCGGCGCGCCGCGGTAGGCGTAGAGGTCCTCGTCCCGGGTCGCCAGCGCGTGGAACGCGTGGCCGGCCTCGTGCAGGATGGTCTCCACGTCGCGCTGGAGCCCGACGGAGTTCATGAAGATGAACGGCAGGCGGGATTCGCTGAGCGTGCTCTGATACCCGCCGGGCGCCTTGCCCTTGCGGTTGTCGAGATCGAGCAACCGGAGCTCGCGCAGGGTCGCGAACCCGCGCGCCAGCTCGGGGTCGAGCCGGTCGAAGATGACCTGGCTCCCCTGCTCCATCTGCGCCGTGTCGGTGAAGGGCTTCAACGGCGGCCGGTTGAGCGGATCCACCGCGAGATCCCACGGCCGCAACCGGTCGACGCCGAGCTGCTGCTTCCGCCGGGCCTGCTGCGCGCGGAGCACGGGCATCACCTCGGCGGCGATGGCGTCATGGAAGCGTCCGCAATCTTCCGGCGTGTAGTCGAAGCGGCCGCGGAGCTTGAAGGCGTAGTCGCGGTAGTTGTCGAAGCCGGCGTTCTTGGCGATCTGCTGGCGCAGAAGGATGAGCCCGTCCATCAGGTCATCGAACGTGTCCGCCTCGGCCACGCGGCGCGCGGCGACGAGTTTCCAGGTCTCTTCGCGGAGACCGCGGTCGGGTTCCTCCTGGAAGCGGCCCATCGCGGGCAAGGTCTTCTCCTCGCCGCGGAACTTCACGGTGAGCGAGCCGACCTGCTTGTTGTACTCGTTGCCGAGCTTCGCCTCCTCCGTCTCCAGCGCCACGTTCTCGTCGCGGTAGAGCTCCACGCGGAGCCGGGTGTCGCGGTCGTAGACCTCGTAGCGCGCCTCCGGCAACTGCGTCCGGAGCGGATGCGCCAGATAGAGCTGGGCGAGCTTGAACTGACGGGGCTTCAGCTCCGGCTCGATCATCTCGACGAAATGGAGATACGCCTTCTCCGCCTCCGGGCTGTCCGTGTGGCAGGTCATCGCGATGTGGCGCTTGGCGCCTTCTTCATCGAGGGCCGCGCCCAGCTCGCCGCCGTCCAGGATCCACCGCTCCAGCGCGTCGAGCGTGGTCGCCTGCGCAGCACGGATTTCTAAGGCGTCGAACAAGGGCGCTACCTGCGCCCAATCGCCGAAGTCGATGGCGGCGGGCACGAAACGGCGCGGCGTGTGGACGGGCAGATCGGTGAACGGCAGCAGACTCATGGCCGAGGAAGGTGCGGGACAGCCCCGGCGGGGGCAAGTTCACGCCGCCACGCCACCTTCTCGTCTGGCCCCCGGGGCAAGCCGATGCGGTCCGAAGCAGTCCCCGCCGAGCGTTTTTCCTGACTCACCCCAGAGACACCCGACGCAAGACGAGGACCTCACCCGACTGATCTTTCCTCGAAAAGGCGGGTTGCGCTGATGAGTCGGGATGGTTTTCGGACTCGGCGGGACGATCCGTTATCCCGCGTGTCCAGATTGCTCCGGAAACGTCCCGGCCGGTCGCTGACCGGTGATTTTCCAGCTGCCCTACGCAGGAGGTCTGTTGTCTCATGCGCCTGATGTCACCCGGAGCTTCGCCGTGTCCGTTCTGCGCCCTACCCCGGGAACGGATCTGGAGGGAGTCGGCCGAAGCGGTCGCGGTGTTCGACGGTTATCCGCTCACCGAAGGCCACACGCTCGTAATCCCCAAGCGGCACGTCGGCAGTTTCTTCGAGCTCACGATGGAGGACCAGTCCGCCATCCTCCGGTTCGTCAACGAGGTCCGGATGGAGCTGCTCCATCGTTTCCAGCCCGACAGCTTCAACCTCGGTCTCAACGATGGGCCTGAGGCAGGTCAGACCGTCGGTCACTGCCACTTGCACCTGATTCCCCGCCGCCGGGGCGACGTGCCCGATCCGCGCGGCGGCGTGCGCTGGGTGATCCCGTCCAAGGCCCGCTACTGGTGACCCGATGAACGGACCCGAACCCCAGTTCCAGGTCGAGTTCTTGGCCAACGTCCAACGGCTGCTCTCGGAGGGCTCCTTTGTCGCCAGCTACAAGTTCGCGCTCTTGCTGGCCTTGGCGGATCTGGCCGTCGAGCACGGGGATGACCGAGGGGCGGCGTTGGACCTAACGGCCCGGCAATTGGCCGACAAGTTCATCCATTACTACTGGCGGCAGGCCACGCCGTATCTGACCCCGCGCTCCCCGGACGGAGTAGTGCTGGCCCAGAACACCGGCCGGCAAGCCGCCATCCTCACCAAGATCCAAGCCGTAAGGGCGAACACGCCCGAGCTATCAGCATTTCGACGTTCCAAAGACTGGCCGCGGCTGCTGAAAGCTGTGGCCGAGGTGGTCGAGGACATGCCGCTCTGGAAGCTGCAGACGGTCGGGAGCGGGACCTTGGACTTCCTCTACGAGAACGTCGGTAGGGGTTCGGTCATCACGCTCCGGCCAGGAGTGGCGGCCTGCTTGCGGAAGTTCCATCTGCTGTTGGGCGACCTGGTCCGCGGCGCGTGGGTCCGCTACGTCCGCCGGTTCAACGAAGTGGAGCTGGGCGCGGTCAACGATCTGCACGAGTTCCTCTTCGGCAGCGAACGCCGCAGCCTGCAAGCGGTCGTCCCGGTTCTGCGCGATGTCCAAGGCGGTGAATGCTTCTACTGCGGGAAGGCATTGGGCGCCCAGACAACCCACGTCGACCACTTCATCCCGTGGAGCCGTTACCCCGTGGACTTGGGGCACAACTTCGTCCTCGCCCATGACCGGCCCTGCAACTCGGCCAAGTCGGACCGTCTTGCTGCGGGCGAACATCTTCAGCGTTGGGTTGAGCGTAACGAGACCCATGCCGACGTGCTGCGGCAGGGGTTTGACCGCCGGGCCGTGATCCATGACCTGCCGACCTCCATCGCCATCGCGAGGTGGGCCTACCGGCAGCTCTCGGGCACCCACGGGACGGTGTGGCGATCCGGCGACCGGTTGGTGCCGCTCGACGCCGGCTGGGAGCGATGGCTTGTGGGTTGAGCCTCGACGGAGTGGTCGCCGTCGAGGTCAGCCGGCCTCTTGCGAGCGCCTCTTCGGCTAATGGTAAAACTGCACCAAGACGGTCTGCCGCTGCACGGTGCCCTGGTGGCCCCGAAGCTGGGCCGCTTCGAGTTCGACCCTCTCAGCTTCGCGGCCACCTCGGGGCAAGATTCAAGGAAGCGGCGCAGGTAGCTGCGCTTCACGGCTCACGAGTCGTTCGCTCGTTATTTCTGCCATACGGCATGGCCCTCCTTCCGCAGTCGCGCCGCCAATCCGACCTCAAGCGCTACTGCCTTTGAGGTTGGGTCGAACTTGCGGCGGGTTTTGGGAGAGGATTCTTTGATGGGCTTCATGGTACTCGATCTCCCTTCCTCACCGTCCGAGAAATCGAAGCAACCTCACTCGCCGGGGCTGACGGGATTGCTGACGGAGAGGATGAAGAACCGCGCCGGCCACGGGTCCACCGACGGTTTGGCGATGAACAGGGTGTCCAAAAGTTCAGGAAGAATGTCCATGGGATGGTTGCCAGGGAAGGCTCAGAACTCCGGGTCGCTGCCCGGCATGGCGTTGACGGCATGGTTGATCCGCGCAACGAGGTGGTTTAGTTCGGTGAGCTTCGGGATGAGGTTCGTCTCTTCCAGCAGGACTACCGCCAGCTTGTCGCCCTCCGCTTCCAGCGCTCCGTGAAGCTCACGCCCCAGCCGCAAGCTGGCCTCCATGCACTTGTTCAAGAGGTAGACCGTCTCGTTCAAGCTAGTGTAGTGTCGCATAAATGACTGGAGTTATTAGTTTTTGACTCCAAAATGAGTCCGTGCCTCGCGTTGCTCGGACAATTCAGCTTGAAACCAAGGATCGTCTCGAACTTGAGCAATGGGTCGGTGCGCATGGAACTCCGCAGCAGGTGACGCAACGCTGTCGCATCGTGTTGGAGGCCGCCGCCGGGCGGCGGGACAGGGACATCG
>Ga0209443_1001149_pt1 | contig 17049 bp, 18 predicted proteins | sample LauGreBMM110DCMD_2_FD_187571 | JGI IMG/M metagenome (GOLD analysis project Ga0209443, IMG submission 187571) | Freshwater lake microbial communities from Lake Michigan, USA - Su13.BD.MM110.DCMD (SPAdes) (version 2) | ecosystem: Environmental > Aquatic > Freshwater > Lake | place: Lake Michigan... | reverse complement strand
CATAAACACTATTATATATTCTTGTTTTTCAAAAAAAGAATATGTATTGATTATAAACAGTCTTTTTATTAAAATGCTTGATATATATTCTTTTTAAAATCGTAAAAAGAACATATGCCGATCATAAACAGCCCTGTTAATTTAAAAATAATCGAAATAATTAAATTGATTCCTTAGTGTAGAAGAATATGCAACCGCGAGAATATGCAGAATGCCAGAATCCGACACCATCCGCGTTCTCATGCATCCATGTGATCGGCGGATTGCTCACGTACGTGGATCCGCTGATGGAATCGGGTACTTGGTGTTTGATCGACGCAAGGGCCGGGCTGTAGCTCAAGTATGTAGGTCCCTGCGAAGTAGACATTACAATAGACGCAGAGCATCCAGTAACAATCGCTTCACCAGTCGGCGGCGTTTGAAGAACAATAACACCTCTTATGTTGAATCTCTCCCTTCCAATCGTCTCAACTGGGCGGAATGTGAGTACAGTCGGGTTTAAAGTGGTTGCTCCGATAAACGACGGAGAAAGCGCAAAGTTTCTGAATCCCATGTTAACATTCGCAAAGTTAACGGTTCTGTATTTTCTGTCAGCGTAGAAAAATATCATGTCATGAGAATAAATTACAGATTTATTTTTAGGCACAAGAACCTTGTTTTCAATGAACAAATCAGTTTGTTCAAGGGCGTCTCTTAATGCAACAGGAGTAGATGAAACCATTGCAGACGGTAATCTAATGTTAATTACTGGCAAGTTAACGAATGTGGTTCTAGATAAACCACTAATATTAGAGTATCCCATGCTTACACGTTGGACATAGGAAGATATCTGAGTGTATGACGGTCTGATAGAGAATACACTGAGGAACTTTTTCAATAAGTTACCCTCGTCGCTGATATTAATGTTATCAGGACCATCAAATTGAGTCCAGTTGTAAGTGGAGAGGTTTGCCACGAAGCCAGAAGCATCCTCATCGCGGTAATATATACCTTGTCTGAGTTTCATGACGTCTTTCCATAGCTCAATCTGACATTTGAATCTCTTCGTTAAGTTAGAGATCGGAGTATCGTCGGAGAATTGATTCGAGCTGTTAGGATCGTGTGCTATCGCGAACGCAAGATCGAACTCTCCTTCGAGTTCGCCAGCTAGTACATTCTCGTACAAACTTACCTTGTTCGCAACAAGAGGCGCTCTCTGAATTACCATTCTGGCAATGTTAGATTTCAATGTGCGTCTCTCGAGCGCCTCAATCTTAGGCAAATACAACATCGCGAGAAGAGGATGAATGTAATTAGTTACATTGTGCTTCTCCGAGTTATATTTTCCAGTGATCGCTTCAGGTGCGCAATCTCTGTACATATAAGTCTGGTTTTTAATGTCATTGAACATGTGTTTGGTGGTGTTGTACAATACTACAAGCTCGTTTAACTTGGCTTGGTCCTTCGGCTGGATATCCAAGATTTGACCCGCATAGCTGTCAAGTCCGAGGAATCTAGACATAGAACTGTATCTGAGATCTCCCTCATACGTGAGAGTGTCAGAACTGATTCCCTTCAATACTTGGCGGATAAATGCTTCCTTCTCAACATCGCTTAAACCGTATTTTCCGGCATGTTTCAATCCTTTTCTTAACAATTCAGATTCACTTACATGACCGTATTTCTGCTCGACTTTTGCTCTAAAAGTCCCCACAACCTTCGAGATCTTTTTCTTAGTCATCTTGACATTATCGATCGTTCTATTAATCTCGTCAGTCGATTTTTTTTGTGCCTTAAGAGTCGCATATAGCTGATCGTAAGACATATTAAGATAAGCAGACAAAGGGCTATCTTTTGTGGAGTCATCATTGGTACTATTCTGGTTAGTGTCTCTGGACATTACGTATAATACTATATTCTATAAAAAAAATAAATAAAAAATGATAAATCTATATTTATTGTGCAGATCAACTTATGTATAAACACCGATTTTTCGTATCGTCGACGCTGGAATATTAGTTTTTGTATCTAAAATTTTATCTACTTTAATAACTGCTTTTATACCTTCTGGTGTTGCATTATGGCCAGATAATATCTCCTTATATTCATCATATCTCTCTTCTTCCAAAAGCTTTTTCAGAATTGTTTTTACATATATGAAATCAGATATGTCCATATCTGGAAAATCTTTGGCGGCATTCTTTACATTCTTCACATTGATATGCTTTATTGATGTCCTATTCAAATCAAGAGGAAATTCCATCCTAAATGATCTATGATTTATATCGTTAGCCATATTATTCATGTTAATATTGTTCGATATTATATGAGTTGGTAAAACGCATGTATAGAATCCATGTGTTTCTTGAAGTGACCAATTTTGATCGCCATATATATAATTCTCAATAACATCACCCTTCGCAATATATTCAGTTAGTTTTGTTGCAAATGCATAGTGTTTATTTTTGGGAATATATCTGTTAATGCATGCTATGTGATTTTGATGAACCATTAATGGCAAAATAGTCCTCTCTGTCTCGTATGCTATCAATCGGTCTTCAATGTTGAGGGTTTTATCTGACAACAAAGACTGCGTAGATTTATAAATATCAACATCAATATCTTTCCTCTTAGAAAATTCAAAATATTTATATATACATTCTTCAGTTATCTCTTTTTTATTATAGATATTATACAAATCTTGCAAAGTTGTTAATAAACGTCTATAATCATATTGTGCATGGTCTATGATTTTATTTGCTATATCGGGAGATGTTAAAACCATCTTATTCATATAACACACCCGCGACAAAACATATTCCAGCTGTTTCTCCGTTGGAAGTGCCATGCGTACTTCAAATGTATTTATTTTTATATTATTAATAAATCGTTTATGTCTATTATTTGTTATAAATATGACTGGGAATCTCCAAACAATATCATTCTCTTTTATTAATGTATCAATAAATTTTAATTCGATTGGTGATGTAATAGCTTCTAAATCATCTATAACTAGTGCATTTTTTTTTGATTTTTCTTTGGAAACAATATTGTAAATATTATTTCCTTGTAGCATTTTAGTTGCGAATTCTTGTGGATTTATAGTATGTATGATTTTAGTAAAATTGACGATATTAATTGTATAACCAAGGGATTGTAACACAGCGGTAACTGAGCATGTCTTACCGATGCCGTGACTTCCCGATATAGTCATACAGCTATGATACTTGTGATTTTTTACCTTGGCTTGCGGTACAATATCAATGTCTAACCCCATATCAGCTTCAATATCGAGTGAATCAGTCGAGATATCTTCTGTTGTCACAGATGCATCCTTCGATTTAGGCTTTGATTTGGTTTTTCCTTTTCCTCCAGAACTTGTTTTTTTTGTCTTCATATATGTATCGCGGTATGTACTATAATTTAATAACCAGTCCCTGATATCATTAACTGCAAATTTGTTTCCCACAATATCTTGTATAGTAGAAGGTCTGTAAACATCAACCCATTTTGTTGATTTTGATGCATTCGAATAATACTCTTCCATTCTGTTATCTAACTAAATAATCTAAGTCTTTAATTAAAATTATCAATTTTTACCGATATATCGGCAGAAATTCAAAAAAATATAAACTATAAACTAACTTCGAATATAGAAGTTTCAAAATTATAATCATCCGACATCTCAGAATTCATATCTGTTGTATCCGCATTATCGTCTAAACTCAGATGTGGATTAGATATTTTTATATTTTTAAAAAAATCAACCGTTAAAAGAGTTCCGGCGGGGGTATCATTATCTTTTGCATGTTTTTCTTTTTGCAAATCCAGTATGTATTTAAAATACGGTTTTAAACCCTTTTTTGTTAAATGCTTTTTATTGCAATTTACGTTAGTGCATGTTCCATTATTCAAATCTGATCGACATACTGCATATATCTTGTCATATACACCCTCTCTGCAATTGTAACCGCCAGTACATTTTCCATCTGCGCATTTTTCACATATATCGCACATAGATAAAAGTGTTTTATATAAATCTCTGTCTGCATATATATTTACTGTCTCTGCTGCAATTTCACCTCCAACTAATTGGAACGCTTTTTTTCTGACATCATTTGTCTTTTGTTCTTCCAAACTATGCGCATAAAGACATTTACTTCCATAATGACATGTATTTTTCGATATTATATTTTTACACAACATATTTTTATGTTTATGTTTTTCTCTCGTCAATTTTATTTTCTTTTTATTTATGTAATTTCCGATGTCGGTATAGCTTATATTATCATTAGGGTATATGCTATGGGGAGATGGCAATGTTTTGGCAGGGGTACACCACTTATTTATCGACTCGTCATCTAAATCATCGTCTAAATGTAATTTGTCGAGTATATTAAAAATATTGTTATTCATTCCTAAATATTTATATAAAAGCATCCTTTAAATTAAATAATTAATTATTTTTAATTCTAAAGTATTGTATATCTCAAAAATATGGCGATAACAATAGTAAATATGGTGCGTGTTCTTAATATATGTATCTAATAACAACTATTTAATTTTTATTAGATACATATATTAAGAAACATAAAAATGCCCAAAGATAAAATCAATTTTGAAAACGATGTAAATAGCAATTACAAACGTATTAATGACTTGGGAAATATTATTATTAGTAAATATAAAAAACTACAAATAACAAAAAATATTGATAACCGAACAATAATTGTATACAATACAGAGACTAGTAATAAATTATTAGAATTTCACTATATTTTTATAGGGTCGTATGATATTGATAAAAGTATATGGATGTGGAGTTATAATAACTTTACTCTAGACGATAAAGGGCGATCTTTTAAAAATAAAATAGACAAAACTATAAAAGATATAGTGAGTAATGTAGATAAGTATTCTGATTTTACTTATGTCGAAAAGATATATAACTATTTATCAAATGATATATTTTCTATTGAAAATAAACATATATTAGATATTGTAAAAATATCCCTGTATTCTCTTGGTGGGAAAGGAGTAATAACAGATTTTGTAAATATGTCTAATATTAATAAATTAGATTTTTATATAATTAAAGACGTAATTGTAAACAATATATGATTTTATTATTTATATATATATTAATATACTGATCACAGATGAACACATTTATAATAAACAATAAAACATATTATTTCGAATCTGTGTGGAGGGATGATAAAAATGACAGGACGCGTGATTCTGTAGGAAATCTACTGCCGTTTCCTTCTCCCGGAAAAGGATGGTCGAATAAAGAAAATTTTAATAATATACTATCTGATATTAAAACAAAACTAGATAAAAAAGACAAATATATATTCAAAGTATATTCAACCCCTAAAAATTGCCTAATATGTGGAAAAAAACATGTAGGTACAAAACTATATTTATATTTAAATTATGTGTGGGAGGATTCATTAGCCCATTATATTGAAGCGCATAATATTGAACCATCTGAAAAATTTATAGACACAATGTATATGATTGTATCAACGCGCTCAAACTCGCATAGAATAAATATGAAGGGTGATATTGTTAATGACGAAAAGATTGTATATGTTAAATTGGACAAAAATCAGATAATGATAATTGACGCATTAATGTATCATGGAGGTTATACCAAAAAATATTACGATAAAAAAAAGAATGAATTTAAATACTCAGAACATGCCGGATTACTTGATTTTAATGGAAAATACCTGGATAAAATAATAGTTTCGGGAAATACAAATAGAACAGATATTGGGGATAGTGATATATATCTCCCAAGTAATATGGATGATGCTATACAGTATGAATATCTGTTTCATACTCACCCCCCTACTCCAAAGCCTGGCGGTAGAGCAGGTGATGGTATATTATACGAATTTCCAAGCATAGGTGACATATTGCATTTTATTGATCATTTTAATGATGGAAAAACTATAGGATCCCTCGTTGTCACACCTGAAGGAATGTACAATATTAGAAAATTCGATCTTAATACTAACAAAATAAAAATAGATGAAGATCACATGTTTAAACTGGTATCAAAAGAGATAAATAAAATTCAGGATTCTGCGCTGAGAATATATGGAACAAAATTCAGCACATATCAGTTTTACTCGAGTATAGCACAAGACACGTCGCATATATCTCAATTAAATAAAATATTGGAAACTTTCGGCCTACATATAGATTTTTTTCCGAGAAAAAGAGATAATAAAGGAAAATGGATCATAGATAGTATTTATTTACCAATATACAAATAATTTTCTCGTGTGTTTAATATAACACCAGATATGAATAAAAAATTATTAATATTACTAGTTGTAGCAGTTATTATATGGTATGGTCTATCAGCAACACACTGTAATACTAACGAATATCTGACAGTTTGCGACGGAGATAATTGCGCTAGTGTAAATAAAGGCAAGATTATTACAGACCGAATGACTGACGAATCAATTGAAAATGCATCACTATTGACTGCAAGATGTAGTGCAAGTTGCTGTGATAGACAATGGCCAGCGCCATTCAGGAATGACAGTAATGACAGTAATGACAGTAGCGGCAGTAATAACAGCACTGGATACGGAGGTGATTTTGTTCAGTCTGGTTACACGTGCAACAATTCTCAAGACAATACAGGATGTCTATGTATGACTCGATACGCAAGAAATGTATTGAGCAACAGAGGTATTATTTATAAAAACAGTAATTTATCATAGTAATTTTTAGATAATTATTTTAAATTTAGTTTGGTAATCATTGTTATACGATCAGGTATCCAGTCTCGCCCTCTATATAAATCATGTCGATCATTAAGATCATCACATATGGTTTGTCTAGTTTCGCCGGCTTGTCTTCGTTTTTTAATCTCTGTTATTAATTGTTTTTCAGTTGTGCTGAGTTCTGTCATTTTCCTTTTTCTAGTTGATTTATTAGACAAATTTAACCGATGAGATATCATATTAGATTCTTTTTCTGCACTTGCTAGTTCTAGTGTAAAATAATATTTATCATACACATTGTTGTATGATAAATTTTCGTCAACAGAATAAATTTTTATACCCATCTCTTCCATTTTGTGTAAAAGTCTCAAGCCCTCAAGTACATTACGCGAAAACCTGGATATATTCGGAATAATAACAGTATCTCCCTTGTTCATATCGCCGATAATCTCATACAGTGATTTAGTATTGCAACCATTTCTAGCAGTACCTGTATGAACATATATTTTATTTACATTTATGTTGTTATCTTTACAATAAGCTATACATATATCCCTCTGCGATTCCAATGAATTAGTATTTTTTTTGCTTGTTCTACAGTATATATTGGCGGTCATTATTAATAAAGATGAATTATAATATGATATAATTCATATTATTAATCAATTTTTTATAGATTGAGTGCGTCAGATTAATTATGATATATATATTAATAAAATATATATGACACATTTTTATGAGAGAAATATTACAGAGATTAAAAAAGAATACACAGTATTTATGACTAACGTGTTATCACCTCTTATATACGAAGGAATAAAAAATCTGTATACTGCGGCGAAAGATTTAGACGATAAATTTGAAAAAGCAAAACTGCAGAAACCAGATATTCAAAATCCAGGTGTATTTAAACTATTTCAAAAACTTTTAGCAAATATTCCCAATCTAAATAACCACAAAATAGAAAACGAGACAATAAGAATAAGGGATAATAGTAAAATAGCCGATATATTCGACGATTTAATTAGAGCGGTTGTTAAAAGTAATATTGTATTGTTAACGTACAATGCAAGTAGTAAAACATGTATGTTAGTAAAAGAAAAATATCACGATAATATAGATATTAGTGATTTTATCCACAAATGCTATATTGAGTGTGCAAAATCATTTTATAACTATCCAGAATTATTCTATCATAAATATTCAACTCTTGATATCCAACGAAATAAAAGAGAATCTCTCGGAATAATAAAGAATGCTATAAATGAAGCCGTCCGTAAAATTATACCAATGAAACTTGTTCTGGAAGAATATCTCAGTAACGATTATGTAAAAGATGACAAAGATATTGAAAATAATGTAAGTAAATCAGATTATCTAAACGTTAAAAATATGTTGGGTAGAGAATTTAAAGAAAATGAGGATCGTAGAATATTAGTAGACTCTCATGAACTGTCAAGGTCAAGCGATGAAAATTATGTAAGTGATGAAGAAGAAGAAGACGATGATGATAATGAAAGTGACAACAGTAGTGATAGCAGTGATAGAGATAGAGACAGAGACAGGGACAGAGACAGGGACAGAGACAGAGATAAAGATAAAGATAGAGACAGATACGAAAATACTAATAATGCGGACCACAATAAAAATCACAGCGTAGAAAATGCAATTGAACTTGAAAAGATGATACTCGATTCAAAGGAGAATGAAAATGAAAATGAAAATGAAAATGCATATAACAATATTAGACCGGTAGTTGAGGATGTAAATCCAAATACGAATATTGAAAAGAATATCATAGGAGAACATAATAATATAGATATACCTAAACCGGTGCCAATACAGATACCGAGGACGAGGGATATCAATATAAATTATAATACGGGTAATCGACGTTCAGCAACTAGTAAAATGTTCGAACATGCAATCTCTACATTAAAGAATAACGAGCCACGAGCAGATACTGGTAATACATTTATTAGCAAGGGAGATAGTATGATTAATATAAGCAGAGATGGAAAACTTGCGAATCAACATATAAGACCGGCAGTTATGGATTTATGAATGTGATTATAATGTAATTTTAAAATCTGTATAGGAATATATACACGCGCGTATGGCTAATATTATTACTAACCCTGTAATTATTGCATTGCTCGCCGGACTAGTGACTTATTTATATTTTGTATGGACTGCCCCGACAATAAAGAAGCAATTAAAGAAAGGAGGAAAAAAGGAGCTGGTCAAGGTAAAACCTAGTATGACGATTCCTTTGGTTGTGACCGTCGCGGTATGGCTTATTGTTTATTGCTATCAGGAATATTTCTCACATGATATAACACATGGGATAAATGATGTAACTAAAATACAGTCTGATACTAAATATATACTGAAAAAAGAAAGTAATTCATCCCATGAAATACCATATAGAATGATGCCCGGCGTAGGAATACCGGTGTCTATGAACGGGGAACATCTTCCTGATGTATTTATAAACACAATTGATTGAGATTTATTAATATTGCTACATCTATTTTTATTATTGCGGTTAATTTTTATTACGAAATATTAACATATATTTTATAATGAGCAGAAATTTTAAAACGGAAGATATTGGAAAACTCACTATACCGGAATTTACATTTGATGAAATGGTTGATCATCCATCGATTGTGATGGTTGCTAAAAGAGGAAGTGGAAAAAGTTGGGTTGCGCGCTCTATATTAGACCATTTCAGCGATATTCCGGTCGGATTAATAATAGCTCCCACTGATCGTATGAACTGTTTTTACGGACACTATTTCCCGCCGGTTTTTATTCATTATGAATATAAAACTAAAACAATAGAAGATCTGTTGATGAGACAAAAAGCTGTAATTAAGAAGAAAAAAGATAAGGCGCTAAATGGAAAATATATTGACGACAGAGCATTTATTATTATGGATGACTGCTTGGGGCAAAAAGATGCGTGGATAAGAGATCAGCCGATACAAGAACTTCTTTTCAATGGAAGACATTACCGCGTTATGTATATATTAACTATGCAAACACCCCTTGGTATTACTCCGGATCTCAGAAATAACTTTGATTATATTATATTACTGGCTGATGATGTTATATCAAATCTCAAAAAAATACATCAACATTATGCTGGTATATTTCCAGATTTCAACATATTTAGACAAGTATTTAATGAATTGACTGCTGATTATGGCGCAATGGTATTACTTAATAGAGGGGCACGAAGTAATTTTGTTGATAAATTAAGATGGTACAAAGCGCCGAATCTTACAGACAAACATGTTAATTATGGATGTAACCAATTCAGAAAATATAATAAACGAAATTACAATACAGATTGGGAAGATAAACATATGCCTTTCGATATCGCAGAATATTGTAATAAAAATAAAAAAGATAGATGTAAAGTATCACTCAAAAAAGTAGGACCGCTTAAATCCTAATATTATGCCTGACTAATAAAAAAATTATTTATCTCTTGTTTCTTCTGATAATCTATATTATTTATACTGGCTACCCATGGCGATGGTTTATCAAACATATCCTTGAATATATCCGATACATATACTGGGTTATCCTGTTCTTCCTGAAATGTTCTTGGGATATATTTGTATTCAATTATCTGTTCAGGTTGTGTCGATAATTCTTTTGTCAATGATACAACCGCACATACTAAACCTACTATCATTAGTATTATTAGTATATTATTAAACATAATATACTATTAGTAACTATAAATTATATATATGATTTATTGATATTTATTTTCCCTTGTTTTTCATATATTTTTCAATCTTCTCTAAATTTTCTTCAATTTTTTGTGCAGCACTCTGCTTCGATTTTAAATCATCCAATCTCTGAGTAATATTGTTTAGTTGCACTTCCTTCTCCTCTGTTAAATGTTCTTTTAATTTCTCTGTATCTGTGCTCTGTTGAGTACTCTTTGTATTGTTTTTGTCATTATTCTTCTGCGAAAGTGTCTTTTTCATCCTTGCACGAATCGCTTCGAGTCGCGACATCTTTCCAACAGGCTTGTTCGAATGTACCGGTTTAGTATCATTAGACTGTTCGGGTTTCTTGTGCTCCATAGTACCACCGCCTTCCTCATTAATTCCTGTCCTAATCTTCTCGGCAACCGTTCGGGAATGGCTAGCCTTTTTCTTGTCAATAATCTCCTTCTTTCTCCCAACAAGCTCGTTAAGTTTCTGTTGTTGTCTCTTGTTACGCGTATCTTCAAGTTTCTGCATCTCCTTATTACCAAACTTGACGCTTTCAACTGAGTGCGGATCAGGATCCCAAAGTAACCATTTTCCACCCTCGCCAACAAAAATATCAAAATATGGATCTTCCTTCTGTAGTTTCGCCGCATGCGCTTTTGCCTTTTCGTATGTAGGGAACGCGCCTCGGAACTTGACAGCTCGTGCTTTTGTGTTCATAACCCCTTCAGGGGAGACAAACGACACACATACAAATTGTTGCCCCTGGATTGGGGTATCCTCGTCAAGTGTGTCAATTTTCGTATATTTATCGTTCGGTTTATAAGGTGTTTTGTCTGATTCATGTTCATTTAGTGTGTCATCGCGTTTATTATTTTCTGATTCGTATTCCACATTAAGATTGTCTGGCAACTCATCATCTGTAGTGTGTGTAGCGGATACAATATCAACCTTATGATCATTCCATCCGCGTTTGTCGCATATTTGATTCCATAATGTATCATGTTTTAACTGACTAACAGGTGTGGCAAATTTAAACTCCGGTACCTTACAGTCAAGGCCGAGTACTTGCGAAATCTTCCACTCAAGATATGAAACGTTCATATTATTCTGGCGATCACCCCTGACATCCTCGTATGATTCGGAAACTAATTTGAAACACTCCTTAAATTCGTCCGTGTCACTACTAGAGAGATTGTATTTTTGTAAATGCGTCAGAAAAAAATCAGTGCTATCATATGCAGAGTCTAATTCGTCTACCATACTATTTTCGTTTTCCATAATAGTGATTCTATTCATTTAATACTTTAAACCATTTCATAGAATATTGTGTATTTAGTAGTAAAATCAATTTTTAATCGATGTACTAAAAATTGATCTTATTACCAAATATACACTTTTTATATATAAGCGAATCAAACAACATGACAACATTTATTACAAGCAACGAGTTCGCAGAGTTCAGCGAAAAATTATCTGGATGTATGGGTGATGGATTGTGTGATGAAAATGTTCATGGTGAAATATCTAGGATCAATTTCAAAAAATACGAAAAAGTATTTAATTTGCTGTCGGGCAATCATCTGTCAGTTTAATAAACCCAAGCTATTCAATGTATAAAGCAAACTTATTCACAAGTCAATCATCCCATCATATTGATATCTCCGCAAATATAAAAAACATGTTTTATACTACTATCCAGGCAGACGATAAATTTTTATTTTTGAATTGTTTAAACTTAGAAAGTCTTCTATTATTTCTAATTGAAAACTCAAACGAAACAACCATATATATATCTATACCTGTTATATTTGGCTCTGAAGTACATACAATAGGGCACTTTTGTATACTCACATTTAATATCGTGACAATGGAGGTGTTTTTCATTGATCCTAACGGCAAGTCTACCTATTTCGACAATATATTTCATGCGATCAGTAAAAAGAACAATCATATAGATGATCCCTGGATAAAACAATATACATATTCGGACGAAATGTATATTAATTCGGAAAAATTGGTTGAAAACATGATCGAGTTGTATATTGCGGATCTGAATACAGCATTTGGGACAAAATACAAATTTGTAAAACGCGCACAATGGAATGTTAAAGGATATGCAATAAATAAAAATTTTGACGCGTCATTAATAAAATCCGGACACTGTGTATGTATCGGGACATTAATCGCAAATTATCTACATATCACAAAAGAATCGCCTTCAAATATATTTGATAAATTATCAAAAATGGAAACATCCGAGATAATTGAACTCATTAATTCATACTCATGCGGAATATACGAGTTGTTGCAAAATACACGCTGATATTTTTAAGGATGTTCTTTTGCATTAGTGTGTAATTGAACTCGAGGTATATAATTATCAACAACCATAAATACTGTAGCTATCAATAACACAGTTTTGGCAAAATTTTCCCCAGAAATATCACTTTCATTTTTAATAGTGAGTCTAAGCGAAAAATATGAACCTATGCATATAAGAATTATTCTTAGTAATCTTCTGTAAAGATCTCCCATATACTACACTAAATGAAAAATATAAATATATTGTTATATTTATATTAAATATATTTTTAAAATCTCATCTTATATTCCTTATCATTTGATTTGGACGAGTGAAACACCCACCCTAAATCATTGCATATTTTCTCCCAAATTTTGTCTTGAAGTTTCAATTTATCTTTACTTTTTAGTAATGGAAAATATTTTGCATGGCTATCCATTTTCATAATTTTAAATATTTTATTTAGTACAAATGAGTAATTCAAGAAATTAGTCCTATCAAGCGGCCGATGTTTCATAAATGGCTCTTCTAACATTCTAAATCTTTTCTTGATATCTTCTTCTTCGTCTCTGGTTAATATTAGGGGCGGCGTATCTGTAACTTTACTAAATATATATTGTATATTCTCATAATATTTATTATACCTATTTTTTTTAAGAACATCCTTGACAAATTTTAATGTCACGTCATTCTTATTCAGCCGTTGTTTGTATATCTCCTGGTCGACCACATCGAACACATCATCTGGTATATTACTAGTCTCTTTTGATTGAAATTGATTTAGTTTTTCTATCAAATGATTAATTTTTTTATATGGATATTTAGGTTTTTCATTAGATGCATCTCTGTGGCTCGGTATTTCACTCTCAATAATATCGTAAAGTGACGCGCCACATTCCTGGCATACATATAATCCCTCTGATTGTATTAATGTCATTTCGATATCACAGTCTGGACACGTTTTAATCGAGGTATAAGTCATTTTACTACATATATATCCCTCGTCAACTAATGTTAAATATTCATCCTGTAAAGTCGCTCTGTTTGAAGTTGTCTCCTCTATATCAGTTTGTTCTTTTTTATCACCTGAAATATAAAAAAATATCGATTTTGAGCTTTTCTTTTTTGTATCCCCTCCTCTACGCTTCACCGATTTTTTCTCTTTTCTATTTTTTTTACTTAATTCATTCAATTGTTTTAATTTAGACGACACTTCGAAATGATCGGTATCTATTGGCGGTTCAGATGGTTCTTCCGCAACAACATTTGAATCATTATAATATTTTCCTTCAACTGTATCATAATACCTTAAAATTACGTCATATGTCTTGGAAAAATATTCCATTTCGTCAAATCCGCTTTTGATATTATTTATTTTTGATTCAATCGAACTTATCTGTTCCTTTAAATTCGCCCTCTCCTTTATCTTCAATGGTTCATACTTCTTCCCTGATTTTTCCAAGTTATTTAATTTCTCCTGTAATTCTGACAATTCTTGTGCAGTATTTGGAAGATTTATTTTTTGATCTCTAAACTGAGATACATATTCATTGTGGAGTTCGTCTAATGTTTTCACATCTGAACGATACTTCACCCTGCTCGATCTATGTTTGAATGAAGACATAAACTATATATAACAATTTATATAAAAGGGTCTTTAAGTGGGAATAAATATAGAATTTGATGCGTTTTTACCGATCTGGCGTATATACACACTTATTTTTTTATTAAAACTGACTATAGAAATGTCTGAAATTAATATCATAAAATTTTTACTTATGCAGAGAACTGCCGATCGCGCAGGGTCAATGGGATGGAGTATAAAACACAATGGAAATGTTGTAACTCTACGGAAAAAAAAATCAGAGCTTACGTCACTTGAACAAAATACAGAAGTATTTGTTAATATGCTGTTATTTCCGGCAAAATTCAGAAAAATACTAAAAAAAATTAAAAATAAAACATTCCAATAATACACAGTATATTACTAGGCGATCGATTTTATCTAAATGTACCAGAATCCGTGTAAACCGGACATATGACACATGAAAAATAAAGATATATATGTATCACTGTACCAGGATTTTATTAATTTGCCTGGATTAATTTGTAAAATATTTAATTCGCAAAATATTTAGTGCGTAAAATATTTAATGCGCAAAATTAACGAACGCCTAATATTATAGATAATATCTTAAAAAAGTATATCATAGTATAAATTGATTTTAAATTAACCCATATTATATTGTCTGGTATAATATAGATTTGTTGTGTGTCATCGTACATCATAAAATAACATTTTTTTCTATCTTGATAGTATAACCAATATGGGAGGCGGATTAATGCAATTAGTAGCTTACGGAGCTCAAGACATTTATCTTACAGGTAATCCTCAGATTACATTCTTCAAAGTAGTATATAGAAGACATACTAACTTCTCTTGCGAAACTATCGAACAACCGATAGATTCCGCACAGCCAGGTGGCAGATATGTAGTACCTGTTCACCGAAACGGCGATCTTGCGACCAACGCAGCACTTAAAGTAAAAGTGAAAAAGGTAGACTTTAATGGGTTTGGCCAAACTAATGGCGAAGTTGCATGGGTCAGAAAACTCGGCCATGCATTGCTCAAACAAATTGAAGTCGAAATTGGAGGATCCAAAATTGACAAACATGTTGGCACTTGGCTCAATATCTGGCATGAACTCACCTCGTCTGAGGCGCAGCAAAGAGGTTATGCTAGATTGATTGGCGACGTCCCTGGATTAACCAGACTCAGACCGCGCTCTGAAGGACTCCCCGAATACACTCTCTACATACCACTCCAGTTCTGGTTCTGCAGAAACACTGGTTTGGCTCTTCCCCTCATCGCTCTTCAATACCACGAAGTAAGGTTCCACATTGAATTAGAATCGTTGAACAAGCTCCTTGTATGGAGCGGTGACGTGCCGTCTGTAAGTGTATCTTTCGAACAAGCGAGTGTCATGGTTGACTATGTATACCTCGACTCTGAAGAGAGACGCAGATTCGCGCAAGTCGGACATGAATATTTAATCGAGCAAGTCCAAAGCTCTGTTGAATCTCTCGGATCCTCGACCAGCACTAACTTGACTTCCAAATTCAAGCTCAGCTTTAATCACCCGTGCAAAGAGGTTGTATGGGCGCTCAAAGTAGGAGCCTTCAGCGGTGAAGGCTTGAGCTCTTTCAGCGGCGGAAGCAAATTCCTCGGATACACTCACGACGACGCTGCATGGGAGACTAAAGGACTTGACTTGGCTGCAAAACACCTCGTTGAAAGCTTGGTATTCACGTCGACGTCGGGCCAGGTAGACGGCGATTTCGTGGGGGATGGAGCCGATGTTAACTCTCCTGCATCGCCGTCAGAAGATAGTACTGAATTGGTGGACTTGAGCGGTGGAGGCGCCGTACCTCGTATGATTACTATAATGTATCGCGGCACTGACGAGACCGCCACCGACGAGACATTCGATGCGCCGCTACATGTCAAGAAGTCGCTCCTACTAGGAGGAGTTAACGTGGTTGATAAAATAAAATCGGCATCAGTAACCGTCACGTTTAATGGCACCACAGTCGTTGACGTTGAATGCACAAAGGTCGAGCACACGCTCGACATGGAACATGTGTCTATCCCAGTATCTTCTACCTTACTAGGACCGTTCGGAACCGTATACAACGTTGTTCAACACCACAACTTTGGCCTCAGACTCGACGGAGTTGGAAACCCGTGCAAATCGGCATCTATCGAATTCAACGGACAAGCTAGATTCGCTGAACAAGAAGGAGGATACTTCAACTACTGGCAAACCAGAGCCCATACCAGAACACCGGCTGATGGTATCAATGTTTACTGCTTTGGATTACACCCTGAGCAACATCAACCATCCGGCAGTGCTAACTTGTCCAGAATCGACAACACTCTCCTGTGTGTCACATTCACTGACAGTTACAGACCGTCTGGAGCGGCCAAGCTCGACTGGACCACTAACACCAAGCTTTACATATTCGCTGTTAACTACAACGTCTTACGTATCATGAGCGGTATGGGAGGTCTTGCCTATTCCAACTAAACACATTCACATCTTAGTTGTATGTGTATTAATATTTTTAATTGATTAATTAATTAGATAAATTATTACCTAATTAAATTTACACCCTCGAAGATTTAAAATGAGACAAAATTTTTATATATAAATATTTATATTTATATATTGAATGTTAAAACATAAGAGTGAAGATTATAAATTATCAGCAGTTA
>Ga0209443_1001148_pt1 | contig 17057 bp, 18 predicted proteins | sample LauGreBMM110DCMD_2_FD_187571 | JGI IMG/M metagenome (GOLD analysis project Ga0209443, IMG submission 187571) | Freshwater lake microbial communities from Lake Michigan, USA - Su13.BD.MM110.DCMD (SPAdes) (version 2) | ecosystem: Environmental > Aquatic > Freshwater > Lake | place: Lake Michigan... | reverse complement strand
CGCGGAGAGATTGCCGAGGTAGTTTTCAAGATGAGACTGTGCAGGCTTGATCTTTTTTGTTACTTTTTACCATCAAGGGAAAAAAGTAAAGAGAAAAAACAAAAAGTTGTAGGTTGAGAAGGTTGTAAGTTATAGGTTTTAAGTTGAAAAAGTTAACCGCTATCCGTTTACCGTTGACCGAAAAGCAAAAAACGATCATCGAATAACGATCATCGACAATCGAATTAACAAATAACCAAATCCACTTTTTAAAAAGTTCGTTAATGTCTGCCACTTCTCCAATCGCCCTCACAGAATTAGCGATAGAAAACAACGAAGAAAAGAACGGCAGTGACCATCATAGCAAGGAGGAACGACGCGCGACTTCGGTCGCGGAGAGATTGCCGAGGTAGTTTTCAAGATGAGACTGTGCAGGCTTGATCTTTTTTGTTACTTTTTACCATCAAGGGAAAAAAGTAAAGAGAAAAAAACAAAAAGTTCTGAGTCAAGTAGTTTGTAGGTTGAGGAATTTGAGGAAGTTGTAGGTTGAGAAGGTTGTAAGTTATAGGTTGTAAGTTACAAGTTTCCGAAGAGCAAAAAACGAACAGCGAACAACGAACAACGAACAACGATCATCGAACAACGAATAACGAACAACTTTGACCGAAAAACCAAAAACCAACAACGAATAACGAACAACGAAAAACGTTGACCGAAGAACCAACAACATATATCCAACAACCTAAACCAATCTTATGGAAACACCAAACGACGAAATTACCCTAAAAGAACTCCTTCTTAAAGCCAAAGAATGGTATGCTTTTTTACTTTCTAAATGGAAAACAATTGTTTTAGCCGGAATCATTGGAGCCCTACTAGGTTTGGGCTACTCGTTTTATAAAAAACCCATTTATACCGCCACCCTCACTTACGCTTTAGAAGACGGAAAAGCCGCTGGTGGAGGCTTAGGGAGTTTGGCCAGTTCTTTCGGATTGGACTTGGGTGGATCTGGAGGAAATAGCGGTGCCTTTTCAGGCGCCAACTTAATGGAGTTGTTCAAATCACGAACCATGGTAGAACAAACGTTATTGTCTCCCGTGACACAGAACAATACGACCATTTCCTTGGCTGAAATGTACATTCAAGAAAAAGAGTGGCGCGAAAATTGGAATGAAAAACCAAAGTTAAAAGGTTTACAGTTCTTACCAAATGCCGACAAGACGAAGTTTACTAGAGCCCAAGACAGTATTTTTGGAGTGATTTATAAAAATTTATCTAAAACCGCCTTAACTGTAGATCAAAAAGATAAAAAAGTAGCCATTGGAACCATTACTTTTAAAGGGACCAATGAATATTTTGCACAACAATTTACTTTAGCATTAACGAATACAGTGACTGATTTCTACATTGCAACCAAAAGCAAACGCGCCAAAGAGAATATGGACATCTTGGTGCGTCAAACGGATTCCATTCGTGGGGAGTTGAATGGCGCCATAACAGGTGTAGCCGTGGCCAATGACAATACCTTCGGTCTAAACCCAGCGTTAAACGTAAAACGCGTACCTTCCGCCAGAAGACAAGTAGACGTTCAAGCCAATACCGCCATTTTAACCGAAATCGTTAAGCAAGCCGAATTGGCCAAGGTTACCTTACGCAAAGAAACCCCATTAATTCAAGTGATCGATCAACCGATATTGCCGTTGCCAAAAGAAAAATTTGGGAAAACTAAAGGAATTATTCTAGGAGGAATACTTGCCGGTTTTTTAACTTTATTGGGATTGATTGCAAGAAGAATTTTTAAAGGGTTATATCTTTAGTTTATGATTCAATTTGAAAATTCTTTATTTAAAATTCGTTGTTGAACTTTATAAAAGTCAAAAGTAATTCATAAAGAAGGATTAGACGTAAATCCAAAATCGTAATTCGTAATTATGAAACTTCAAACCCAATACTCACAAAAGAATGAAAAAAGCAATTATAGTAAGCGGATATTTCAATCCCATTCACAAAGGACATATAGAATATTTCAATAACGCCAAAGCCTTGGGCGATTACCTTATTGTAATTGTCAATAACGACAAACAACGTGCTTTGAAAGGCAGTAAGGAATTTCAAAAAGAAGAAGAACGTGTGTTTATTGTCTCTAATATTAAAAGTGTAGACCAAGCATTTTTATCCATAGACGAAGACCGCACCGTTTGCGCTACAATACAACACATATACGAACAATTGCACAAAGACTACCAATTAGCTTTTGCTAATGGTGGCGACCAAAATAACAATTCTATTCCAGAAGCACCCGTTAGTGAAAAATTAGGCATTGCATTATTAGATGGTTTAGGGGATAAAATTCAATCGTCAAGTTGGTTGTTGAAATAGATAATTATTCTTAATATAAATATAAAGATTGAACACATTTAACCTAAAATCAAAATCTATTAATGCGCTTTTTTGGTCTGCATTACAAGCTTTTTCTTCACAAGGAGTTACTTTTGTAGTATCAATTATTCTTGCAAGAATCTTATCACCTAGTGACTTTGGATTAGTAGCTATGGTCATGGTATTTGTTGTTATAGGAGAAGCAATAATAAATAGTGGACTTAGTCAATCATTAATTAGAAATAAAGAAGTTTCAAATTCTGAATATAGCTCTGTTTTATTATTTAATATTATTATAAGTATTCTAATTTATTCTATATTTTTTATAGTAGCGCCCTATATATCAGATTTTTATAACCAACCTTTATTAAAAAATATAATACGTATTTATTTTGTGGTTTTTATTATTAAATCTTTTTCAATTGTTCAAAATACAATTTTAATTAAATCACTAAATTTTAAATCATACTTTGTAGTTACTTTACCTTCAGTTATTTTAGGAGGAGTTTCGGGTTTATTTTTTGCTATCAACGGTTATGGAGTATGGAGTTTAGTCTATTCAGCTATTATTCAGTCGTTAGCTGAGACTATTCAGTATTGGTTGGTTTCAAAATGGAGACCAAACAGAGATATTAAATTTTCAATTGTTAAATCCCATTTTAGATATGGTTACAAATTAACTTTATCATCTTTCATTAATGCAATTCTTTCAAATTTTCAGTCAATACTAATTGGAAAATATTTTTCACCAAAATTGGTTGGTATTTTTTAATCGCTCAAACACTTTTAAACAGTTTCCAGCTGAACTAATTGTTAACATTATTGGAAAAGTTTCTCAACCTATTTTTGCCGAAATACAAGATGAAAATGATAAATTAAAAAATGCATATAAGAAAATATTGCAGACTGCAATATTCTTCGTAACACCTATTTTATTATATATTGCTTTTTTTGCGAAACCATTTTTTGTATTTCTATTAACAGACAAATGGATAGAGTGCGTTGATTTTTTTAGAATATTATGTTTTACAGGAATTATATATCCAGTACATGTTTTTAATCTGCATATTATCAATATAAAAGGCAGAAGTGATTTAAATTTAAAACTAGAAATCATAAAAGGAGTATTAATTGTTTTTACTTTGATAACTTCCTTACAATTTGGTGTTTATGGTCTGTTGTATGGAAGTTTAGTTATTTCATTTTTATCAATATTTATCAATTCATATTATTCAAAAATATATATAAACTATCCAATTAGTGAACAGATTTTTGATTTGAGGCTATTTTTTATTACGCCAATAATCACTACTGCATTTGCGTTTTTAATTGATCAATATTTTTTTGTACGTTTTACTGATTTTTACAGATTGTTGATATCATTTATAATAAGTTCTTTATTGTACATTTCAGTTTCGTTTTTTACAAAGCCATATGTTTTGACAGAGCTATTATTACTAAAAAAAAGACATTATGATAAATGTAACTAAGACATTTTTTCCTCCCATTACCGATTATCAAAAACAAGTTCAACGTATTTGGGACAACCAATGGTTAACCAATCGAGGCTCTTTGGCACTCGAATTAGAGGAGAAGCTTGCTGAATATTTAGCTTTACAACAAAGCAAAATGATTATTATGAACAATGGAACAATTCCATTGCAAATAGCTTTGAAATTACTTGGGAAAGGTGGCGAAATCATAACAACTCCTTTTAGTTATGTTGCAACCACAGCTGCCATAGTTTGGGAAAATTGTACTCCAGTTTTTGTAGATATCCACCCAGATTATTTAACAATTGATGAAACCAAAATAGAAGCAGCTATTACAGATAAGACTACTTGTATTTTGGCTACACACGTTTTTGGTAATCCTTGTAACATTGAAGCCATTGAAGCAATTGCAATGAAACATAACCTTAAGGTTATTTATGATGCGGCTCATTGTTTTGGTGTAAATTATAAAGGAAAAAGTATTTTTGAATATGGAGACATAAGTACTTGCTCTTTTCATGCAACGAAGTTATTTCACACTGGGGAAGGTGGAGCCTTATTTACTAAAGATCCTGAATTGTATCATAAATCTTTTTACTCGCATACCTTTGGGCATCTAGGACCATTGGATTATCATGGAGTGGGAATTAATGGAAAAATATCGGAATTACAAGCCGCGATGGGATTAACGGTTTTACCCCACATGGAATTAATTATTCAAGAAAGAAAAAAAGTTGTTGATTTTTATATTACAAATTTAAATTTTGGAAAAATACAATCATTTCAACTTGAAGAAAATACAACTTGGAATTATAGTTATTATCCTGTAATTTTTGAATCTGAAGATATTCTTATTCAAGTTCAACAAATATTAAATAGCAAAGATATTTATCCAAGACGTTATTTTTACCCATCATTAAATAAAATAGAATATACAAATGGCGATAAAATGCCATTTTCAGAATCAATTGCAGAACGGATTATATGTTTACCCCTTTATTTAGGTCTCACGGAAAAAGATCTTGAGGAAATTGTTAATTTAATTAACTTGAATATATAAATGAAAATAGCTATCATGCAACCCTATTTTTTTCCCTATATAGGGTATTTTCAATTAATAAATTCAGTTGATGAATTTGTTATCTATGATAATATAGAGTTTACAAAGAAAGGTTGGATAAATAGAAATAGAATTTTAGTCAATCAAAAAGACGACTATATATCTCTTCCATTAAAAAAAGATTCGGATTATTTAAATATAAATCAGCGATTCTTATCAGCTACTTGGTCAGTTGACAGAAAAAAAATGTTGAATAAAATTGTTGAATCTTATAGAAAAGCACCGCAATTCGAATCAGCATATTCTTTGTTTGAACAATGTCTAATGATAGAAGAAACGAATTTGTTTGATTTTATACATCACTCATTAAAAGAGACACTACAATATTTATCCATCTCTTCAAAAATTACCGTATCATCAAAAATTGAGATCAATCATCAATTAAAATCAGAAGAAAAAGTATTAGCTATTTGTAAAGCACAAAATGCATCTTCTTATATAAATCCTAGTGGTGGTTTTGAATTATATAGCAAAGAAAGTTTTGAACGAAATGGGATTAAACTTCAATTCCAAAAATCTAATCCGATAAATTATTTGCAGTACAAAAATGATTTTGTACCATGGTTATCCATTTTAGATGTGTTGATGTTTAATACGAAGGAGGAAGTCAAATCTTTTCTAAGCAATTATCAATTGATATAACAATATGAACAATAAAAAGTTTATTTGGAGTAAAAAAGGATGTCTGTTTGACCCTCAATTACATACTACTCCAGAATGGATGCAACAATTTGCTCAGGCTCCAGCTACTAGAGAATACGATGATTTTTTAAGAGTCTATTTTTCTTGTAGACCATTGCCAGACCAAAATGGACAATATGAAAGTTATTCTGGATTTGTAGATTTGGATAAAAACAATTTGTTCAATATAAAAAGAATATCAGAGAAACCAATTTTAACATTGGGCGAACTTGGTTGTTTCGATGAATTTGGAACATACCCGGTTAGTGTAATAGACATAAACGATAAGCCAACTGTATTTTATGCCGGTTGGACAAGATGTAGTTCGGTACCATTTAATGTTGCAATTGGGTCAGGAATTAGTGATGATAATGGCGAAACTTTTCAAAAATTAGGGCATGGGCCTATTTTGTCATATACCATGGATGAACCATTTGTTTTAAGTGGTCCGAAAATCAGAAAGTTTAATGATGTATATTATTTGTTTTATATAGCAGGAACTAAATGGATATTAGACAATGGAAAACCAGAGCCTGTATATAGAATAAAATTAGCAACTTCTACAGATGGTAGAAATTGGACTAAATTAAATAAAAATTTAATCGATACTTTCCTTGAAGAAGATGAAGCACAGGCTAGCCCGGATGTGATTTTTAAAAACGGGAAGTATCATATGTTTTTTTGCTATAGAAAAAGTAAAAATTATAGAGGCATAGAGAATGGATATAGAATAGGGTATGCATGGTCTTTAGACCTGATTAATTGGAACAGAGAAAATGATAAAGTAGGGATAGATGTTTCCGAAGAAGGATGGGATTCTGAAATGGTAAGTTACCCTCATGTTTTTGAGTTAAACAATAAAATTTATATGATGTATTTAGGTAATCAGGTTGGTAAAACTGGATTTGGATTAGCTGAATTGGAAGGAGAGCTAATATGATGCACTGGGAGAAGTTCGGGAAAATTTTTGATCCAAATAATTATCAGTTACCTGATAATTCGAAAGAATTTGCACAGTCGCCTCAAACATTAGTGTTTGATGATTTGATTAGAATTTTTTTTTCAACTCGAGCAGTTGAAAGTACCGGCATGTTCCTTAGTAACATTGCATATGTAGACTTTAGCAAAGATCTGAAAAATGTAATTGGGGTATCCAATAATACAGTTATTCCATTGGGTGAGCTTGGCACTTTTGATGAGCATGGTATTTTCCCGATTAATCCATTTAAAGATGGAGATCGCATTTTAGCTTATACTTGTGGTTGGAGCAGACGTGTTTCTGTATCGGTAGAGACCTCTATTGGGGTAGTATACAGCGACGATAATGGAAATACATTTAAACGCTTAGGGCCAGGACCTATTCTAAGTTCTTCAATAAATGAACCCGTATTAGTAGGAGATGGATTTGTACAGAAATATAACAACACATATTTCATGTGGTACATTTTTGGTAAAACTTGGATTAAAGCAACAGACACTGAGCCACCTGCTAGGGTTTATAAAATAGCATACGCCACTTCATTAGATGGGATTAACTGGGATAAAGTAGAAGCTAAGCAAATAGTTTCGGATGTTATTGATGAAAATGAATGTCAAGCTTTACCAACTGTGGTAGAACATAATGGCATCTATCATATGGTATTTTGTTTTAGGCATGCAAGTGATTTCAGAACGAATCCAAAAAAAGGATATAAATTAGGTTATGCATATTCTAAGGATTTAAAAAATTGGATACGAGATGATGAAAAATTAAATTTTAGTTTGCCAAATGAAGGTTGGGATTCTGAAATGATGTGTTATCCTCATTTATTTAAATTAGACGATCAAATATTTCTATTGTATAATGGTAATAATTTTGGTAGGTATGGATTTGGGGCTGCTAAATTAGTTTCGATTTAATGCAAATTGTATATAAACTAAATACTGCTTCAGAAGTTAACATATTAACGCATTTAATACATTGCAATAATCAATTTGTACCAGCACTAAGCACTCGTGTTTCACTGGAGACTTATGCAAAAAAAATTGCTAATTATGCGATTCTTTTCGAAGCTTGGTTTGATGAAAAATTAATAGGAATGGTGGCTATGTACTTAAATGAAAATAAGCATGGATACATTACTAATGTGAGTGTTTATAATGAATATAGAGGCAATGGGATAGCAAAACAAATTTTTGTAAATATGATGGATTATACCAAGGCAAATAATATCTCTGAAATAAAGTTAGAAGTTAGTGCAATAAATATTGCTGCAATTAATTTGTATAAGAATTTTGGATTTGAAAGTTTAGAAGAAAAAAACAACCAAATTATAATGTTAAAAAAAGAAAAATAAATATGAAGACAGAAAGAAATTACAACCAAGAATTTAGAGATACTGACGATCATAAGTATTCTTATAATTTCGATTTTGATGTAATGCACCATTACATGCTAAGATCATTCATTCCATTTTTTAAAGAAGGTAATTTTTTAGAATTGGGTAGTTACAAAGGAGACTTTACAAAAAAATTTCTTCCTTATTTCCAAGACATAACTTGCGTTGAAGCATCAGATGAAGCAGTAAAAATTGCTAAAGAAACCATTGGCGATAAGGTGAAGTATGTGAACGGACTTTTTGAAGAAGTTAGTTTGCCAACAAAATACGACAATATTGTTCTAACACATGTGTTAGAGCACATTTCAGACCCTGTTGCAGTGTTAAAGAAAATCAACGACGAATGGTTGTCTGATACCGGAAGATTCTTTTTGGTTTGTCCTAATGCTAATGCACCTTCAAGACAAATTGCTGTTAAAATGGGTTTAATTACGCACAATAGTGCTGTTACCCCGGCTGAAAAAGAGCATGGTCATCAAATTACTTATACACTTGATAATTTAGAGAGAGATGCTCGTTTAGCTGGATTGAACGTTGTACATAGATCTGGTGTATTTTTTAAAGCATTGGCTAATTTTCAATGGGATCAATTATTAAATACAGACATTATTTCTAAAGAATATTTAGAAGGTTGCTATCAACTTGGACAGCAATACCCTGATTTATGTTCTAGTATTTTCTTGATGTGCGAGAAAGGAAAATAATTTTATCGATTAATGAAAAAATTAATTAAATTAAGTGATCAAATCATCATTGATGAAGGAGAATTGCCTTTGGTAACAATTTTTAATTGGGCATTCAACCATAAAGATTACATTAGAGAAAGCATTGATAGTATTTTAATGCAAAAAACTAATTTTAAGGTAGAGATAATAATACATGATGATTCTTCTACTGATGGCACAAAAGAAATTATTACTGAATATCAGCAAAAATATCCGCATTTATTTAATAACATTTTACAAGTTGAAAACCAATGGAGTCAAGGTAAAAGTGTAATGGATCCTTTGTTTGAAAAGGCAAAAGGGAAATACATTGCTTTAACTCATGGAGACGATTATTGGACCGACCCGCTTAAACTTCAAAATCAAGTTGATTTTTTAGAAAACAATAAAGATTTTTCAATTTGTTTTACAGATTACAAAGTTTATGATGAAAGCAATAGAAAATTTAATTACCCAGATTTAAAAAACAAATACAAAAACAAATCTGTTTTTTCTAGAAACGACATAATTCTTTCAAATTTTATTCCTACTGCTACCGTTATGTTTAAAACTAGAAAAGAAGTGTTTTCAAAATTAAATCCAAGTTTATACCCTGGAGATTGGTTTCTTCATGTTTTAAACAGTGAGTATGGTAAAATAAAATTTCTACCGTTTGAATCTACTGTTTATCGAAAACATGATGGAGGTGTTTGTTCTGCATCAAATCCGATTGATAATAACATGAAATATTTAAAGGCAATAAAAATATTCAGGAAAGTTTACTCAAAAAAATATTCGGTTCAATTTCTTTTTAATTTACTAATATTAAAAATACGATTACAAAACCTTAAATTTAAATTATTTAAATAGATGATGAAAAAAAAGTGTATTGTAATGTTGTCAGGCGGCTTTGGAAATCAATTACATCAATTAGCTAATGGCTTATGTTTTAGTAAAGAAATGGAAACGGAATTATTTGTTGATACTTCTTATTATAAAAAAAAGATTCTGAATTCAGATACAAAAAGAAATTATGATTTAGATTATTTAGAAAACAAGCCAGACGAAAAAAACTTAATTTTTACTAATTCTGTCATATTATATCTAGTTAAAAACGTAAATTTCATAAAGTTTATTTTTGAGGCTGTTTTAAAAATTCAGTTTTTCTTTGACTCTACGTCATCTGTAAACAAAAAGTGTAACACTTTTATTTTTGTTTATGTTTCGGGTAATTTACAATTATATGAAAATCACTACTTATCATTAGTTGAATTATTTTCAATTAAAAATAAGATTGCTACGAAAGCTAAATTGTATCTTAATGAATATGTTAGATTTGAAACGGTAGTTGTACACATAAGACGAACAGATTATTTAAACAGTAATTCAATACATCATGTTTTAGACTTAGATTATTTTTTAAAAGGGATAGAGATATTAAAAAAAAATATTTCAACCCCATTTTTCTTATTTATTAGTGATGATATTAAATGGGTTAAAGACAATTTCGATTTTAACGACAATTCAAATTTTAAAATTATAGAAAGTAATGATCCTTTTTTTGATTTTTCTTTATTAAAAATAGCAAAACATGCAATTATTTCAAACAGTACATTTAGTTGGTGGGGAGCATTTTTAAATGAAAATTTGAATAAAAAGGTTGTTGCCCCAATAAAATGGTTGAAAATTGACAATGATAACATAGATGATAGATATGACGTAAAATGGTACAAATTATAAATCATTGAAAAATATTATAATACATTTTAGAAGCTTAAATAATTTGAGCACTACTAAGACGATAATATTTAAAAATTCATTTTGGTTAATTTTTGATCAAGCAATTCGAATGTTGTTTGCATTAATAATAGGATCTTGGACGGCTAGGTATCTGGGTAAATCTAATTACGGTCAAATATCATTCGTTACTTCATATTTGACATTATTCCAAATAATTTCAGGCTTGGGTATGGAAGCTATTGTAGTAAGAGATTTAATATATGACAGAGTTAATGCAAATAAAATCATTGGTTCTGTTTTTATTATGAAATTATTTACAGGAGTAATTAATTGGGTTTTAAGTATAATTTTTGTAATTTATTTATATGGGGTAAATGATGAAACATATGTTTTAGTTTTTATTGCAGGTTTATCACTTGTATTTCAATCATTTTCAGTTATTGAATTGTGGTTTCAAAGCAATAACAAGTCTTTTAACATAGTCCTTCCTAAATTAATAGCAAGTGTTATTATTAATACATTAAAAATCGTTTTCATTGTAAATGGAGCATCAATTTATTTTTTTATTGCATTATATAGCATTGAGTTCATTTTATCCGCTTTATTTTTGTTTATAGCATTAAGAAGATATCCAATTCAAGGGAAATATAAATTTGATTTTACTGTATCAAAGAAAATTTTCAGAGATAGTTGGCCTTTTTTAGTTAGCGCAATATCTATTTATTTGTATACCCGTTTTGATATGTTTATTATAAAAAAAGAATTAGGCTCTGCTGAATTAGGAGTTTACAATGCCGCAATTACAATTTCAACGCTATTGCCAATTTTACCAATGATTATGTTAAATGTTTTGAATCCAATTTTGGCAAAAAAGAAAGTAGAATCAGAAGAAACATATAAAAAATTTTTGAAGATAACATTCAGAATTTTTGGCTATTCTGGTATATTATTTTCTGTTTGTGTCTACTTTCTTTCAGATTTTATTGTGAAAATTCTTTTTGGTTCTGATTTTGCAGCTGCAACGGATGTTTTAAAAATACATGTTTTCACAAATATCTTTATTTATATGGGTATAGCACAAAATATATGGATTGTAAATGAAAATAAAGGAAAAATAAATGTGTACAAGACAATTGTAGGAATCGTCTTGGCAATAGTCTTTAATTTATTGCTTATTCCTAAATATGGAGTAATTGGAGCTGCCTATAGCGCATTGATTGTGCAATTCATTTCCTCCTTTTTAATCAACAGTATTTTAGCTCCAGAAGCATTTAGACTTCAATGGAGATCTTTATTAATTAGATAAATCAATTTTATGGAAACCCCAATACTATTTTTAGTTTTTAATCGCCCAAGTTTAACCAAAAGAGTTTTTGATGAAATAAAAAAAGCTAAACCTAAAAAGCTTTACGTCGCAATTGATGGGCCAAGGCAAGGTAATCACTTTGATATAGAGAACATAAAACAAGTTGTAGAAATAGTAACTAATTTAGATTGGGAATGTAAATTAGAATTACTTCAGAGAGAAAAAAACCTTGGTTGTGGCTTAGCTGTTTCTTCTGCAATAGATTGGTTTTTTTCAAAAGTTGAAGAAGGTATAATTTTAGAGGATGATTGTGTTCCTTCATTAGATTTTTTTAAATTTTCTGAATTAATGCTTGAAAAATATAGAAAAACTAAAACGGTTATGGCAATAAACGGAAGTAATCCATTCCCAAATGAATCAAATAATTACAGTTATTCCTTTACGAGTTATAACTTAATTTGGGGTTGGGCAACTTGGAAAGATAGGTGGGCAGAATATAAGTATGATTTAAGCAATGAAGGGGAAATTAAAATGTTATATCTGCTTTTTTTAAAATTCAGGTTTGATTTAATTTCAATAAGAAGTTGGTATAAGCACCTAAAACTTGTGATTCAAAAAAAAATTAATACTTGGGATTACCAGTGGATTTATACTTGCCTCATAAAAAAAGGGCTTGTTGTAACACCGACCTATAACTTAATTCATAATATTGGAAATGATTCCATGGATCCTACACATGGTTTTATTGATTCGTTTTACATAGACTTTCCTATTGAAAATAGGTCAATATTTCCAATTAGACACCCAAAGAGAATTAAAATTGACCCGATATTGGAAAAAAAAATTAGAATTAAAAGATTTGGTAATTCATTTATCTTGTTTTTAAAAAGTAAAATAAAAAAAATAAAAAAATAATATGGGATTAGTTATTAAAGGAAGAGTAGAATATAGAGGAATACCTAAGGAATTAGTTTTGTTATTGAAAGAAAATTTATCTTACAATAGTTTTATAGAAACAGGGACTTATCAAGGTGAAACAAGTATTTGGGCAAGTAAGCATTTTGAAAACGTTTTTACTATTGAAGCTTCAGAAGAAATTTATGAAAAATTAGCATTAAAAGATTTTGCTAACATTACATCTTTATTAGGAAATTCAAGTGATTTACTTGGGGATATAACACAAGAAAGTTCTATCTTTTATTTAGATGCGCATAATTCAGGAGGCGCTACTTTTGATTCATATCCATTATTAGACGAATTGGATTTAATAAATAATTCAAAATTAAATCATGTAATTATTGTTGATGATGCAAGATTTTGCATGTCTGTATTTAATGGTGAAACTTATGGCGAAATAGTTGATATTTGTAATAAGCTTTCATGTAACAATAGATATGTAGTAATTTATGATGATATGTTAATTGCTGTTCCTCGAGAATATAAATATTTAATTGATGATTACACTAATATATTATCAAAAGGGATAATGAAAATTGATTGGATTAATAATATTTTTAAAAGGATAAGTGATTATATTAAACGTAGAAGATTAACAAAAGTTAAATGATAAAAAAACGGTAAATTAAATACTAAAAAGTTGTTATATCATGCCTTTTAATCACAACTCTAAATTAAAAATTCAGAATTTATTAGCATCAATATTTTTGTTGTTTTTTCCCTTTTTAATTTTAATTTTGGAATTTAACCAAACAATATATAAAAAAAAGATATTAATATTGAGTTTAGGTCTTGCATTTATTTATCTGTGTGGCATAAATAATTTCTCTGGAGAAACAGTATCAATACTTTATTTAATTTATATTTTTATTATTAAATTTTCTTGGATTAATTTTTTATCCAGAAACAAAATTAGTGAAAGGCAAATTAAAATATTAGTTATTTCAAAATTTTTATTGGGTTATATTATTTTATCATTTTTAATTACTTATTTTACTAATAGTAATTTGGTTGTTGAAAGAAAACTCTCTTTATTAATTGGAGGTAGCAATGAAAACTCTACTAATTATATTAATATTTTAATAATGCTTTTAGTTGTTTTATTGTTTTCAAACATTAGGCTTTTATTTGTTTTTGTTTCGATAATTGTATTTATACTATCTAACATTTGGCAAAATAGAACTGGTATTATTTTAACACCTATTATTATATTTTTTTATTTATTAATAAACAAGAAATTTTTATTATCTGGCAGTTTACTTCTTTTTATAATTATTAATTTTTCAACAATTTTAAGTTATAGCTCAAGACTTTCATCTTTGGGTTTAGAAACAGAGAGAACAACAATCGTTATTGATGCTTATGATGAGTTGATAAATGGGAATTATTTTTTTGGGGGATATAAAGTCAAAAGTAATAATTCGTTGATTGAAGCAACAAATTGGACTCATAATTTTATTTTAGACTCATATAGATTATCAGGAATACCTGGTGTATTTATTTCAATTTTTGTACTTTTAATATCATTTATAAAAACATTAAATCGAAAATCAGATTTAAATTTAGGGCTTTTTTGTTGGATTATAGGTTTTTTAATTAGCATGACTTCTGTAGTCCTAGAAAGCACTATTTTTGAATTTTTATTAATCTTTATTTTACTATTTAATTTTTATTTTCTTGACAGAAAGGGAAATGATCAATCTACAAAATATCTTAAAAATAATTTAGAGCTTAATGATTCTATTCTTAACTGATAATATAACAAAAATAAACGGCATGTCTATTTTTTCAGTTCATTTCAAAAAATGGCTTGAAGAGAATTATAATGAATATATTATTATTTTAGAAATTAATACAAATACCCTTATACACGTAAAACAAAATTCTAATTTAGAATATAGTTTAATAAATAAAGTTTTTGTAAATGGGCATTACTCTAATTCCGATATAGTTGTAAGAAAAAATCATTTAAGGAAGAAACTATTATATTATAATTTTATTTTAGATGATGATTGCACTTTTACTATTATTAGTCATGGCTGGCAAAAAGTTAAGAATAGATTTAGTATATATAATATAGCTTATAACATAAAGAATTTAATAAAGACACTGAATATCAATTCAATTTCAAAACATTATAATTCAATTATTTTTATATCAAACAAGTGTGATGATTATAGACATTATGATTATAAGTGGAGTATAAAAAATAATTTTAGGTTTGAGTATATAGATTTCACAAAAGAAATTTTCGTAAACCATTCAACATCGATAAATGCGTGTTTAAAAAATTACATTTTAGTAATTAGTAATTTTGATACTGTGAAAAATTTATTTTTGTTATTCAAAATAAATTTTTATAATAAAAGAAAAGGGAAAAAAATTAAAAATTTTGTTTTACTAACAACAAAACCAAAATCTTTTACCAATAAAATAATTTATAAATTACTAGTCTTTTCAAAAGTCACTATTATTTTTGATCAATCTCAAAAAAAATTTTTGATTACAAATTGTAATTACTTATTTATTCCAAGTCATACAGAATATTTGCCAATCGTAGCATTTGAAGCATTTTCGATGAATAAAAATGTTTTGTCTTTTTATTTTATTATTGGTTTATCAGAATTAAAAAAATATCATTTTATTAAAAAATAAATCATGTTTGCAGAATGTTCGGTTTTAATGTCAATACATTATAAATGTTCCAAAAATCATTTTATAGAATGTTTGGATTCAATAAAAAATCAGACACTACTTCCTTCTCAACTAATTATAATTCAAGATGGCGAAATGCCTTATGATATTAAAAATATTTTATCACTTTATGATAATTTAGATATTAAATTATTAGTTAATGAAAAAAATATGGGCCTTCCATATTCTTTAAATTTAGGTTTATCAGATTGTCAATACGATTTAGTTTTTAGAATGGATGCAGACGATGTATGTGAAATAAATAGAATTGAAATTCAATATAAAGAAATGATTTCAAATGAGAAATTAATTTTATTAGGATCAAATGTTAGCTTAATTAATTTAGAATCAGAAATTATCAATAAATCTAGGAAAATCCCTCTAGATAATAAGGATATAAGAAAAATCCTATATTTTAAAAATCCTTTTAATCATCCATCGGTAGTTTTTAGAAAAAGTAAATTGTTAGATGTTGGGGGTTATACAAATTTATTTTTATATGAAGATTGGTACCTTTGGATAAAATTAAGTAAGGATAAAGATAATATTTTTAAAAATTTAGATGACAATCTATTAAAATATAGAATAAGATCATTTAATGACAGAAAGGGGTTAAAAATTATAAAAGCAGAATTTTTATTTTATAAAAAATTATTTCATGAAAAACATATTAATTTGTCTTTTTTTACATCAATTATAATTACAAAAAGTATAATTAGAATTTTACCAAATAGATTATATATTCGGATAAAACATTTTTTTGATAAATTTAAATAATTATGATAATAGTTAGAATTTCGGGTGGGTTAGGTAATCAATTATTTCAATTAGCTTTCTACAATAAATTAAAAGGGGAGGTTACAAATCAAGAAATTAAGATTGATATAAGTTTTTATGAAGATCAATTTTCACTATTATATTGGTTGTATAGAAAATCAAGAAAAATACCAAACCGCAAATTTATGTTCAAAGAACAATTAAATAATCAAGTTCTTGACAAGGGCGATTTGCTTTCAAAATTGTATAAAAATAGATTTAAAGTAACATTAGTAATTTTACTTAACTATTTCATCCCATTAAAATCAATTTTTAAACTAACTAATATTAACATCATTAATGAAAATAATATTGACAATATTAAAAAAAATGAAGTAGATAAAATTTATGATGGTTATTGGCAGAATATTATATACATACAGAACCAAGAATACTATATAAATAGAGTTTTAAAAGAAAAATATAATAAAGATTTTGTTGAAAATAAGACTAATAATATAGTTTTACATATAAGAAGAGGAGATCAAGCTACTGTTTTATCAAGTAATATTTACACAATATTAGATGTTGAATATTATGAAAGGGCTATAAATTATATTAAATTACATGGTGAATGTTTTAACGAAGTAACAATATGTAGTGATGATATTTTGTGGTGTATGGAGAATATAAAAAAATTAACTGGTGTTAATAAAATAAATTATTCTAATTCATCTTCTATGCTAGAGGATTTTTTATTAATGTACAATGCAAAGTATTTAATTAGTTCTAATAGTACTTTTAGTTGGTGGGCGGGGTATGTTGGTAATTCAGTAAAATTTCTAATTCCAAAGAGAAGATCGAAGAGCG
>Ga0209443_1001147_pt1 | contig 17072 bp, 7 predicted proteins | sample LauGreBMM110DCMD_2_FD_187571 | JGI IMG/M metagenome (GOLD analysis project Ga0209443, IMG submission 187571) | Freshwater lake microbial communities from Lake Michigan, USA - Su13.BD.MM110.DCMD (SPAdes) (version 2) | ecosystem: Environmental > Aquatic > Freshwater > Lake | place: Lake Michigan... | reverse complement strand
CCATAATCTGGGCACCATTTTTTTCCCAAATCCCTTTGTTCTACACAACGCCCACGATGATTCTCTGTACACGTTCTACAATCTTCATGTTCACCGGGTTTAAAAGTAAAAGTTCTGTTCAATAAAACTTCACTAGTTTTTTCTACAACAAACCCTTCATTTAGATATCTAATACCACATTTACTATATAAATCTCGTAACAAATTAGCCAAATTTTCTGAAAAATCTTCTGTAAAATCTCTTGTAAAATCTTTATAATGGTCACGTAAAAAATCTAAAGTATGATGGTCTATTGGTTTTTTATTACATTCCATCATCTGTCCCAATGTACCTGGAAAACCGGGAAACGATAATACACTAACACCGCTATCATGAGCTTTATTAACTTGTGTAGAATGTTCAATTTCCTCTTTACCATGTGCTGCTAAATATATTATTACTACTGGTCCTTCTATTGTTCCTGCTACTGATTTGGTAGACATAATATAATATTATACTTTAAAAAAAAGAATAATTAATTAATTTTTTTGCTATACTTTTTAAAGACTTTTTTGCTATACTTTTTAAAGACTTTTTTTGCTATACTTTTTAAAGACTTTTTTGCTATACTTTTTAAAGACTTTTTTGCTATACTTTTTAAAGACTTTTTTGCTATACTTTTTAAAGACTTTTTTGCTATACTTTTTAAAGACTTTTTTGCTATACTTTTTTTAAAAGTATATTATATGGAGAAACATGGTATATTTTTTTATATATTTATAGCATTTATACTTTTCTTTTGTTTAGTCATATATTATCAATCAGACGCCTATCAATTGAAATGCATTATTGCCTCAAAAGATGGAAACACATATTGTGTGAGAGAAAGAGAGAAGCTAGAATTGGCCGCCAATCTTTTAGCGGACGTAACACAAAAAATGAAGGACATGGTAGCCTATATGAAAGAAAAACAACCAGATGATCCGCGTACAAAACGCCTCGTCTCTGGATTTAATCCTAAAGCTATCAACGAAACTCTACCAACATCTGAATTGACCGCGTTTAGTGAAAACAAAGGAGAGAAACTGGCTTTCTGTTTAAATACAACAAAAGAGGGAAATCGTCTCATAGATATTAACACGCTTACTTTTGTTGCGTTACATGAATTATCGCATATTATGACAGAATCCATTGGTCACAAACAAGAGTTTTGGCAAAATTTCAAATTTGTATTGCAAAACGCAAAAGAGGCAGGAATTTATAACCCAATAGATTATAAGAAAAAACCTCAACAATATTGTGGAATGACTATTAACGATAATCCATATTATGATTTAGTTTAAAAAATAATTTTATATATTTTTTTTCTCTACTAATAATATAATGGAAGGTGGACTTACAATGCTTGTACATGCTATAATAATTACGTTAGTTTTATACTTGATTATGAAGTATATTTTAAAACAAAATTGTTCAAAAGCAATTGATAGAAGTTTAGTGATCGGGGCAATCATTTTAATTTATATGATCTTATTTGGTCATGGACTACCAACAAATGTAAATAGTAATTTTATGTAAACAAAATTTTAATTTTATATGAATATATTTCTATATAAAATTAAAATATTAATAACTTTATATATATGTCAGAAAAATTATCAGAAGAAACACACTCTTTAGATCAAAAAATTTATAAAATAAAACAATTTACCAATGGGGAGGTGACAATCGTTTATGTTTTCAATGGAAAAATTGCTTCTCAAAATGAAGATGAATTATTTCAAAAGATATTTACACCTGAAGAAATAGAAGAAATTAAAACAAAGGAAATTATTGTTAAATTTTCAGACGAACAAATTAACTTGGATGATTCTATTGCAACTATTAAAATTAAAATACTGAAAGAATTAAAAGGTGAAGTATCTATTGATGAATTATATTTATATTGTCAGAAATTAGAAACTTTAAATGCTATATCTATTTTTCAGAGCTTGACACAAAATGGCAAACTGGAATTAACTAATTTAAGATTGGATCAATTTATTTCAAACATTGTGAGTGATGAAAACGGAGTCCCTTTTGAAAGATCTGAAAAAGAAAATGAAAAAGATGTATATACATTTGATGATATATTTGAAATGAAATTTGATGGTAAAAAATATATTGTCAACAAAGTGTTGGGACAAAAATTTTTTATTATTGAAAATGAATATCCTTTCGTTTGTAACCCGTATAATGTATATAATTATGATAAATTTTTAGAAAAAACAGCAAGAAAGTCTCTAACTACATTAAATAATCATTTACTATTGAATAATGGTGAAATTTTTGCTAATACTATTTATTTGTGCCTTGCAGAAGATGTTCTCTCTTTTATTGGAAGTAAGGACATATCAGAAGAATCCACTATAAAGATTTACTACCCTTTTTTGTATAATAAAAATATAAATACGTTTGAAAATTTAATACAAAACAAAGAGAAATTGATAGAAAATAATAAAAAAATATTAAATGATAAAGTATTTGAATCTTTCAAAGCAATTGACATGTTTTATAGTATTTATGCTTTACGAACAAACGAGTTAAATTATGTAAACAAGGGAATTAAATATATAAAAGCAGTAATTCGTCCTAATTTTGATATGAAAATTCCGCTGGATATTATTTTTAAAATAATACATGCAACCAAAGAGAACCCCTTAATTAAATATAATCCATCGTCTAGACAGGAAAATATATATAGAATTTTCACAGATAAAGTTGCTACAGATGGACGAAAAATACCATATCTGAAAAAGTCGGTAGTTTTTAAATTAATGAAAAATATTGCTCGTAATAAAGCAGTTGCTGTATATATTGAATCTGGTGATCAATCTCTCGTTTGTGAATTTGACGAAGAAGGTTATATTACAATCTTTTCAGAGTTTAAAAATGTTATTAGCATAGAAAACATAAATGATATTTTTAAAGAGACAATTAATCCGATTATTCAAGAAATTAAATCCGTTTTAGAACAAAGTGGATATAAATTAAATAACTTTGAAAGCTTACATGATGAAAATATTGAAATTAAACAAATAACTTATGAGACACAAATTGTTATTAAAAAATCTCTCAATATTGAAGCATACAAAGGTTGTATATCATCCGTTTTTATTAATGAAACCAACAAGTTTAAAGGTAAAACTATCAGTTTACGTTTTAAACGCGTTTCAAATTATAGTAAATTTAACAGCCAAGAAGCATTCATTCTTGAAAAATCCGCTCAGGGATTAAGAGGTCAAGAAATTATTGAAGCACTTTTAGATAATTTTCAAGAAGATTTAGAACGCAAAGATGCAGTTGAAATGGTTATGAGGGTTGCAAACGAATTAGAAGTAGAACATGGTCTCAGAAAATCAGATATTAAAATAAAAAATAATCCTGGTTTTAAAACTACTATTGTACTACAACCTGAAACTGGTATTATTACTATTACTACTGAGAACATTAATAACATTGGTTATTTGTACACATTACCGATTTATTTAGATACGATGGTGCGTTTAACACAAGATCAAAAATCTACCTTGTACCCTGAAGCTGAAATGAAACGAATTTGTTCTAGTGGAGAGAAGGGCGAGTTGAAAATTAGTGATATTATTTCATCTATAGAAGAATCAGCGTCTAACTCTGAAATTGCAATTATTGAAGATGAAGATATTACTTTTGAAAAACCTTTACAATCTGAAAAACCAAAAGGTGCATTACGTTTATTTTTTGATGATGATGAAGATGAAGATGAAGATGAAATTGACTCTGATGAATTTAAAGGAGGAGAGAAAACTTCAAGCGAAGAAGATTCTTCTCCTTCTGAAATAGAATCGCCTGAAATAGAATCGCCTGAAATAGAATCGCCTGAAATAGAATCGCCTGAAATAAAATCGCCTGAAATAGAATCGCCTGAAATAGAATCGCCTGATAATGAATCTGAAAAATCTATTTCTTCTGAAAAACTTCCATCTAGTGACAATGATTTGGAGTCATTTGGTTCAACTATTAGCTTGGCGGAACCTTTTGAAAAGGTAGAAGAAGAAGAATTGGCGGAACCTTTTCAAAAGGTAGAAGAAGAAGAAGAAGAATTGGCGGAACCTTTTCAAAAGGTAGAAGAAGAAGAAGAAGAATTGACGGAACCTTTTCAAAAGGTAGAAGAAGAAGAATTGGCGGAACCTTTTGAAAAGGAAGAAGAAGAAGAATTAACTGATTCTAATAAAGAATTAGCTTCATTTGAACCTTCATCATCTTCTTCTGAAATACCAGTATTAAGTCCAGAGATTTTAGACTCTGATAATGCCTTAGAACAAGAACCTGTTGTAGAGAATCCTGAAAATATTCAAATAGACATACAAGAAGATTCAGATCAAGATTTAGATCAACCTTTTCCAAAAGAGGAAGATGAAGAGAAAGATGAAGAAGAAGAGGAAGAGGAAGAAGAGGAAGAGGAAGAAGAGGAAGAAGAAGATGAAGTGAGAAATATTGATGGAATGAAATTAAATAAACCTTATTATTTTCAAACACTCATAGAAAAAAAGGATCCTGTACTTATTTTAAAAGAAGACACCCCGCAATTCAACTCTTATCCAAGAACATGTAGTTCAAGTATGAGAAGACAACCGGTTATTTTAACTGATTCACAACTTGAAAAAATAAAGAAAGAACATCCTGGATTTTTAAGAGAAGAAGATGTTGTAACTTATGGTTCTAACCCAGAGAATCCTTTTCATTATATATGTCCTCGTTTTTGGTGTTTAAAAACAAATACAATTATTGATCCAAACGATTTAAAAGAAGTAAAGAATAAAGATGGAAAAACAGAATTGGTTCACCCAACTTGCGGTAAAGTATTGCCAAAAGGAGAGAAAAAAGTAAAACCCGGTTATTATATTTACGAATTTTATCCATCCAAAAAAGGAAAAAAAGATAATAAAAAATATCCTAGTTTAATTCCTGATTCTCACCCAGATGGACATTGTCTTCCATGTTGTTTTGATAAATATAATACAGAGGGAAGAATTATAGCAATGAAAAAATGTAACCAAGGTAAAAAAGAAGAAGATAAAAAAGAACAAGGTAAAAAAGAAATAAAGGGACAAGATGAATATATTAAAGGTCCAGATAAATTCCCTCTAGACATAGGGAGATGGGGATATTTACCTGTTGAGATTCAAACTATGCTTCATGTGTCAAGCGGCGAATGTCAAATAAGTAAAACAAATACAAATATTAAAGAAAATCATCCTTGTTTATTACGACATGGTATTGCAATAAGCGATAAACAATCTTTTGTTGGTTGTATATCTGATGTATTATTTTTTGCAAAAAAATTGGACAAAAAAAAAGCAGGCACATCTATTTTGAATATAGAAGACACGAAAGAATATATTATTCAATCTATATCTATTGATTCTTTTATAAAATATCAAAATGGAAATCTAGTTTCTGATTTTCATAATTTGGAGAAAAAGGTAGATCTGGATAAATATAGAGATTCTAGACTCTTTTCCAAATTGAATATGGAAAGTCCAGAGGAAAAAGTATATTTTACTAAAGTAGTAACAGCATTTGAAAACTTTATTGATTTTTTAAGAGACCCAGATGCATTTATAGATCACACGTATTTATGGGATATTATTAGTATGCCAAATCCACAATTATTTCCAAATGGAGTCAATCTTGTTATTTTACAGCTGAATGATGATGATATAACAAATAATGTGAGTATTGTATGTCCCACAAATCATTACTCGTCGGAGTTTTATCAAGCCAGAAAACCTACTATTCTTTTACTTAAAAAAGATGAATACTATGAACCCATTTATTCTTATACGAATAGCAATATTCATGGAGAGAAAAATATACTGATTTCTAAGGAATTTAAAGAGTACGATCCCAAACTTTCTAAAACCATGCGAGCTGTTTTTAAAGAAATCATAAAACCCTTTTTTAATCTCATATGTAGACCACTTGAAAGTATACCAAATGTGTACAAGGCAAAACGTTCATTGCTTCTTTATGATTTAATACAAAAATTAGATGGATATGAGTACACAATTAAAAAGTTGGTCATTAATTTTAATAACAAGGTAATAGGTGTGGTTGCCGAAGAACCTGGTACTTCTGGAAAATTTGGTTTTGTTCCTTGTTATCCTTCTTATTTGGACGAGAGTTTAAAGAAAGATTTAGATTATGTTTTTATGACAGATTTAGGATTGTGGAATACATATGAAAACACCATATTATTTTTGAATAAATTAGATAAAAGAAGCAAAAAACGCAGACCTGAACCAGATATTCCTTGTAAACCCGCATTTAAAGTAATAGAGGATGAAAATGTAGTTGGAATACTTACATCTACAAATCAATTTGTACAATTATCTCAACCTATTCTTGTAGATGATATCCCAGGTAATTTAGTGATTCCATCTTTAAATAATAATAACTATATTATAGACTCTAGTAAAAGGCCAATGATTCAAAGTGAAGTTCAATTTACAACGCAAACGGATGTTGATAAAGAACGAGTGGATTATATTAAAAGGATACGTTTAGAAACCAGTTTTTATAATGTATTTCGAAATACTATTCGTATTTTAATAAATGACTACGAAAATGTTAAAATAAGGGAAAAAATAGAGTCTGAAATGAAAAAAGAATATATCATTTATTCAGAAAAATTAAAAAATATAGACGAATACCTTAAAACTTTGGTGAAAGATAAAATACAATTTATTGGAGATGAAAATTATTACAAACTCATTAATGAAGTATCAACATGTATTGTAAAAGATGCTGAATCGTGTAATGCATTCCCAAATTTATGTGCAGTTGAAAGTGGAAAATGTAATATGATTTTACCCGAGAAGAATTTGATTACAAAAAAAATGAATAAACCTATTTACTATAATAGAATGGCAGATGAGCTTATACGATATAATAGAATAAAATCATTCATGCTTCAACCTCAATCCTACTTATCATTTGGAAATATTGGTTATAATTTGAGAGACAATGAAATTATATTGATCCAATCTCTTTTAACACAAGATTATTTTGAAAGCTTGATTCCTGCAACTATGAATAAATATACAAAGTATTCTTCTTATGATGAAGTTCAGCCCGTCAAAACACAAGTATATGATAATTTCATTTCATCTTTAGATGATAGACTTGGCATCAATCGTGAATCTATTTGTGAAACTGAATTAAAAGATGATATTACGTCTAGTATTTGGAAAGCATGCTTCCCTGATAATTATAAAGAAATTATATATAACAAAAATAAAGTGTGTACATTTCAATGTGTTATTGATTTAATAGAGAGAAAAACTGGAGAAAAACATTCCATAAGTCAAATTAAAAATAAATTGTTTGATGAATATAAAAAATATTTGGGTTTGTACATGGATAAAATTGTAGATATTTTAATTTTAGAAGGGAAAAAAACACTTGGTGATCAAGTGCATTCTGGTACCCTTTCTTTTTCAAATTTGATGTATACAGATAATTATTTTTTGACACTATTTGATGTATGGTTACTTGTTGTAAAATTTCAAATACCTTGCATCTTTATTTCACAGAAAACCATTTTACAGACAAAATATGAAAAACACGAATTTCTCGGTTATGGTACAAGAGATGATGAGTTTGCTTTTATTATTGTTCCTGGGTTTCGTGCAGAAAATATTCCTAATTATAAAATTGTTTCAAGTAATGAAGGCGACATATTTATTTCTCTTGACAAATTAAATGATGAATATGTAGAGAGAATTTATAATGCACTTGATACTTCTATTACAATCGAGACTTTTTTACAAGAATTTACAAAACCTAAAAAAACTACTTATGTAAAGAAGAAACCTATTGGTCCTATTTTGATTGAATCAGATAGTGAAGATACTCCACCAATAAAATTAAAGGCAAAGGCAAAGGCAAAGGCAAAGGCAAATGTAAAGGCAAAAAAGAAGATTATTGTGGAAGAGGATGAACCCAAAAAGAGTGATAAAAAACAATCTAAAAAAAAAGTTGTAAAGGAAAAGAAAGATGGGACAAAAAAAAATAATAAATTACAAAGTATTATAGTAGAAGAAGAATAAATATTTTGATACATTATAATTCATCATCATCATCATAATCATATTCTTCTACTTCTTCTTCTTCCTCTTCTTCCTCTTCTTCCTCTTCTTCCTCTTCTTCTTCCTCTTCTTCTTCCTCTTCTTCTTCCTCTTCTTCATCTTCCTCTAGATATATATGTTTGTATGCTAAGTGATCTTTTAAAAAAGCATCATTATCATATTCATTAAAAATAATGTGTTTTTCATTAAAAAATTCTCCTATTTTAAAATTGCGTATTTTACCATCTTTACAAAATTTACTTTTAAATAGAATTTTGGATCTTCCAAATAAAGGATTAAATTTTTGAAAATTTTTTAATTTTATTTCTAAATCAATTGTTGCTTTATATTTTAAAGTGGGTACCAACAAATATTTGCTATTCATAAACAATATAAGATAGGGTGAAAAAATTTTAATAATGCTAGCTTTTGGAAAATCCTTGTGAATCAAAATGGGCATACGAAAGAATTTATTATTAAAGGTATATAGCATGGTCTTGATATCTTTATATAAAACATCACTTATTGAATTATTAACATAATTTACAATCACCTTTTCTCTCAACATATATTCATATTTATCCAAAAATGTTGTCAAGTTAAAATGACAACTATAAAATTTAAAAAACAATTCAGTATACTTTATATTGGAAACAATAATTGATTTATTTATAATAAAATAATAAATAGAATATAAAATATGTTTTCCAAATGGTAAATTGTTATAAGGATTTTTAATACATAAAGGATTTGCGAAAAAATTTTGCATATTGAGTAATGACATGTTAATAATTTTTAGCAAATCATACATTTTAAATAAGTATCTAGCATTCTCATGATAAATACATATTACGTTTGCGTCATTTTCTTTTAATTCATTTAAAGTCATATCTGTATTTACAACCATCTTTGATTTTTTAAATTTATAATTATATATAAATCGGTTCAGCACATTATAAACGCGTTGAATGTTATAAAAATATGAAATATATTCTTCTTCTTTACAATTTTTTATCATAAAACTTTCGAGTCCTGTCTTTAATAGTTTAAATTTTCTTTTATATAAAGGTATTGTTTCATCATTTATAATAGTATTTAATGCAAAGTGCATTCTTATCGTAGAGTCAATACCATTTATAGTTATAAAAAAATTGTTATTTTCTATTTTAAATATTTTATTTATAATTAGACAAAACGTCTCCATGTATGTTATACTATTTACTATTTAATATTTAATATTTATTCATTTATAAATATTAATTTCTCATTCTTATTCGGATTCTTCTTCGGATTCTGACTCTGGTAATTTCAATCTATCTGGAAGGTCCTCTCTGAAAATATAGCCATCCTTGGCGTCCTTATTTCTAAACTCAAATTTGCCTTTGATATTTTTTCCAAGTAAATCATACCGAAAATTTCTACCAATATGTGTTTTATCTACACCAACTAATAACCAATAAGTGGCATTTGGTAAATATGGCTTCTTTACAGGTTCCATGATGTATATTGATTGTGCTTTTACTTATTTTGATTAAATTCATTTCAATTTTTTTCCACCTTTTACTACGTACTGAAAGGTGGATGAATTTAAAATCCTGGATTATACTCATTATCTTCACCCATATCCTGCGCTTGAATAGTAATAACATTATTTTGTATAGCTATTTTATTTACGCTACACTTGTCATCAGGATTGTCTACTTGACCGAAGAATTTTTCTATTTCATCCTCAGCATTTTGAGGCTTGTATTCACTTGCCGCTTCAAACTTTTGCATTTCTTCAATGTTTAATACAACTTGGAAAGCGGATGTTCCAAAGAATCCTTCTTGACCACACATAACATTTGCAGAAACGCCTCTAAGTGTATCTAGTTCTGCATGTCTAGCTGCCTTTAAGAACATTTCTGGTGTCTCTTCAAAAGAGGCCTTTGCAATGGGTCCTATATTATCATTATTAATACCATGTCTAAAGATGGAAATCATTTTTTCTGTGTATGTCATTCTGTCTACTAAAACACTATAATTGTGGAAATTAATATATGTACCATCAAACTCTACGACTTCTACCAGCTCATTATAAATAGCTTGTCTAGCTGCCTCAATACCAAGAACATTATATATTTCTACAATATCATTACTCATTGTTCTCTTGGTGTCAATGAAATTTAGACCTAGTACATCCATCAAATTTGTTCCAATTGTATCCAAGACCCAAATGTCTTCTTTTTTATAAATGCCGTTGTTTTCTACCATATTATCTACCACTTTACGAAGAATTACTTTATTAATACCTTTAATACCTCTTAGTACTACATTTTGCAGTAACTGGTCTTGGAAATTCTTAAGAATATAAATCTGATCTGATTGATCTAGAGGATTTACCTTTGATTTATTTTGACCTCTACCAGAACCATTTTTAATCACATCACTCATTCTTATTCTGAATATCAATTTGTCTGCATTAAAGTCCGAGTATACACAACTAACTTGGTCTTCAAAGCAACTCTTTAATGTAAAGTTTACGTCGTCCATGGTAATATTTTTCTCAAGCATTACTTCGGGATCCATCTCCATGCGTATCACCCATTTGGATTTTTCGTTTTCCGAATTTTGCAGTGATTCTTCATTACACTCATCTACCATATTTTCAAAAGCTCTGTATTGTTCAATGGTGTCTTTATCCTCTGCAATTAAAGAGTTCAAATCATCTGGATCAAAGCACACTTGGACCCCTTTAACAATTTCTTCCAGCTTTGTATGTTCTAACATATACATAATGGTCTGCGCCTTTTCCTTACTCCTTTCATCTTCTGGATTCAAATAAATACTGAGCGAAGGATTCTTAATATCGCTAGACAAAGATAATATTTCTTCAATTCTTGGCACACCACGAGTGACATTGGATTTAGATGCTACTCCAGCAAAATGAAATGTATCTCTTAAACATAAACCATTATAGGTATTAAAATTTTTAGTATCTTTAATTGTGAGATCATAAGCATAATTTGTAGTATTTTCTACTTCTTCAATTTCAACAATTTTGTCAAATAAAACATCTTGGTAATCCTGCTCTCTTTTTTGCATAACAATTGTACCATCTATCTCATTAGGAACAAAAGTAGCATTTCTATTTATTTTATATTTTGGATTATGCATTAAAATCACTTGTAGGTTTTCTTGCTTGTATTGCAGCTTCATATTTAATTGCGATGCGAGCATTTTCGCCTGCGCATTTCTAACAAAGAGTGTATATAATTGTTTAATATCTTTTGAACCTCTATTATTTGATTCTACCTTTGAAGGTTTTGTAATAAAACTATAAATTCCCAAAATATTCAACATTTGTTGCACATCCATCAATAAATCTTTTGAAACAGAAGCCATAATAATACTCTTATCTTTCTTATTAATGGTTCCATCTCCACCAATATAGGCATCCAAGAATCCAAGTAAGCATTCTTTATTTGAGAAGATGATTTTATCCGAGACAAACTTGTTATGACTTAACTTGCCACAAAACTTTTCTAAAATACGACATAAAATTGTGTTGTAAATTCGCAAATCTTGACTTGTCCATCCTTCTTGACATTTATTTTCATGTTTATAAATTTTAGTAGTAATATTCCACTTTTCACAAAGTTCTAAGATGGGTTTAAAATATTCAGAATCATTGTTGGAAATAGAAACTTGAAACTTTGTCATGCAACCTTCTGAAGCATATGCTCCTAGTAAATATCCAAAATTATAGTCTAATTCAATATTTTCTGGTATTTGATAGTTGCACATATTGGTTTGTTTTGTATAAACACAACCAGGTGTAAAGCTTGTTTTTGAATTGCAACCATTTCTCAATTTATCACTTATTTTGGCAACAAACGAGTCGCTTCTTTTATAAGGAACTACAAATGTTTTATCAGAATGCTTTGACCACCATTGATGTTCATGCATCACCGATTTCGCTTTTTCTATTTCTGAGCTATACATATATTCTGTTGGCGACAAAACCTCTTTCAAATCTAATGTAGTTGATTCTTTAAAATCAATTTGTTTTAAGCTGATAGGTAAGTAGTCACCAACTTTTAGTTCAGAACCTTCTGCTTCAATAATCTTACCATTTATTAATTTTAAAAACGACTTTGCCTTTGTTGCAATAACTTCGCGATTTTCATTTGTTGTCACCTTAAGCATCGTATTCGTTCCATCTTTGTTTATAACTGGATGTCTAGTGACTGCTTCTATTTCTTTCCAAACAATTTCACCATCTTCGGTACAAGAAGGGATCTCGTAGTATTCACTCATCTCAGCATAAGTCGTGTCTTTATCTTTGTAATATTCAAGATTTTTCGGCATCTTGATATGTTTTTCAATAAATTCTCCAATCTGCACTTTTTGAATATTTCCTTCTCGGTTCCTTACGATAATATGTGTCTCAAATGTTACTGAATTTAAAGTCATCTGGGTTGAGACCTCGCCAATGCTCTGGCCAGCAATCATACCCACCATTTCTCCAGGTGCGACAATGGCCCTTTTATAATCAATAGTAATGGTGTCAAGTAGCAAAGTAAGAGCTGCTTTATTGAAACGCTTCACAATGAGCAAGTCTTTTGGAGACAAATAGTAATAATAAAGTGTCTTGAAAAGCTCAGTAGGAGGAGCATAATAAATCTTACTCAAGTTATTGAAGCATTGCTCAATCATTTCCAAGGCCTCCAATAATGTAATATCTACCAAGGAAGCTACTGATATATTGCATTGACCTTGAATATTATTAATAATATATTGAAATGCCACTGGGCAGTTTACTACAGAATCACTCTTGTTTTTAAATACATATTTAATAATAGATTCGCGTTTTTCTATCATCATATCTATGTACCTTTGCGTTTTGTCCATAAAATCAACCAACTGCTTCTTGTATCTAGCATGCACATTTTTTAAGAATATATTACCGAGTGTCTTAATTTTACCAGACTCTTCTGGAACAAGGAAGTGAGCATAAATCTCTTGTGTACTCATAGATACTATTGGTATCATTTGATTTTCTACTTTGGTTGTATCAATGTTATCATCACCATAAGCAAATTGTACAATCTTATTTTTATTTGTGCGAATCGTCATATCGTAGCTAACCATTAAGTCTTCTAACCCCTTGATGAGTCGGCGCTGGATATACCCTGTTGTTGAAGTATCGCGCACTTGAAGACCATTTGCAAGTCCAAAGTTAAGTGTAGATGGAATTGTTAAATCATATACTTTTGGATAATTTTCAACTCCTATTATATTAATTTCTGTGATTTTGTCCAAAACAACATCATTATATGTATCAAAATTAACATGGGAGGTATTCCAACAAATTGCGCTTAATTTTTCTTGCTTTATTTCTTCCATAAGATGTACTTTTCGTGAAAAGTTTTCACCCCATTGAGCTCTAATTGAAAATCTATAACTTGGTTTTATATTTTTGGTTCCCAAGTTATTAGATTTTAATTGTGTTTTGAATACTTTACCAAAGATTCCCAATCTTGAACATAACATAGAGATTCCTTCGATCAATCTCTTTGAAGCAGAACTAACCTCTATTGAGTTTTTGCTAATAGTTCCATCTCCAGAAAAGTAGCCATTTAATAATCCTGTAATAAATTCTTCTGGTGCAATAAATGCTTCAGTAGGTATATATTTATTAGCTGCGCCTTTTCCTACAAATTTGGTCAAGAAATCTGCAAGTACTCCACAATTTCCAATAATACTTTCTGTTGTACCGCCAATTTTATTGATGCGCGATGTTTCTTTCCATTTAATAGAATGATTATCAAACCAAGTCTTTACAAATGTTTTTATATTTTCATTTAAATTTGTAATGTAAACACAATTGCTGTGTGCATTTCCTTCAGCTAGAAATAATCCGATAAATATGCCATTTTCTTCATTTAGTTTAAAATTATCTTGAAACAATGTGTTTTTTCGGAAAGCATGATAAGGATAAATGCAACCATCTTTTATATTTTCTAAATTTGTCCTGATGGCAACTCTTTGTAAAGAGGCTTTTTTGTTGTATGGAAGCGTAAATGTTTTACCATTGTTTTCATTCCACCAACCAACAGGTATTTTATTTTCACCTTCCATAGTTGTTAGCATTAATTGAATTGCTTTATTAAAATCTGTTCCATATATGTATTCACGTTTTGATAAATAATTTGAAACATTTACAGATTCCAGTATTACAGGTGGTTCGCAAAGTTCCATCGTTACCGGAACACAATCTCCTACTCTAATTTCAGGTGTAGGTGTTTCTACTAATTTTTTAGTTTTATCATTCCATATTAGCAATGATTTACTTTCTGTAACAATTACATTGCGTCCTCCAGAAGTCTTTATTTCATAGAGTTCAGTTCCTGGATCATGTCTTGTAATAGCAGTAACTTCTCCCCAAGTTACAATACCATTTTCATCTGTAGTTGGAATAAATACATCTCCGTTTTCTAAATTCATTAATTCCATTTGACGTTCAGTAAAATGTTGAACTAGTTCTGGTTTTGCATTGTCTAATTGCCCATCAATCCATTTTCCAATTTCAATATATTTGGCATTTCCTGATTCAATAATAACAATTGGTGTTTCCCATGTTACAGATTTTACCGCGGTATCAATAAGACCTACACGACCACCCATAGCGTGGAAGAATAGTTCTTGAGGGGAAAGACCATTAATATAAGAACTCTCTACAAATCCACGAGCACTCGGCGAATCATCATATTTTGTAAAATGCGGTAACGTTCTGTTTTCAAAGCCATAAGGAATGCGTTTGCCATCTACGTTTTGTTGCCCAAGACAAGAAATCATCTGCGAAATATTCAAGTCAGAACCTTTGGATCCCGCATTGACCATGATAACAAATCGGTTGTCTTTATCCAAAGACTTGAGACCAATCTTTCCGGCTTCTGATGTGGCTTGATTTAAAATACTATTGACTTGTGTCTCAAACTCTTCCTCATTTGTCTTTCCAGTATTGTTTTCAAAGATGCCGATTTGAACTTGGTCAATTAAATTCTTGACATCTGTTTTCTTTTTTGTAATGACCTGAACAATCTCATCATTTGTTTTCTGATCTGAAATTAAATCACTAATTCCGACACTGAATCCAGCGGATTTCATGTATTCTGTGACTACATTTTGCAAATCGTCTACAAATTTTGCAGAGGACATGTTTCCAAAATCATTGCAAACACGTTGTAGCAACCCTTTGGTTCCAGCACCCATTACACTTTTATCTATTTGACCACGAATGAATTTTCCGTTTCTAATTTCTAGTACAGCATTGGATGTTTTTGGATCATCTTTGTCTTCTTTGAACGCTTTGGTCTTGTATTTTATGGAAAGGGGCGGCATAATTTGACTCAAAATGTCAAAACTAGTAATACCGCCTTTCTCTTTTATGTTTTCTAGTAATTCTCGCTCGTTGATTCCATTGAACATCATTAGAATATTCATTGCATCACGGGGATTAAATCTAATATTGGGTCTTGTAAATTGGTAGCATCCAAGCATGGAATCTTGATAAATTCCAATAATGGAGCTGTTATTTGCTGGGCTGATTATTTGATATGGTACTGCAGCCAAATTTCTTAATTCTGCTTCGGACTCGGGGTCCTGCGGCATGTGTAAATTCATTTCATCGCCGTCAAACGATAAGTCCCAAAGGTTTCCCAAAAGGTCGGACTGTATCTTAAGCAAACTCAGGATGGCTAATCCTTCATTGTTCACCAACACCCGTTCAGTCTCTGAGTGCCCTCCATATCCTACCATAACGGAGTTAGGAAGTAACACTGCGGATTGCCTATTTCATACTTTTCAGTATTCATTTATCACTTTATTACCATCGGGTTCAGGTGTTAGCTGAGATCCTCACATAAGTTTCCAGATGTGAGTGGTAGTGATAACTTTAAGGTGTCCCCGTCAACAAGGTGTTTCGCAAATAAATCAATAAATACTTGAGGCAAATCAAGTTTGTTTTCTAAATGATATTCAACTATTTTTTTATAATGTTGTTCTACTTGTTCTTTTATAATTTTATTATTTTTTGATAAATTCTCTTTAGACGACAGAGGCATAGTATTTCTCCAATTAAAAGCTATTAATTGTTCTGATTCATTAGATAAATCAAACTTGGAAATAGGTATCACGTGATCAATATGCCACACGTTACCATGATTTTCCAAATTACAATTATTATCGTAATTGAATATCCATTTAAAATACTCATCAGAAGAACATCCTAAATACTCTACTGAGTGCTTAGTTTTATTTTTATATCTTAAACAATTGTAAATTCTTGTTCTTATGTAACGTTTAAACTTTTCTGTAGGATCATCTCTTTCACAATCTCTACATTTTAAACGATTATAACGAAATCTATCATTATGTTTTATTTCGTTACAATATTTACATTGTTTGTTTTCTAAACCTATTTTACTTTGTTGTTCTTCCTTAATCTGTTGTCTTTCAACTACTTTTTTATGTTTAAAATCAGTTGCTAGTTGAATCAACTTTTTTCTATGTTCTTCATTATTTTTATATTTCTGTCGTCTTTTAGAATTATTACATTCAATACAAATCAAACCACTTTTATAAAATTCTTCTGAAGTTTTAGCTTCTTCACATTTAGAACAAATTTTATACGTGACATTTTCTGGTTTTGTCGTCATTTTATATTATACAAGTATATTTTTTAAGTTGTTTTGCCTCATTTATTATTTGATTTATTCACTAGAGGGTTACACGCTTTTAACGCCCCCTGTTGCTAACCTTGACGGCTATTGTGACTTATTCAGTCACAAAATTTCGATCAGCGTTGTAAGGCTTTGTCGGCCTAATCCCAAAGGTTTCCCAGAGGGCCGGACTGTATCTTAAGCAAACTCAGGATGGCTAATCCTTCATTGTTCACCA
>Ga0209443_1001146_pt1 | contig 17076 bp, 10 predicted proteins | sample LauGreBMM110DCMD_2_FD_187571 | JGI IMG/M metagenome (GOLD analysis project Ga0209443, IMG submission 187571) | Freshwater lake microbial communities from Lake Michigan, USA - Su13.BD.MM110.DCMD (SPAdes) (version 2) | ecosystem: Environmental > Aquatic > Freshwater > Lake | place: Lake Michigan... | reverse complement strand
ATATTCAATTTCTGTTTGTAGATAGAACAATTGGTTTGTGGATTGATTCATCAACATCATATAATGTAAATCAACTTAATACAACAAGATTACATATTATAACAATATATTTTCAAACAACAACTAGTGCAACAGTTAATTTATATTATCATGAAAATAATATTATTACATCAGTACCTGTAACAAATTCTCCAAATACTTATTCAGCTAATGTTTTAGGAAATATTAATAGATTTTGGTTAGGAAGAAATGTACACGGAGATCCATATTATAATGGTAGTTATTCAAAGGTAGCTTTATATACAGGTAATTTAAATACAAATAATCCAACAACAACTTTATTAAATTTAATAACAAATACAACATCAAATTCATTTTCTACAAATAGATATGTATTTGCACCTGTTAATAATTTTAAGGGTGTAGTTGTCCAAAGGTTTGATAATACAGATGCATCAAACTCACAAATCAGATTAATTCCAAATGGAGCTACATCAGGTGGTTATTTAAATATATTAGGTATATATGAAGATATTCCAAGTGCACCAACAAATCTAACAGGAACTGCAGATGAAAACTTTGGTTACGGTCGCCGAGTTAATTTAAGTTGGAATGCACCTACAAGTAATGGTGGTACAGATATATCTAGTTATAACGTAATAAGTAGTCCTGCAGGCGGATCATTAACAATAAATTTTTCAGAAAGAACAGCAACAGTTACAAGCTTAACTAATGGTACTGTTTATACTTTTACTGTAACAGCAACAAATGCTGCGGGTACTTCAGCAGCATCTAATGCAATTGAAGTAACACCAGATGCTAGACCTGGTCCACCAACAAATATAACAGGAACCGCTGCTAATGCTCAAGCTAATTTAAGTTGGAATGCACCTACATATAATTTTGGTACAGATATAACTAGTTATATTATAAATAGTTTTCCTGCAATTCCTGCAAACGGAATAGTAACAATAAATTTTGCAGCAAGAACAGCAACAGTTACAGAATTAACTAACGGTACTGCTTATAATTTTCTTGTAAGAGCAGTAAATGCTGCAGGTATTGGAATTTCACCAGATGAAATTCAAGTAATACCATTTACTGTACCTAGTGAACCACAAGATTTAAGTCATATAACTCTTGATGATATTGTAGACTTATCTTGGAATGATCCATTAACAACAGGAGGAAGAGATATTAGTAGTTATATAATTGAAAGAAGTACTAATATTTCACCAGAGTGGGAAATTGATAGTTCAACTAATGCTTCAACCCGTTTTAAGCGAGTAACTGGTTTAATAAATGGTACTGTATATTTTTTTAGAGTAAAAGCAAGAAATTTAGCTGGTGATAGTTTATCATCAAATGTGGTATCTGCAACATATATAGCTACTGTACCTAATCCAATTGAATCTATTGCTTTAGTGCTTAGTAATGATAGTATAGATTTATCTTGGAATGCACCATTTAATGGTGGAAGTAATATTATTGACTATCCACATAATGTATTTATTGTTTCATCTAATACTTTAATTGTAACAAATGCGTACCCATTTACTTTTCTTAATGGTAGTGGTGCGGGTAACTTAAATGGTCAAGAATTACGTATAAGTATATCTGCGAGAAATAGTGTAGGTAATTCTACACCAACTGATGTATATTTTATACCATTTACTGTACCTGCTCAAATTACATCTATTATTGCAATACCAGGTGATAGTTTTGTGGATTTATCTTGGAATGCACCATATAATAGAGGTAGAGATATCAGTAGTTATATAATTCAAACAAGTACAGATACATCAAGTTGGACTGATAGTTCAGCTAATGGTTCAACAACTTTTAAACGAGTAACTAATTTATCAAATGGTACTTTATATTATTTTAGAGTATATGCAGTAAATATTGCTGGTAATGGTCCATATTCAAGCAATGTATCTTCTACACCATTTCAAACTGAAGTTTCATTTACATTTGATGATACTGAAAATGTTGTAGGTGGAAAATTATATATTAATCATAATTATACTCAACAGGATATTTCATTTAATTGGTATTCTTCTATTGATAATTCATTTACTAATCCTGTATTATTAAGTAATATAAATAATAAAAAATATTTATTTATTAGATTTGAATATCAAAATTTATATATTAGATGTATTGTAAATTATAATAGTAATACTTTTACATCATCATCAGTTTTAATTCAAGAAAAATATGATCCAGAATTTTTTGATTATAATATTAATGTTTATACAGTTGGTCAAAAACAATCATTATTTAATACATCATCCTATTATTATCCAGATGTTAATACACCACCTGTCTTTAATATTGATTTAAGTTTAAATAAAGTATCTTCTTTTCTGTCTTTAAATCGTTCTTTAACAATTGGTTCTAATTTATCAGTAAGTACATATGGATTTGAATCATCATGGAGACCTTTTGGTGAAAGATTATTAGAAATTGTTGCAATAAAAATATTTGGTCATCCAAAAGCTAGAGCAGCTATTGCTAATGATAATAGTTTTTATGATATTGAACAATTATCTATAAAAGTATATGATGCATTTAATAATCATAGAAATGAATTTGGAAATTATTACATGGGTATATATGATATTACTGAACCAAATAATAATACACAATTTATCAATGTAAGTAATTTTAATATAATATTTCCATTTTATTTAAAAGGTATAACTCACAAAAGTTCAATTCAATTATTTAAAAATGGACCAAATGTCGGTGGTTCTTTGTTAGTAAATGGCGAATATAATATACCTTTATTATTAACTTTTATTTAAGATTAAAATATAAATAGTATTAATGTCTTATAAAAAATGTTCTAGAAAAATAATGACTGAAGTTATGGATGAATTTAAAGAACATAAATTAAAGTCTAGAAAAGAAGAGATTATTAAAAATAAAAAACAAGCACTAGCAATAGGTTTATCTACAGTTGAAAATAAATGTGTATATTCAAAAGATGAATATAAACAATTAGAAAAAAAAGTATTAGAATTTTTAGTATCAAAGCCTGATAAAAAAATACCATTATCAAGTATTATTCAAACAAAACAATTAATTGAATATTATTATAAAAAAAAAGATTATAAGAAATGTAAAAAATTTGAAATTCTTCTTTGGCGTTACATTGTAACTTCTGTATCTGTTAATATAAAAATTACAAATAATATATGGGCTGAACTTAAAGAAATTAAAAAATTAGATTTTAAAAGGTTTTAATTTTTTAGTAATATATTCTTAATAAAAAAAATATATAAAATATATTAATGAAGTATTTAATATTATTTATAATAATTTTACTATTATATGTATTATTTAGATGGATATTTATGTCATTGTTTGTAAATATTGACTATGTTGTACCACATGTTGAAATAAAAATTTCTAAAGAAATTGGAAGTAGAGGAGTTTTTGCAAATAAAGACTATAAAAAAGATGATGTTATTGAAATTTGCCCTACTATTTTCGAGGAAACATCAAAATTTCAAGGAATATTAAAAGATTATATTTTTAAATATGATGATAAAAATTCATTACTTGCATTTGGTTTTTGTTCAATGTATAATCACTCTGATAATTATAATGCATTATGGACTGTATTATCTAAAGATCAAATAAAATTTTATGCAACTAAAGACATTAAAAAAGGTGAAGAAATATTTACTTCATATGGTGATGGATACTGGAAAACAAGAAATGACTTAAAAAAATAAAAAAATAATTTTATCTTTTAAAGTAATGAGTTATGATTATGCAATTGTCGGTGGAGGTCCAACTGGAATGACAATAGCTTGGATTTTATCAAATCAAAAAAAAAAAGTAATATTAATAGAAAAAGACGAGGTATTAGGAGGATGTCATAAAGTATTACGCGTAAATGGATATTTTACTGAACATGGACCAAGAGTATATTCTAATTCTTTTTTGATGTTCATAGAAATTTTATCTGATATGAATATAGCGTTTACTGATTTATTTATACCTTATAATTTTAAACATACTAACATTGATAATAAGACTATATTAAGTCTTAATTTTAATGAAATAATGGCTTTACTATCTGCTTTTTTAAAATTAATAGTAAATAAAGAACACGGTAAAACAGTTTCTATAAAAGATTTTATGATAAAAAATAATTTTTCAGAAAGTTCTTATGATTATATAGAAAGATTATGTCTTTTAACTGATGGAGCTACTATTGAAGATTATACATTATTTCAATTTTTACAATTAGTGAATCAACAATTATTTTATTCATTATTTCAACCTAAATTACCAAATGATAAAGGTTTAATTAAAATATGGACTAATAAATTATTAGAAAATAATGTAAAAATATTAATAAATTCACAAGTAATTAAAATAGATGTTGAAAATAATAATGTATCTAAATTAATTATTATTGAAAATGGAGTTCAAAAAGAAATAATTGCAAATAAATATGTATTATCAGTACCACCTAAACCATTTTATGATTTAATATCTTCAAATCCTAAAACTGAAAATAATTTTGGTAATAATAAAGAAATACAAAAATGGAAAAGTAAAAATAGTTATTTTGATTATATTACATTAACTTTTCATTATAAAAATGAAGTAACATTACCAAAATTAAATGGATTTCCAAGAACTCCTTGGGGGATTGGATTTGTTATTCTTTCTAATTTTATGAATTTTAAGACAGACGAACCTTCCAAAACGGTTATTAGTATTTGTATAACAATGTTAAATGTTCCAAATGAACAAGGAAAAACGGCTAATCAATCTTCGCACGAAGAAATAATAAAATATGTTAAAGAACAATTATCCTTTTTTCCTAACCCTGATTTAGTTATAATTTCACCAACTATAAAAAGAAGTGGTGACGTGTGGATAAATGAAGATACTGCTTATGTTGTTACAACTAAACAACATTTTATTCAACCCAAAGGTAAAATATCAAATTTATATTACGTTGGAATTCATAATGGTAACAGTTTGTATAATTTTACTGCTATAGAATCAGCAGTTCAAAATGCTATTCATTATTGTATAGAAGAAATGCCAGAATTAAAATATCGTTATATTTCTAAGAATTTAATGGAAGTTAGATATTTAGTGATAGATGCTATTATAATAATATTATGTATATTTATTATTATTTATATAAAAAAATATATTAAAAAAGAATAATTCTATTATATTAATAATGAATATATTTTTATTTCATAGAGATTTAAGATTAGTTGATAATACTACTTTAATTCATCAAATAAAAGAAATGGGTGATGTAATTCCTATTTTTATTTTTACACCAGAACAAATTAATCCAAAAAAAAATAGTTATTTTTCAAATAATTCAGTTCAATTTATGATTGAATCATTACATGAATTATCTGAGGAAATAAAAAAAAAAGAAGGGAAAATGTATTTTTTTAAAGGCGATACAATAAAAGTATTAAAAAGTTTAAATAAAGAAAATAATATTGAATCAATTGGATTTAATATTGATTATACACCTTATGCTAAAAAAAGAGATAAAGAAATTAAAGATTGGTGTGATAAAAAAAATATTATTTGTTACATGAAAGAAGATTATCCATTATACGATATATTAAATGGACAAACTAATAAAATTGATGGAACCCCATATTTAGTTTTTACACCTTTTAAAAACTATTGTATGAAAAATTTACAAGTTAGAGAAGTTAATAAATTTAAAAAATTTAAATTTTCCAAATTAAAAGAATTGGAAGAAATAAAATATAATATTAATGAAAATGAAATAGATGATTTTTATGAAATAAATAAAGATATTAATGTACATGGCGGACGTTCAAATGGTTTAAAAATTTTAAAAAATATTGGTGATTTTAAAAATTATCAAAAAAACCGCGATACATTAATATATAAAACTACTTTTTTAGGAGCTCATAATCATTTTTCTACAGTTAGTATTCGTGAAGAATACTATGCAATGTTAGATAATTTAGGTAAAGAAAGTGGATTAATTAATGAATTACATTGGCGTGATTTTTATATGAATACGGCTTATAATTTTCCGGATGTTTTAAATGGACAAATTGGAAAAAAAAATAAATCTCTTAAAATTAAATATGATAATATTAAATGGGAGAATAATATGAAATTATTTGAACATTGGAAGACAGCAACCACTGGATTTCCACTTATAGATGCATCAATGAGACAATTAGTACAATCAGGATTTGTTCATAATCGCATGAGAATGGTAAGTGGTAGTTTTGTTGTAAAAATTTTATTAATTGATTGGAGATATGCAGAAAAATTTTATGCATCTCATTTAGTTGATTATGATACAATGGTTAATAATTTATCATGGCAATGGGTTGCCGGTTCTGGAAACGATGCTCAACCATATTTTAGATATTTTAATACTTGGACACAAAGTAAAAAATATGATAAAAATGCTGAATATATTAAAAAATGGATTCCTGAATTAAAAGAAGTTCCTGCAATAGATTTGCATAATTGGTTTAAAAAAGAAATTCACGAAAAATGGTTAAATAATGGTATTAAATATTATAAACCAATTGTAGAACATTCGGAACAAAGAATTAAATCATTAAAAATGTATAAGGATGGTCTTAATTAAACTAAAAAATATTTTATAAATTATTTTAATGAAGTATATTTTAATTTTTTTTATATTTTTTTTTATATTTTTATTAATTTTTTATCAAATAAAAGTATTTACAGATAATGATTTTAAACCGGAACCAAAAGAATTTACAAATAATAATTTGAAACAAAAAGAATTAAATTTAAATAATATTAATTTATTAGAAATGAAAGAAAATAATCCTATTTTATCTTGTAAAAATAATAATGATATACATTTTGTAGAAAAAGAAAATGATATGGTAATTTTAGATAAAAATTCTTCCAAATTTGAATTATTGACATTTAAAAATAATTTCAGCTATTGTAGATTATATGTTGATTTTATATTAAAAGAAAATATTAATAAAAAAACAATTTTAGTTTTAGGTTTTGGTTTAGGTGGTATTCCATTAGAATTATCTTTAGATAATAAAATTAACGAAATTGATTGTGTTGATATAAATATATGTATGTTTAAATTATATAATACTTTAATACAAAATAAACCTAATAAACTACATTATTATTTATTAGATGCAAAAGAATATTTAAAAAATACATCAAAAACATATGATATAATTATAGATGATGCTTTTTATTATAATACAAAAGAGTTTTATGATTTTGAGTCTGGATATAATAAATTAAATAATGATGGTTGGTTATTAATTAATATGCATCATATGTCTGATTATGAAAAATATGAAAGTTTATTAAAAAAATTATTTAGAAATATTCAAATTGATACAAGAAGAAATATTTGTATTTTTTGTCAAAAATAATATTTTAGATTTATTAACAACAATCCCATATTAAATGACAATTTTCTGATATATGAGCAATTCCTGCATCACCCCATGAATAATTAATATAGTGTTCGTATGACAACTGTAATAAATCATATTCTAAAACAGAATCTTGATCTTGTGTTGACACAGGAGTACCTCCAACTTTAACACCATACTCCGGACTATTAGGAGAATCTCCATATTCTTCCTGTAATTTATTATATTCTTTATTAGTATTATTAATATTATACTCAGGAATATTAAAATATTCTATTATTTTTGAAAATGATTTTATTTCAGAATGTTTTTTCCACTCAATAATCTCAAATGGCTTAAAATTATTTTCTAATTCTATATGTTCTAATTCTATTTTTTTTTTGATTTGTTCACTGTATTCTGGTTTTTTAATTATTATTTGTTTTTTAATATTTTGAGGCGACAATTCAATTTTATTTATCCAATAATCATCACATATTCCATAAGGTTCATCTATATTAATAAATACACGATATAATATATTATCTTTTTTACGAGGATCTTTAAATTGACAAAAGAATGTCATATTATATTCATTCTTGGTTGGCCATTTTTCACCTTTAATAAAAAATGGAATTTCTCCACCAAATTTTTCTTCTAAACCAGTTTCTGTAGTTATACTTTCAGTTGTAGGTTTATAAGCATCGGTAAAATATTCTTTAGGTAAATCATTAAAAAGTGTAGAAAAATCATTTATTTTTTTCCATCTTTTTAAATTATTATTATACTGTTTAACAATATAATAATTATTATCTTTTCCGATTAGTATTTTATTAATTGGTTCTACTGAAGCAGTATAACCTAATCCTAATGGTGATTTTTCATTTCTTGTATATTTTTTACTAGTATCGTTATGACAAAAAGGCATTAAAATTATAGAACTATTCTTTTATAATTTTAATTTATCAATTTTTTGTATTATTTAAAAGAAAAAATAATATTAACGAAGGTGGTAATAATGTTAATGATGATAATTATGATTGTGTTTTAATTTTACTAGCTGTACTACTACCACCTAGTTGCATTAGCATAGATAGTTATACTCGCTTTTGAATATACACCAACAGGTAATATATTAGTACCATTAATAGCTGATGTATTTCGTGATGCTTTTGTTTGTATTTGTACATTATTCAAAAAATTTTCAAATCCTGTTGTATTTAAAAATTTTTCTTTATCTTTATCACTATCATTATCCTTATCACTATCATTATCCTTATCACTATCATTATCCTTATCACTATCATTATCCTTATCACTATCATTATCCTTATCACTATCATTATCATTATTATAAGTTGGTGGTGCGTTAGGTGTTACTGGAAAAGGTTCACTAGATACACTTACCTGATTACTTTCGAACCCATATATTGCTTCTCCATATATTGCTTCTACTATTAAATTATAAGTATCACCATTTTTCAAACCAGTGATTGTTTCTTGTCTTCTAGTTGGGTCATCAATTGTTGCTAATATTTCAAGCATTTCTTCAGCTCTTATGCGATAACCTGTTATAAGCATACCACTATATCGTGGTTGATTCCAACTTATTGTAGCGCTACGATCACCCGAAGTTATTGAAGTAATTATTGGTACACTATCTATTCTTAAAAATTTAGCTTCGCTATCTACAAATAACTGATTATTTGTAGGTCCATATAATGTTCTTACGCTTATATTATACTTTTGATTGTTATTTACAGATATCTGTGATTCTCTTTTGTTTGAGGAAACAAAATTACCTAATGGAAAAGGTGTTTCAGTATCCATTATGACATAACCTGTTATAGGAGAACCAATATTTGGTGGTTGATACCAAATTATTTCAGCGGTATTATAACCATTTTGGATTATTGAAGTAATTTTTGGTTTTTTAGGTACAGTAAAAGTACTTACAGTTACTATATTTGAAAATGCACCAATACCCACAAGATTTGTTGCATATACTCTAAAATAATTTATTGTATTATTTATTAATGGAGATACTCGTTTAAAACGTGTTGTAGCATTAGTTGAACTATTAATAGTCCAACTTGATGAATCTATACTTGTTTGAATTTCATAACTACTAATATTGCTACCACCATTACTACTTGGTGCATTCCAAGATAAATCCACTAAATTATTACCTGCTACTGCAGCAAGTGTTGGTGCACTAGGTACAGTTAATGGTGCTAATGGTGTTACTTCTACCTCATTACTTTCAAGCGACGTTGTATTATTAAATTGAGACCCATATATTGCTATTATTTTTAAACGATAAGTACCAGGTGTCAAACCATCGACTGTGTCTTGTCTTTGTAACCTAGAAACTATCATGGGTTGAAATTCATTGTAATTAATTGTTTTTAATATAATTGTTCCATGTATTATGAGATATCTCAATGGCAGCGTGTAAGAAGTGTGATCATGCCTCCAATTTATTGTAGCGCTACCAGCACCTGGGGTTATTGATATAATTTCGGGATTAGAATATACACTCATTTGATTAATATATATTATAAAATAATATTTTTTAATAAAAAAATTAAGTCTTGAAAATGAAATAAAAAATATTATAAATATTTTTTAATACTTTTTAATACTTTTTAATAACAAAATACAGTTTATATAAAACAATTTTTTGTATTATTTAAAAGAAAAAATAATATTAATATTAATGAAAGTAATACTAATAAATAATGAAATTAAATATTATGATTCAATTAATGAAATATTTAATAGTTCTGATATTTATAAAATACAGTATTTAGAACTTGATAATTTAAATTTATTATCATTACCAAATGAAATTATAAACTTATCAAATTTAACATGTTTATCACTAAATCATAATCATTTAGATAGTTTACCTAAATTACCAATAAATCTTAAAATTGTATATATTAATTTTAATAATTTTAAAACTATTCCAGATGAAATTATCGAATTACCTAATTTAGAAATATTATTAATGTATTCAAATAAAATATCATTAATACCCGTAACAATATCTAAATTAAAAAATCTTAAAATACTTGGTTTATCCTATAATATAATAAGTAATTTACCAAAAGAAATAGGAACATTAACAAATTTAAAAACATTAGAATTAAAAGAAAATATTTTGTTTTCTATTCCTAAAAGTATAGTTGAATTATATAATTTAGAAAAATTATTATTATCTAATAATAAATTAAATCGTCTTCCAAAAAAAATAGATAAATTATATTTACTTAAAAAATTAGATCTAGATAATAACAATATTAATTTTCTTCCAAAGAAAATTTTTAATTTACCAAATCTTATTGGAATTTCAATTAATTTTAATAAATTACATAATTTACCAAAAACATTTAAAATGTCAAAAATAAAATATTTAAGTTGTATTTACAATAATTTATCTGATGAATATGATGATAAAAGATTAATTTTAAATATTAGAGATTTATCAAAAATTGATTCAATTTTAACAATATATAAAATAAATCAAACATTTAATAAAGCGCCTATTTTTCTAAATATGCAATCTAATATCAATGAAATAGATTAATATGGAACTCGTAATTTTGTTGTATTATTTATTGGTTTAAAATATTTAGTATAATTTTTTATAACATAATCTACAGATTTATCTTTGGCTTTTGGATATAAATATAGTTCATATGCGTCTTGAGATAAATTACTTGATAAAGTAGCTAATATATTAGGATCATTATCAAAATCTGTAAATCTATTAGGTAAATTTACATATTTATGTGTCTTGTCTTTGTAAATAACGACTACATTTTTTCCAGAAGCTAAATCAGACCAAAACTTTTCAAGTTCTTTAGCTTTACCCCAAACTGTTTCAGGATCATTTCGCATTTCTAAAACTCTTTTCGATACTTTTTTTGATACTTTTTTCGATACTTTTTTCGATACTTTTTTCGATACTTTTTTTATTTTATTAGCAATCATATTATATATAAATATATAAAATAAATCAAGTATGTATTAAATAAAATTATATTATTAACGTTATAAAGAAATAATTTAATTTAAATTAATGAAATTAAAAATTAGAAGAAGTAATAATGAAGACCTAGATAAAATTTATGAATTACATATTAAATGTTTTAATTCTGGAGATCAATGGTATAAAAATTATATAATTCAATATCTTGAAACTTCTTATGTTATAGAAAATAATGAAACAAAAGAATTATTTGGTGTTTTACTTCAAGGACCTATTATTGCCTTTAATTCAAATGAAAAATTTGAACCAATAAATAAAAATGGTGAAATTTTTAAAGAACAAAAACTTTATTTAGAACCAATACAAGGAATATCAATGCTTTGTATTCATCCAGATTTTAGAAATAAAGGTCTAGCTTCAAAATTAATTGAATTACATTTAAAAGAACATAAAAATGAATTAATTTGTTTACAAACACGTAAATCCAACCCAGCTTTTTATTTATATAAAAAATATGGATATAAACATATAATAACAATAAAAGAAAAATATTATAGTCCAACAGAAGACTCCTATTTTATGATTCTTTCAAATTAAATTAAGTTAGTCCAGATATACATGGCTCAAAAGGGCCAGATAGTCGTCTAAAAATAGTTTTAAATATATAATTTTTATTAGTTATATCTATTCCTTCATTATAAGTCTATAAAAGTATTATAATGTATAATAGAAATGGTTTCAATTTTACTAGGTGTATTACTAATATTTACGAATAGAAGCATACATAGACATATTATTACTTGAATACACACCAGTAGGTAATTTAGAAGTACGACTATTAGTTGTTCGTGTTTGTGAGACATTCCCAAAAGATGATACTTCAATTGGTGCTATGGAAGTAGATTGATTAGATTGTACTTGAATTGGTGTTACGGCATTAAATTTATTAGATTCTAATGAATTACTTGTAGCATAGATAGACATATTATTACTTGAATATACACCAGTAGGTAATTTATTACTACGACTATTAGCTGTTCGTGTTTGTATTTGTGATACATTTGAAAAAGATGATACTTCAATTGGTATTACGGAATTTAAACGACTAGATGGATTCGAGGAACCTAATTGATTTGTTGCTATGACAGTAAAAGTATAAGGTACTCCATTAATTAATTCACTAACTATTCCTGTTCCATTAGGTGATTCAGGATTTGTTGTTACTGAAAAAGGAATATTTACCTCCTCTATATTGTTTTTATAAGTTTTTATAGTATAACTTGTTATATTAGATCCACCATTATATAGAATTAACCAATTTACAGTAACTGATTTATTATTTGGAATTGTATTAATGATTATTGGTGTAGAAGGTTGAGTTGGTGTTGGTATTATTGGTATCATTGCGAATGATCTACCAAATGAGCTACCGTATTGATTAAATGTGTATATTACAATAACATAACTTTGATTATTCACAAATTGATTTCCCCCCAATTGATTAATGAGATAACTATAAAGTGTTTCTCGTCCTGGTCTGGTGATTATTTTAATATTGGTATCGGTGCTCAAATTAATATTAATACTATGCTGGATTTGACGATTAGTTGGATTTTGTTTAAAAATAAATATTTTAAAAGATGTTGGTGAAGAATTAATTCCTACATTCCATACTACATTAATTGATTTATCAAATCCTTTTGTATATGCGGGTAATATTAATGGTGTAATAGGAAATGTTGGTATTGTTGTATCTAATGTACCTGATGATAGTAAGCTATTATCTAATGCATTTATTGCGGTTACATTAAAAGAATAAAGTTTATTACTTGATAAATCACTAACTATTTGAGAATTGATTATATTACTAACAATAATATATTTTATACTTTTGTTATTTTGAGAAACGTTTATTGTATAATATAATATTGATACACTACTACTATTAGTCCAAATTACATTAACTTTTGCAGCATTTGGTGTTGCATTTGCTACATTAACAAAATTTACTGACTGAAGTATTAGTGAAGATACATTTGTTGGTGTTATCTGTGTTGATACTACAACTTCATTAGATATTTCAGATGGTGATGAATTACCTAGTGCATTACTTGCTACTACAGTAAAAGTATAAGTTACACCACTAGTTAATCCAATTACATTTATTTTTGGTGTTTGTTGTGTTAAATTACCTATTACGGTTGCTCTTATATTTTGAGGAGAACTTATTACGGTATAACTTGTTATTGGTGTACCGCCATTACTTACTGGTTTAGTCCAAGTTACAACAGCTTGATTATTATTGGGGGTTGCTGTTACATCTGTTGGTTTATTAGGTACAATATTTGTTGCTGGTGCTGGTGTTGTTGCTGGTGCTGGTGTTGTTGCTGGTGCTGGTGTTGTTGCTGGTGCTGGTGTTGTTGCTGGTGCTGGTGTTGTTGCTGGTGCTGATGCTGATGCTGTTGGTACTTGATTAGATTGAGCTCCAGGTGAAGTAAAATATGCATTATTTGTTGCTGTTACAGTAAAAGTATAAGTTGTACCGGGTGATAAATCAGGTACATATGCTGATAAATCAGTTATTACTGGTGTTCCAGCGGTAGGATTACTTGTTACGGTATATGATAATGGTCCTGCAGCACCAATATTTTCTGGTACAATCCAAGTTATATTAGCTCGAGTATTATCTATTAGGTTTGCATTTACACTTCTGGGCATAGTAGGTGGTCCAATAGGCATTTCAGTAATGTATTTATTCGAAGTATATCCTCCATTTGTTGCGACTACATTAAAAGTATAATTTTTACCATTAGTTAATTGACTTATAGTTGCTACTGAACCAGTTACTACTATTTGTGATTGTGGAACAGAAGTGCTAGTTACGGTATAAGATGTATCAAGACGACTATTACCTGGTTTTGTCATAGTTAGTCTAACTGTACGATCACTGGCTACTGCAGTAATTGTTGGTTCCATAAATTGAGTAGGTGTAAATGATGAAGATTGAGCTTGTGAAGAATATGCTCCATATGTTGCTATTACAGTAAAACTATGAGAATTATTTGTTAAACCAGATACAGTTGTTGATGTTACACCATAAGGTTGTAGAGTTGCAGCTGGTTGTTGATCTGAAATACTTATATTATAAGTTATAGTTGTAGTATCTGGAGCATTATTTGGTGCTGTCCAAGATACAACAGCTTGATCACTATAAGTGCCAGCAACGACGCTTATATCTGTTGGTGCGGCAAGTTGTGCAGGTGTTACTTGAGAAGAAAATACATTTAAAAAAGTTGTTTCCTTTGTTGCTGTTACAGTAAAACGACGAAGTGTATTCGGTAATCCTGATATAATTGCTTCTCTTCTTTGTTGTTGTGTTGATGCATTAGGATAAATTACTGATGCAGTACCAATATTTTCTACGGTATAATTTATAGTAGATTGAGTATTATTTGGTACTGTCCAAGTTAGTATAACTTGACCAACTAAAGTGCCAGGGTTTGTTGATACAATTGTGTGTAGTGGAATAGTATGTACTTGATTAGATTGAGCTCCAGGTGAAGTAAAATATGCATTATTTGTTGCTGTTACAGTAAAAGTATAAGTTGTACCGGATGATAAATCAGGTACATATGCTGATGTATCAGTTATTACTGGTGTTCCAGCGGTAGGACTACTTGTTACGGTATAACTTATTATTCCTGGAGCACCAATATTTTCTGGTACAATCCAAGTTATATTAGCTCGAGTATTAGTTGGTAGGGTTGCATTTACACTTCTGGGCATAGTAGGTGGTCCAACAGGTATTGCAGTTTCTACATTTGATGATGAACTGTCACCAGCAACATTTATTGCATATACTCTAAAATAATATAAAGTACCATTTGATAAATCAGTTACTCGTTTAAAACGTGTTGTATCATTAGTTGAACTATTTGTTACCCAATTTGTAGCTGTCTTTATTTCAATTCTATAACTACTAATATCTCTTCCACCAGTTGATGATGGGGCATTCCAAGATAAGTCTACAAAACCAGAACCAGGTGTATGAGTTAAATTTAGTGGCGCACTAGGTACAGTAAATGGTATTACAGTTACTACATTTGAAAATGCACCATTACCCGCAAGATTTGTTGCATATACTCTAAAATAATATGTTGTACCACTTGTTAATTGTTCTACTCTTTTAAATAATGTTGAACCATTAGTTGAACTATCAGTCCAACTTGATGAATCTATACTTGTTTGAATTAAATAACTACTAATATCTCTACCATTACTACTTGGTGTAGTCCAATTTAAGGCCACTGAACGATTACCGGGTACTGCATCAAGTACTAGTGTACTAGGTACGGTATATGGTATTACTGGATCAGAGTTAATTGATTCTGCGGAATCTCCCTTTATATTTGTTGCTATTACAGTAAAAGTATAAGGTATACCATATGATAAATCAGTTACTTTTTGTAATCTAGCTGCAGAATTAGTTATATAAGGTACGGTACCTCGTACGGTACCTTGATAAGTATTTATAGTATAACCTGTTATAGCAGCACCACCAGGAGATGGCATTATCCATTTTACAGTAGCTTGATTATTAATTATGTTCTGAAAAGTTGGTTTATCAGGTCTACCAGGTCTAGTAGCAAAAGGTGTAGTATTTTGCGGTGATATAGGGTAAGATGCAATAGATGGTGTTGAACTACCTGCGGTATTTGTTGCTACCACAGTAAAAGTATAAATATCCTCATTAATTAATCCAGTTACAGTTGTTGAATTTGATGAATCTATACTTGTTTGAATTAAATAACTACTAATATCACCATTAACATTACTACTTGTTACAGTATAACTTGTTATTGCTGTACCGCCATTATTTGTTGGTGCAGTCCATCTTACCGTAGCATTAGTATTACCTGAAGTTGCTATTACATTTGTTGGTGCACTTGGAATATCTTCATATATACCTAATATATTTAAATAACCACCTGATGTAGCTCCATTTGGAATTAATCTGATTTGTGAGTTTGATACATCTGTATTATCAAACCTTTGAACAACTACACCCCTAAAATTATTAACAGGTGCAAATACATATCTATTTGTAGAAAATGAATTTAATGTTGTATTTGTTATTAAATTTAATAAAGTTGTTGTTGGATTATTTCTATTTAAATCACCTGTATATAAAGCTACCTTAGAATAACTACCATTATAAAATGGATCATTGTGTGCAGCTCTTCCTAACCAAAATCTATTAATATTTCTTAAAATATTAGCTGAAAAAGTAATTGGAGAATTTGATACAGGTACTGATGTAATAATATTATTTTCATGATAATATAAATTAATTGTTGCGCTGCTAGTTGTTTCAAAATCAAAATATATTGTTATAATATGTAATCTTGTTGTATTTTGAACTTGATTTACATTATATAATGTTGGTAATTCAAGCCACCTACCAATTGTTCTATCTACAAACAGAAATTGAATATTATGAGAAGCACCACCTCTAGATGCACCTAGTATAAAATAACCATTACTATTATTAGTACCTGTGTATAAACTATTATTAAAGTCAAAAATTCTTTCGTATATTGATGATGTTGCAGAAAAAATTGTTGTACAAATAACTAAAGTATTACCTATAAAATTTGTTCC
>Ga0209443_1001142_pt1 | contig 17103 bp, 14 predicted proteins | sample LauGreBMM110DCMD_2_FD_187571 | JGI IMG/M metagenome (GOLD analysis project Ga0209443, IMG submission 187571) | Freshwater lake microbial communities from Lake Michigan, USA - Su13.BD.MM110.DCMD (SPAdes) (version 2) | ecosystem: Environmental > Aquatic > Freshwater > Lake | place: Lake Michigan... | reverse complement strand
GCTGGTGGAGAAACCGCGCACGATGTACATGCCGCGCCGCTTCATCGCCGGGTCCTTCGCGGCATCTTTAGGGGAAGCAGCGGCGTCTCCGCGACGCGGCTTGGCATCGGGACGAGGCAGGTCGAAGGAAGGTCCGCCGACGCGCAGATCGAGCCGTCCCGCGGCGGCTTGGATGGAATCCCAGACCGGCTCCGCCTCCAGCCGCCGCAACCGGAAATGCCAGAAGGTGGTGTCGTCTGCATCGGCCTGCTGATCGGCGGCCGTATCCGGTCCGGTCTCCGAGGTCATGCGGTACGCCTGCGAGGTCACCATGAGACGGTGCATCGCTTTCATGCTGTGGCCTTGGCGCACGAACTCCGATGCCAGCCAATCCAACAACAGGGGCTGGGTCGGTTTTCCGCCCTGCTTGCCGAAGTCGCTCGGTTGCCGGTGCAGCCCTTCGCCGAAATGCCATCGCCAAAGACGGTTCACGGCGACGCGCGCGAACAACGGGTTGTCCGGCGCGGTGAGCCAGTCGGCGAAGGCCTCGACGCGGCCTTCGCGCAGGTCCGGCGCCCCCTGGGCGAACGGCCAGCCCGGCCGCGCTTCGTGGTCCTTTTCCGGACGCGACGGATCGCCGCTGGTGAGGATGTAGCTCTTCTCCCGCTCGCGCACGCGGTCCATCTCCACCACGTGGAAGACCGGTAGGGCGGGCGTGCCGGCGCGACGGGCATCGGCATCCACCGCATCGACCTGCTTCTGCAGCTCGCGCGATCTTTGGCGGACGTTCTCGGGCAGGATGGCGTCGACCTTGTCGCCATCGATGCGAAGGATGGGGAAATAGTCGTCGGCGATCTTCTGCTCTTCGGCCGTGCGGTCCTTCTCCGGCTTGCGGATCACCGACTGCACATCGGCCGGAAGCATGATGACGCGTTCCTCATGGAGCCGCTGTTTGTAGGGGGCGAGCAGGTCGGCACGAGCGCGTTCGATGGGCGCGCGCATTTTCTCCGTCTCCGCCTGCGCCTTGCCGACCGCGACGAGATCGGCGGCGCTCGCCAGCGTCACCTTGCGCAGGACCAGCGGGTCGAACAGCGCCTTCATCGCGTAGTAATCGGCCTTGGAGACGGGATCGAACATGTGGTCGTGGCATTTGGCGCATCCGACCGCCATGCCCATGAAGGCGGCCGAGACCGTGTCCACCGCGTTGATGGCCAGCTCCTGCGGATCCTCGCCGGCGCCGCGCGCCAAAAAACCGAGCGCGAAAAGATCCGCCGGTCGCGGCTCTTTCTGGAACCGATGGCCGGTGGCCGACATCTGCGAACGTTCGCCCGAGCGGCGTCCCGTCAGCTGGACCTGCACGAACTGGTCGTACGGCAGGTCGTCGTGCAGCGCCTGGACCACCCAGTCGCGCCACAGATGGATGCCGGGAGCGGCGGTCATCCGCTCGTCCGAATCGGCGTAGCGCAGCACATCGAGCCAATGCCGCGCGTAGCGGACCGCGTGCTGTTCGCTGGCGAGCAGGCGGTCCACCACCTTCTCGTACGCATCGGGCGAACCGTCGGCCGCGAAGGCCTCCTGTTCCGCCGGAGTCGGCGGGAGCCCGACCAGATCCAGATGCACCCGGCGCAACAGCGTGGCCCGGTCCGCCGCTCCGACCGCGCGGACTCCCTTCGCGCGACGGGACGCCGCGAGGAACCGGTCGATCGGATTGACGTCGACGGCGGCGACCTCGGCTTCCGGGACCGCGGGACGCTCGACCGGTCGCAGCGACCACCAGAGCTCCGCGCCGTCGCTCTTGCCCGCCGCCGCCCAAGCCACGACGTCCGGCGACACCAGGACGAGCACGAGGGCCGTGCGGCAGAGGAAGGTTCGCGTCCGGGAGATCATGGCGGGATGAATGGAGTCCAGATGGACATGAAAGCGCGAAAAGGCCAAGCGGCCAAAGCTAGAGATGGTGCATCGCATTTTTTGGGGGACACCGGACTCCGCGCCCGCGCGGCACCCAGCGACACCCGCGGAATCGCCTCCGCGTTTCTCTCTCGCGGCCCGGAGCCGGAACCGTTACGACGCGGCCATGCACACCTCCGCCTATCGCCTCGCCATCGCGGTATCGCTCGCCGCCGGTCTCCTACTTTCCGCGTCAGCGGCGCCGCTGACGCGGGTCGAGCGCTCCGATTTCGGCACGACCAAGGACGGCACCCCCGTGAAGTCCGTCACGCTGCGGAACTCCAAGGGCATGAGCGCCACCATCATCACCTACGGCGCGATCATCAAGGACCTCCAGGCGCCGGACCGGGACGGCCGTTTCACCAACGTCGTGCTCTCGACGAGCAGCATGGAAAAGTACGAGAACGGCTTCGGCGGCGCGGCGGCGGTCATCGGCCGTGTGGCCAACCGCATCGCCGGCGCCCGGTTTGATCTCGACGGCAAGACCTACAAACTCGCCGCGAACTCGGGGAAGAACGCCATCCACGGCGGCAACAAAGGTTTCGCGCAGGTCGTGTGGACCATCGGGGCGGTCTCCGAGAAGGCCGGCAGCTCGTCGGTGACGCTCACGTACCTGAGCAAGGACGGCGAGGAAGGCTTCCCGGGCAACCTGAAGACGTCGGTCACCTACACGCTCTCCGACGACAACGCGCTCCGCATCGACTACGAGGCCGAGACCGACAAGGCCACCCTCGTCAACCTGACCAACCACGCCTACTTCAACCTCGCCGGCGGCGGCAGCTGCCTCGGCAACATCCTCCAGATCCCGTCCACCGACTACACGCCCGCCGACGCCGACCTCATCCCCACCGGCGAGATCCGCGCTCTCAAGGGCACGCCCATGGACTTCCGCAAGCCGACGGTCATCGGCGACCGCATCGAGCAGTTGAAACCGATGCTCAACGGCTACGACCACAATTTCATCCTCGGCCGATCCAAGGCGATGAAGCTCGCCGCGCGGCTGGTCGAACCGAAGAGCGGTCGCACGATGGAGGTGCGGACCACCCAGCCCGCCATCCAGCTCTACACCGGCAACCACCTCGCCCACACCGCCGTCTGCCTGGAGACCCAGCACTATCCCGACGCGATCCATCACGGGAACTTCCCGTCGATCGTGGTCCGGCCCGGGACGCCGATGAAAGAGAGCGCGGTGTTCCGGTTCAGCGCGAAGTAGGACGCACCGGATCCGTCCTTGCCAGCCCGGTCGCCGGGAAACGAGATGCGAACATGATTCCCCTTGGACCGTCGCCGTCCCGGCTTGCCGTCGCGCCGCCGGACGGATCCGGGCAGGAGCGTGCCTTCACCTTGATCGAGCTGCTCGTGGTCATCGCCATCATCGCGATCCTCGCCGGGTTGCTGCTGCCGGCACTGGCCAAGGCGCGCGAATCGGGCCGCGCCGCGGTCTGCGCCAGCAACGTCCGGCAGATGGGATTGGCTTCGATGACCTATTTCTTCGATTTCGCGGGCAAGATGCCGTCGTTCCGCGATTGGCTCTGCAAACGTCCCGGCGACCTCTCCACCGGGACGCTTTTCCCGTATCTGAAATCGCGCGATGTCTACCTCTGTCCGACCGACCGGCAGGAGCTCGCTTCGCGCAAACGCATCGTGGTGCCCGCCACCGGCGGCTTCGGCGCGAAGCCGGGCAAACGCGATTACAGCTTCGCGATGAACTGCGGCCTGTGCCACGTGTCCGACATCGCCGCCTTCGTCAGCCCGACCTCCACCATGATCTATATGGAGGCTCTGATGGCCACCAACGACTACTCGGGCCAGGCCGGACCGACCTTCGGCTCGCACACGCTGTCGCTGCGGCACAACGGCCGCGGCCACCACCTGATGGGCGACCTGCACGTCGAGAAGGTCCGCCAACGCCAGAGCGTCGCGATGGAGAAGCTCAAGCGCTTCTGGTTCCCCACCGACGACACGACCGGCGCCAACGGCATGCAGTTCGGGACCGGTTTGCAGTGAGTGCCCGCCCGCTTGGGCGCCTCCCTCCGGGACGCCGCCAAAAGTGCTGCCAAGGCCGCTCGCGTTGGACACTGTGCCGGGCATGCACCTCATCGCCCGGACGTTCGCCGGCCTCGTCGGCACGTGGATCGCCTTCGCGATCGCCCTCGCCGCGGATGCGCCCGGGGATCCAGCGGCCTGGAAACCCATCGCCGTCCCCGGCCCGATGCCGGCCGCCGGGACCGCTTGGTACCGGGCCTGGGTGAAGGTGCCCGACTCGTACTTCTCCCAGCACGAGCGGAACCTGTTCGAGGAGTCGGTCGGCGTGAACATCCGCGACCTCGCCGGCGCGCATGAGGTGTGGGTGAACGGCAAAGTGATCGGCACCGGCGGCTCCTTCCCGCCCGCGTTCCGCAGCGGAGCCGATGCCGTCCACCGCCACAAGGTCCCGGTCGGCACCCTGATGAAAGGCGGATGGAACGAGATCGCCATCCGGGTCCACCAACCGCCGGGCACCGGGCCGGGCGGCTTCCTGGGCGACGCCCCGTTCATCATGGATTACTTCCTGGAAGCCGTGCTGGCCGGACCGTGGCAATCCCGCGAGGGCGACGGCTACACGCCCGGTGGCGCGCTCACGGAGCGACCGGCGACGGCGACGTTCGATCGGTTCAAGGAATCCAGCCGCGTGCTCGGACGCGCAGAGCAGGTCCACGGACCCAAGCTCCCGCCCGCGGGATCCGCCGCCAAGATGCGGCCCGCTCCCGACCTCGCGACCGATCTCTTGCTGAGCGAGCCGTTGGTGGCGCAACCGACCCACTTCAGCTTCGACGGACGCGGCCGCCTCTGGGTCGCCCAGTATCGTCAATACCCCTACCCCGCCGGCCTGAAGATGCTCAGCCGCGACAAATATTATCGCGCCCACTACGACAAGATGCCACCGGCCCCGCCCGGCCACGACCACGGCGCGGACATCATCTCGGTCCACGAGGACACCGACGGCGACGGCGTGCACGACCGGCACAAGGTCTTCCTCGAGGGGCTCAACATGGCCAACTCCGTGGTCGTCGGCCGCGGCGGCGTGTGGGTGATGCACACGCCCTACCTGCTCTTCTATCCCGACCGCGACGGCGACGACGTGCCGGATGGACCGCCCGAGGTCCGGCTCGCGGGCTTCGGGTTCGAGGACACCCATTCCGTCGCCAACGGCCTCGTGTGGGGACCGGACGGCTGGCTCTACGGCGGCCAAGGCAGCACCACCTCGTGCCGCGTCGTCCGGCCCGGGCTCGATCCGGCGGATTCGAGCGGCGTCTACTTCGAAGGCTGCATGGTGTGGCGATACCATCCGGACACGCGGGCGTTCGAGATCTTCGCGGAAGGCGGCGGGAACACCTTCGGGCTCGGGCTCGACGACCAGGGCCGCCTGCACTCCGGACACAACGGCGGCGGCACGCGCGGATGGCATTTCGTCCAGGGCGGCTTCTTCCCGATGCAGGGCCTGGATCCCGGGAAATTCGGTCCCGCGCGCGATCCGTACGCCTTCGGCGAACTGCCGATGATGCGCACATCGGACGACGCGGTCCGCTTCACCCACTTCGGCGCGACCGCCGGCGGCACCGCGATCCCCGCGGCGTACCAAGGACTGCTCTTCTCGCTCGATCCGCTGCACAACGTCGTGCTCACCAGCGAGCGGCGCCTCCGCGGATCCACCTTCGAGACCGTGGACCGGGCGCCCGCGGTGCGCAGCGACGACGAGACCTTCCGGCCGCTCTACATCGCCAACGCGCCCGACGGATCGCTCTTCGTCAGCGACATGTGCGAGTTCTACATCGCGCACGGGCAGCACTATCAGAACCAGATCGACCCGACCTCCGGCCGCATCTACCGCCTGCGCGGCAAGGACGCCGTCCTCGAGAAGGACAACGACCTCGAGCACAAGTCCACTGCCCGGCTCGTCGCGCTGCTGACGCATCCGGACCGATGGCACCGCTCGACCGCGGTGCAACTGCTCGGCGAACGCAAGGACCCGGAGGCCGCGGCGCCGCTGAAGGAACTCATCGCCCGCGACCGCGGCCCCGGCGCCCTCGGTGCGCTCTGGGCCCTGCACCAGTCCACCGGGCTCGACCCAACGACGGCGCTCGCGGGCTTGGCACATCCGTACGGGCCCGTCCGGATGTGGACCGCGCGCCTGCTCGGCGATGAGTGGGGACTCCAGCGCAACCTGGGTATCGGCCGCCACGCGCGAGGGCCGGAGCCCGGCACGATGCCCGCTCCGCTCCACGCCGCGCTGGTCGCGCAGGCGGGGTCCGAGGCCGACGCCGAGGTGCTGTCTCAGTTCGCCTCCACCGCGCGCCGGCTCGAAACATCGCAGGCCCTGCCGCTCGTCGCCGCCTTGCTCGCGCACGATGAGGCCGCCGGGGATCCGTACATCCCCCTGCTCTGCTGGTGGGTCTTCGAGGCGCACCTGCCGACCGCGGCCGACGAGGTCCTCGCCCTGCTCCGGGAACCCGCGCTCTGGGACAGACCCATGGTCTTCCAGCATCTGCTACCGCGGTTGGCCCGGCGCTTCGCCGTCGAGGGCAAGCGCGCGGACCTGCTCCATTGCGCCCGGCTGTTCCGGCAGGCGCCTTCGCCGCGCCACGCCGCGCAGCTGATGAAAGGCTTCGAGGAAGCCTACCGCGGTCGTGCGATGACCGGGCTGCCCGACGAACTCGCCGCAGCCATCGCGGGCGCCGGACGGACGCCGCTGGCCTTCCGCTTGCGGCAGGGCGACGCCGACGCCATCGCCGAAGCGTTGCGCCGCATGCAGGACGCCGGAGCGCCCATGGACGAACGACTGGTGCTGGTGCGCACGTTCGGCGAGACGCAGCGGCCCGAGGCGGTGGACGGCCTCTTGGCGATCTCCTCGGCCGACACCATCGCGGCGCCGCTGCGCAAAGCCGCGTTCGCCTCGCTGTCCTCGTACGACGAGACCCGCATCGGCGCGAAGGCCTTGGCGATGTTGCCCGGACTCGTCGGCGAGACGCGGACCGCGGCAGCGACGCTCCTCTCCAGCCGCGTCGCATGGAGCCTTCGCCTGCTCGAAGCCGTGCGCGATGCGAAGGTGCCGTCCGGGGCGGTGCCGAAGGACGTCGCCGACCGCCTCCGCTCGAGCAAGGACAAGACCGTGGCCGGGCTTGCCGAGCGCCTGTTCCCGGCGACGCCGATGCCGACGTTGACCGGGGATACGCGCCGGCGTGTCGAGGAGATCAGCGCCATCCTGCGCCGCGCGCCGGGCGACCCCTACGCGGGCGAGACGACGTTCCTGGAGCGATGCGCCGGTTGCCACAAGCTGTTCTTCAAGGGCGGCTCAGTCGGCCCCGACCTCACGCCGTACCAACGCGACAACCTGGCGACGCTGCTCCCGGGCATCATCGATCCAGACGCGGAGATACGCGAAGGCTTCCAGTGCTACACGGTCGAGACCCGGGATGGCCGCACGCTCAGCGGCTTCTTCGTGGACCGCGACAACCAGGTCACGGTTCTCCGCGGCCTCGACGGCGAGAACGTGACGCTGCGCGCAGCGGACATCGCCGAGATGCGGCCGCTCGGCCGGAGCCTCATGCCGTCGGGCCTGCTCGACGGCCTCGCGGACCCGCAACTCCGCGACCTGTTCGCCTACCTACGCATCTCGCAGCCGATCACCCGCTGAGCCGGCGCGCGGGTCCGCTTCACCGCTTCACCGCTTCGCGAGCGCGTCCGCGACGGCTTGCTGGAAGGCGCGCCGGACCTCGCTGGCGTCGCTGTTCGGGAAGTTCGACCGCTGGACCATCAGCACGTAGGCCACGCCTTTGACTGGATCGATCCACGCCTGCGTGCCCCACGCGCCGCCGTGGCCGAAGCTGCCGGGCGAGAGCATCGCCGCGACGCCTTCGTGCGGATGCCGCAGCACGCAGGTGCCGAGCCCCCAGCCATAATCCATGCCGTGCTGGCCGAAGGTCCCTCCTTGGAAGAATCCCGTCGGCAGGTCGCCGGTCTGCGACGTCGAGAGGAACTTCATCGCCGCCGCGCTGAGATAGCGACGCCCGCCCAGCGAACCGCCGTTGATCAGCATCTGGCAGAAACGCGCGTAGTCCACCGCCGTGGAATAAAGGCCGCCGTTGCCCTGCGGCGGACGGTCGCGCGGACCGAACTCGGGCCGCGGCGGGACGGCCTCCAGACGGGCGCCGTCCTTGTCCAAGGCGTAGGCCGTCGCCATGCGGAGCCGGTGCGGTGGGTCGGGATAGAAGGTCGTGTCCTTCATGCCCAAGGGGCCGAAGACGCGATTCTTGAGGAAGACGTCGAAACTCATGCCGCTCACGACCTCGACGATCCGCGCGGCCGCGTTGATGCCGCTCTGCGTGTAGCGCCACTTCTCGCCGGGCTCGTACTGCATCGGCGCGGCGAGCCAGAACGGGACGAGTTCCGCGAGCGTCCGGGCCTTCTGCGCACCGGGGCCCGCGGCTTCGCCGAGACCGGAGGTGTGGGTGAGGATCTGCGCGATGGTGAGATCGGCGGGCTTGCCGGAAGGCGTCTTCAGGTCGGCGAACTTCGGCAGGTACTTGGCGACCGGATCGGAGACCCGGAGCTTGCCTTCGTCCTGGAGCATCAGGATCGCGGTGGCGGTGACCGGCTTGGTCATCGAGGCGATCCAGAACAGCGTGTCGGGCGCCATCTTCCGGCCCGTGCCGATGTCCGCGAAACCGGTGGTGCCGAGATGCAGCACCTTGTCCTTGTCGACCACCATCGTCACCGCACCGGCGACCTCGTGCTTCGCGACCATGGCCTCCATCGCCGCGCCGACGCCGGCGAGCTCCGGTGCGGCGGCGGATGCGGTCAACGCAGCGGAGAACGCCAGACCGGCGAGGAGAAGACGGGGATGCATGGGCGATAGGTTCGACCTCGGCCCGAGCGGACGTCAATGCCAGCGATGGCTCTTGGTGCCTTCAAGATCGGCGGATACCTCCGATCACACCCCGGAATACAGGGTGTGATCCGAAGTGGCGGTCAGTCGAGGTGGTATGAGGGAAGATCCCGGTAGGCGTGCCTGAGGAGGTCGGCGGCTAATTCCTACCCATGGAGGTCCCTGGCAGGACAGATGGGGTCGCGCGGCAGCGCGGACCCTAGCCAAGAGGGTAGGGACGGGCTGCCGCCCGTCCGTGGATTCTTCCCGCGTCGTCGGGAGATCCGCCTTCAGGCACCTAGACCGCACACCCTGCCGGGCTGCGCTCCATCCGCCAACCTGACCGCCTTTTCTGATCGCACCCTGGCCGAGCCCCGTGCTTGACCCGTCGCGCAACGGCGGCCCACCGTCTCACCGTACTCCACGCCATGCGGATCCTTCTCGCCACCTCGCTGCTCGCAGCCATCACCACCGCCGTCCTCGCCCAAGACTTCGAGGCGCGACCGGACGATGTGGCGTTCGCCAAGTTCCATCCGAAGAAAGCGCCCGCACCGGCCGGGCTGCTGCTCAAGAAGGGCGACCGCTTGGCGATCATCGGCGACTCGATCACCGAGCAGAAGATGTACTCGCGGATCATCGAGACGTACCTCACCGCCTGTGCGCCCCAGCTCGGCGTGACGGTCCGGCAGTACGGCTGGGGCGGCGAGACGGCCGAGGGCTTCAAAGGCCGCATGGCCGCCGACGCGCTGCGCTTCAAGCCGACCATCGCGACCACATGCTACGGCATGAACGACCACCGCTACACGGCGTACGACCCGAAGAACGGCGCTTGGTACCGCGAGAACCAGCTGGCCATCGTCCGCGCCTTCAAGGCGGCCGGCGCGCGCTTCGTGCTCGGTTCGCCCGGATGCGTCGGGCCGAAGGTGCCGTGGAGCAAGGCCGGCTCGGAGGAGATGAACCTCAACCTCTGCGAGCTGCGCAACATCGACATCGAGTTGGCCCGGCAGGAGCAGGTCGCCTTCGCGGATGTCTTCTGGCCCATGCTCACCCTGGGCTGGAAGGCCACCCACCAGTTCGGCGCCGATTACGCCATCGCCGGCAAGGACGCGGTGCATCCGGGCTGGGCCGGCCACGTGGTCATGGCCACCGCCTTCCTCAGATCGCTCGGGCTCGACGGCGACCTCGGCGCGTTCACCGTCGACCTCGCCGCGGGCAAGGCGTCGGCCACCGCCGGCCACGAGGTCGTGTCCTTCAAAGGCGGCGAGCTGTCGCTGAAGAGCACGCGTTATCCCTTCTGCGCGGCGCCCGGCGAGCTCAAGGACGACAACTCCATCCGCTCGGGCATGGCGCTGACCGATTTCAACGACCGCTTCAACCGCCTGCGTCTCGTCGTGAAGAACGCGCCGGCGAAGGGCTGTTCAGTGACCTGGGCCGGCGGATCAAAGACCTTCGGGGCGGACCAGCTCGCGGCCGGGATCAACTTGCCCGCCGAGTTCGCGAAGACGCCGTTCGACGACGCGTTCAAGGCAGTCGATGAAGCGGTGACGAAGAAACAGAACTACGAGACCCGGCAGATCAAGACCCTCTTCCACGGCGAAGAAGGCAAGATCGACATGAAGGCGACTGTCGCCCTCACCGAGAAGGTCCGGGCCCCGCTCGCGGCCGCCATCCTCAAGGCCCGCGTCCCCGTGGCGCACACCCTGACCCTCACCGCGGTGCAGTGAGATGAGTTGGCCGGAACCGTGCGGGTTCACCGGGGTGCGATCAGAAATGGCGGGCACGGTTGCGAAGATGGCGCAGAACTGGACTCCGCTGTATCGCGGATCCAAGAACGGCCGGCGCCACGACCGATGAGCGCCGCGGCCTTGTCGCTGCCCTGCCGAGTGCAACTCGGCGAAACAGCCGATTGGAAATCGGCGCTACTTATGGTGCCGCTTCCGGTCACACCCGGTTCACCGCATGGCGTCGACTCTTCCCTCCGCCGGTTTTCCCGGGGACCGGTACCGGCCCGCCTCGGTGATGACGCCGGAGTAATGGTCCCCGAGCCACACGCCCGTCCTGCCGTCGACCTTCTTGATCCACCGGTCCAAGGTGTCGCCGAAGCTTCCCTGGGACGCCTTTCCCCAGCATTCGAGGCCGACCTCGAGCGATCCGTTGGTCACGATCGCAGGGATGTAGAAGACGTAGCATCCGCCGGGCGGGAGCTCCCCGTTGCATTGCACGACCCCTGAGACAGGGACACCGACCCTCCGTTCTTGGTCACGATACCGGACCCCTTTGGGTACGAACGCAAGGGTGGCCGGACTGGAGTTGCTGAAACGGAAAGCGGTCATGGTCCCGAACGGAGGCAGGTTCGAGAGCCCGGCGAAGGACAAGGTCGCGGGCGGTGCCGCAGGCGTCAGCGCGTTCCGCTTGGGCACGAGGAGCACCACGAGGACCACCAAGCACACCAAGACCGCGATCACCGCGATCCGGAAACCTCGATCGCTCCGCGACGAGATCATGGTCACCCTTCCTTCGAGTGGCCGCCTTCGAGTCCTGAGGTCAGGCGTCATCAGCGGCTGGGCACCTGCCCGATGCGCAGCAGGTTGCCGTCAGGATCGACCACGGCGAATTCCCTCATGCCCCACGGCTTGTCCTCGGGGGGATCCATCCGCGGGATCCCCTTCCCCGGGAGCTGCGCCGCGGCGAACGCTTGGTGGAGACCGTCCACATCCCCGACGCGCAGGTAGCACCCGGCCGATGACTCCTCGGGCAACAGCGTGTCGTGGGTGAAGAAGTGGATCTCCAATGTTCCCCGGGTCAGGATGGCGTACCGATAAGGTGCGCCCCAGATCTTGCCGTCGAAGCCCAGCTTGCGGTAGAACTCCATCGTGGCTTCGACCGACCGGCTAGGCAGTGACGGGATCGCGATGTCGATCGGTTGCATGATGAGGTTGATGTTGGATCCGGCCCGGCCGCGCAAGCTCGATGTCCAGTCGATGGTGTGATCGGAAGAGGCGGCCCCGACGGGTGGGGTAGCGCAGACTGGCAGTCTGCTGTATCGCGGGTTGGCAACCCGCTGGGCGTTGGTGTCTCCGTATCGCTGCCGACCGCGCCGGAACCGCTGAGCGTCAGGCTCCAGCCGACGTCGAAGCCGTCGGCCTGATCCGGTTGGCGCACCGTCGGTTTGCTTGCGGCTCAGTGCTTCCGTCGACGCCAGACGGCGACGACTACCGTCCGGACCACGGCTCGCAGCGCGAGCCGGTCTACCGCGCGTTCCCACCGCGGTTTTCCAACGCGGTGGTTTTGTCGCGCTGCGACAAAACAGCCCGCGTCCAGCGGGCGGTCCGATGGTGGCGATGCTCGCGCTGCGAGCATCCCGCCCGCGGCAGTCGGCTCAGTGCTCATCGTTTCATGACATCGCTGCGATTCGGGACGATGCTTCACCGAGCAGCGGATCGCCGTGCGCGAACACCGCGTTCTCGAACGGCCGTTGGACAAGATTCCTGAGCGACGCGCGGAGCATCGGCTGATCGCGGCAATACTTCGCCGGCAGCACCTCGAGTCCCCGGCCGGGCAGGTTCACCACCGCGTCCCCGAAGACCACCAGCGATTTCACGGCATGGAACCACGCCGTCTCGCCGCCGGCGCCGCCGGGCAGCGGCACGATCTCCCAACCGGCGAACGGCGGCCGCGCCGGGTCCCATCTCCGGATACCAGCGAGGGAGAGAAGCGCCTCGGGCGCGGCCCAGATGGCGAGCGGATAGGATTCCCTCCAACGCACCGCATCGCGCTCATGATTTTCGTTGGTGAGCACGACGGCATCGGGCGCGCTGGGCGTCGGGAACCCGTCCGAGACCTCGGCCGTGAGCGGGATTGGATCGAAGACCAGCAACGAGCCTCCGTCCCGGACCGAGTGGGAGCTCAGCTCGACCTTGTGCTCCGGCGAGAAGGCCGACCAGCGATGCACGCCGGGCAGGATCTCGGAGATGAGGGAAGCGGGAGGCATCGGCCGCGTCTCACGCCGCGCTCTTTTTCGCCGGGATCCTCAGCCAGGCCACCACCACGAGCACCAACACGGCGAGCACGAGGAAGACCTGGGACGCGGAGAGATGTGCCTTCACGCAGGCGAAGACCAGCAGGCCGGCGAGGATCATGCCGCAGTTGTCGCAGAAGTTCTGCACGGCGATGGTCTTGCCCAGCTTCTGGGGATCCGATTCGGCCTGGAGCGCGGCGTTGAGCGGGATGATGAACAATCCCGCCGCCACACCCGCGGCGACGAGCAGCAACATCACCGCCGGCAACACCGACAGCATCACGGCCTTGGTCCCGGCCGGGCCGGCGGACTCGATGGCCGTCCGGCCGAGCGCGCCGAGTCCGAGCGGTTCCACCGCGAACAGGAGCGCCAAGAAACCCGCCAACGCGAAGCCCGCATGGCGCGTGTGCCGAAGGTCGCCGACCTTGTAGAGCATGCCGGCGGCGATGCTCCCGGCCATCACGCCGACGCTGAGCCAGAGACCGAGCAGGGCGATCTGGGTGTTGTCGGGTAGCTTGAGCACGTCGAGGCCCCAGGGCTGGAAGTTGATCTTCATCCCCGCACCGCAGACCCAGAAGAGCGCGGTCCCGAGCAGCACCTTCCCGAGCCGGGGCGCGGTGAGCAATCCGCGGAAATGCCCGAAGAACTCACCGACGCTCTCGCGGAGCTCCACGTCCGGATTGGCCTGAGTCGGGGTCATGAGGAAATTCAGCGCGAACGACGCGGCGAAGATGCCGATCAACACCCCGTAGCAAGCGGTCAGCGACAGGCGGTCCACGATGAGTGCGCCACCGATGGCTCCGAAGAGGATGGCCAGCAAGGTGAGCAGTTCGACCGTGCCGTTGGCCTTCACCAGACGCTCACGCGGCAGGATCTCCGGAAGGATCCCGTATTTGGCGGGTCCGTAGAAGGTGGATCCGATGCCCACGATGAAGTACCCGACCGCCTGCCACGAGTAGCCAAAGCCGATGCTGAGGCTGCAGACCAGCGTGCCGATCAGCTTGATCAGGTTGCCGCCGCGCAGCCACGATGTCTTGGCATGGCGGTCGTTGAGGTAGCCGGCGAGCGGCGCGAGCAGCACGTACGGGATGAACAGGATGCTCGTGTAGATCGTGCCCCGCTGCCGCAGCTCTTCCTGGGTGATCTGGCCGGCCTTCTGCATCAGGGTGAGCTGGCCGACGATGACCGCGAGGATGGCGTTGTCGCCGAAAGCCCCGAGGAACTGGCTGATCAGCAGGAGCGGGTAGTTGCGGGTCGATCTCATGGTCAGTTCCTATGCGTCGCGATCAAGGAAACCCACTGCGGAGCCGGCCCTTGGCCCCGGACAGAAATGTCGGGCCGCCGGCGGATGCCCGTGGTCTTCCGGACGAACGACTCCAACGTGGCCCAGAACCGGATGCGGTCCAAGACCGGGTTGATGACATCGGTGACCACGCAGTGCGCGGAATCCTTCGGATCGGTATGGTGGCGCGAGTGCTGGCGGACCGTCTGGAGCAGACGGATGCCCTGGAGCAACGAAACGACCGGGCCGTTCTCTTTCCGGGTGCCGTGCCCCACTTTGTGGAACGGGTCCATGTTGGCCGTCAGCGGGGCGAACAGCCCCACCCTCCACGTCAGCATGCCCGTCCACCACGCGACCGCGACGCCCACCGCCGCCACCAGCAGCAGGTCCCACGAGCTCTGCACCCGTTGTTCTTGAGGAACAGGTGGGGATGGTGGTGGTGGTGGGTGTTCGGCCGGATGACCCGCGCTCCGAGCACCGGCATGTCCGGGTCGCCGTAGGCATCCTCGAGCCAGTGGAAGAACCCGCCCATACGATCGGCCGCCAGCACAAGGGCGATGACCTGTGCCGCGACGAGACCGCAAACGATGATCGTTTCCGTGCGCCCAGCGTCGCGGCCGGCACGCCGGACGCGTGGATTGAAATTCCAGCGAGCAACTTCGAAGAAAAAAGATGCCGTCCCTACGCCACGCCCACGCTCTCCCTCGTCGCACGCTCCTCGGATTCCTCGCCGCTTGTCTTCAGCCTTTAGATCCGGTATGGTTTTCTCCATGAAACCGTTTTTGGCGTTCCTCTTCTTCTTGGCCACGACCCTCATCCTCGGTGTCGGCATGGTGATGGCCGTCGACAAGGGGTCGCTGTGGCTGTTGCTGACCGGCGTGGTCGGCTACCTCGGCCTCTTCACCCGCTACGGCTGCCAGACGCACTGAGCCATGGGCGATTTCTCCGTTCCCTCGACCGGGAACGGCCCGCGGCCGATCGTCCTGGCTTGGGACACCCCTGCACTCCGGCGCCACGCGCGTCGGTTGCTCGAAAGCCATCGGCGATGGACCGGACGCGACCTACTGCCCCTGTCGTCCGATGACGGGGAGAACGCGGCGCGCTTGGCGCAAGCGCGGTTCGTCGTCGTTTCGCACGGGCCTGAAGCGGATCCGGTGCTCGATTACGGCAACGATGCGGCCTTGGCTCTCTGGGAGATGCCGTGGGGCGACTTCGTGCGGACGCCTTCTCGCTTCACGGCAGAAGCCCCGGACCGCGCCGAACGCGCGCGACTGCTCGACCAAGTGACCCGCCACGGGTTCATCGCGGATTACGCGGGGATCCGCGTCACCCGCACCGGCCGGCGTTTCCAGATCGCGCAGGCGACCGTCTGGAATCTCGTCGGCGACGACGATGCCGTGGTCGGACAGGCGGCGACCTTCGACCGCTGGGAATTCCTGTGATCCGCCCCTGACGCGCCGGGCATCCGGCCGGGGCCGGCTGGAAGCAGGACGCCCGTCCCCTTTCGGGAACGGGCGTCGGAACGGATGAAGCCAAGAACGGATCAGGCCAGCTTGGCCAGCAACTCGTCGTTGGTCTTGTGCTTCTTCAGCGCGGCGATGAGCGTCTCCATGGCCTCGACGGGCTGGAGGTCGGTCATCATCCGGCGGAGCTTGCGGATGGCATCGATGTTCTGCGCCGCGAAGAGCTTCTCCTCTTTCCGCGTGCCGGATTTTGGGATGTCGATGGCCGGGAACAGGCGGCGCTCGGAGAGCTTGCGGTCCAGGATGAGCTCCATGTTGCCGGTGCCTTTGAACTCTTGGAAAATCAGCTCATCCATGCGGCTGCCGGTGTCGACGAGCGCGGTCGCGAGGATGGTCAGCGAACCGCCCTCCTCGATCTTGCGGGCCGAAGCGAACATCTTGCGCGGGATCTCCAACGCGCGGGCATCCACGCCGCCGGTCATCGTCCGGCCGGAGCCGCCGTGGACCGAGTTGTAGGCGCGGGCGACACGGGTGATGGAATCGAGCAGGACGAAGACGTCCTTGCCCGCCTCGACCATGCGGCGGCAGCGCTCGATGGTGAAACGGCTGAGTCGCACGTGCGTCTCGAGGTCCTGGTCGTTGCTGGAGGCGACGACCTCGGCCTTCACGCTGCGTTGGAAATCAGTGACCTCCTCGGGGCGCTCGTCGATGAGCAGCACGATCACGATGACCTCGGGATGGTTCGTGGTGATGGCATTGCAGATCTGCTTGAGGATGGTGGTCTTGCCCGTGCGGGGCGGCGCGACGATGAGTCCGCGGGTGCCTTTGCCGATGGGCGTGACCAGGTCGATGATACGCGCCTCGATGAGGTCGGGCGTCGTCTCGAGACGGAATTTCTCGATCGGATCGATGGTGGTCAGCAGCTCGAAGCGGGGAGAATGCAGGTACTCCTGGTACGACTTGCCGTTCACCTTCAGCACCTCGCGGAGCTGCGGACTGTTGCCCTTGTGCGGCGGGTTGACCGTGCACTCGATCAAGCAGCCTTCGCGGAGACCGAGGCGCTTGATGGAATCCGGCGTCAGAAACACGTCGACCGGTTTTGGCGCATAATGGCCCTTGGCCGAGCGCAGGAAACCGAAGCCCTTCTCGGAGATCTCAAGATAACCTTCCTGGAGGACGGGCTTGCCGTCGGCATCAAGCTGCGGACCTTGCGGCGGCATAGGCCGCTGCTGCTGCTGGTTGTTGCCACCACCGCCATTTCCACCACCACCGTTTCCACCACCACCGTTTCCACCACCGCCACCGCGTTGCTGGTTGTGCTGCTGTTGCCGGCCACCGCCTTGGCGGCGCTGCTGGTTATTGCGACCGCCGCCACCTCGCGGATGAAAACCGCCACCGCCACCCCCTTGTTGGCGATGTGGGCTGAAATTCTGCGGATTGCCTCCGCTGTTGTCGTTGCCGCCGGGGTTTCCCCCAGGATTGCCTCCGTTGCCACCATTGCCGCCTTGGT
>Ga0209443_1001141_pt1 | contig 17104 bp, 17 predicted proteins | sample LauGreBMM110DCMD_2_FD_187571 | JGI IMG/M metagenome (GOLD analysis project Ga0209443, IMG submission 187571) | Freshwater lake microbial communities from Lake Michigan, USA - Su13.BD.MM110.DCMD (SPAdes) (version 2) | ecosystem: Environmental > Aquatic > Freshwater > Lake | place: Lake Michigan... | reverse complement strand
ATTGGGAGCTCTTGGTTGCACAATCCTTGGAGTTTAAACCCAATGCAGTGGTGATCGGCAACGAGGACCATTATTTAAAAGTGAAGGAAGCCCTTTCTGGAGAACCAATCAAGGTGTTTGCAGGCCAAAAAGCCATTGCACAGGTGGTGGAAATGGATTCGATTGATCTGGTACTGACGGCCTTGGTGGGCTATGCTGGTTTGATCCCGACCGTGCATGCGATCCGAGCAGGTAAGCAAATTGCCTTAGCCAATAAGGAAACTTTGGTCGTGGCTGGCGAGCTGATCACAGCACTTGCCAAGCAGCATGGAGTCAATATCTATCCCGTGGATTCCGAGCATTCGGCGATTTTCCAATGCCTGGTGGGGGAGTTTCACAATCTCATCGAAAAAATAATTCTGACCGCTTCAGGTGGACCTTTTCGAGGAAAAGACAAGGCCTATTTGGCCTCAGTCACTCGGGAGCAGGCTCTCAAGCATCCCAACTGGGATATGGGTGCCAAAATTACGATTGATTCCGCTTCCCTGATGAACAAAGGTCTGGAAGTCATTGAAGCCAAATGGCTTTTTGGACTCAAGACGGAGCAGATCGAGGTAGTCGTACACCCTCAAAGTATCGTGCACTCCTTGGTGCAATTTGAAGATGGATCGATTAAAGCGCAACTTGGCCTGCCCGATATGCGTATCCCTATCCAGTTTGCATTAAGCTATCCCGACCGATTGAAAAGTAATTTTGAGCGCTTCAACTTTGCCAATTACCCGCAATTGACCTTTGAGCAACCTGATTTGAAGACCTTTCGAAACCTACAGCTCGCCTTTGATGCCCTTGCGGCAGGAGGCAATGCGCCCTGTGTGTTGAATGCAGCCAACGAAATTGCTGTTGCTGCCTTCCTCAACAAGCAAGTAGGATTTTTGGAAATGTCTGATTTGATCGAAGAAACCTTAACCCGATCCGAGTTTATCGCCCGTCCTCAGCTCGAGGATTACATCGACACCGATCGAAAAGCTAGAGAATTCACTGAAAATTTACTTAAGTCAAAAAACTAAATGGAAACCTTAATTATGGTGGGCCAGCTGCTCCTAGGATTGTCAATCCTAGTAGGATTACATGAGCTGGGACACTTGCTTACTGCCAAGCTATTTGGCATGCGTGTTGAAAAATTCTCCATCGGATTTCCTCCAAAAATCGCAGGATTTAAGTGGGGAGATACGGAGTATTCCATCGGAGCGATCCCCCTTGGAGGATTTGTAAAAATTTCCGGCATGGTGGACGAGTCCATGGATACGGCCCAACTCGCCTCCGAACCCCAGCCATGGGAGTTCCGAGCCAAACCCGCCTGGCAACGACTCATCGTGATGCTTGGTGGAGTAATCGTCAATGTGATCACAGGAGTCATCATCTTCGTGACCCTCGTGTATTCCAATGGAGAGACCTACTTCTCTAGGGATCAGGTTATTGAAAATGGAATTGTAGCCTACGAATACGCGGAAGCCATTGGTTTTAAGACGGGCGACAAAGTCCTCGATATAAATGGACAACCTTATCAAAGCATTTCTGAACTAAGCAGCGGCAGTGCCTTGCTTAGCGAAAATGGGTACTACACCGTAGATCGTCAGGGCGAGCAAGTCAAAGTCAGCATTCCAAAAGGCTTTATCAATACCTTCAATTCGGAGGAGTCCTTCAGTAAATTTATTGCCATACGCTTTCCATTTGAAGTGGGTGCTGTAGATCCAGGTAGTGGAGCTGAAGCTGCAGGCATTGCTACAGGAGATCAAATCGTTGCTGTAAATGGCCTGCCCATCACCTATTTTGATGAGATGCAGACGGCCTTGCAGCAGGTAAAAAATCAAACCATTTCCCTGGTCCGTAAAAAGGGAACTACAGTAGATACGCTAAGCGTAGCCGTCACGGGTGAGGCAAGAATAGGCATTGCAGTTACCCCCTTAATTGAACCTGTAAAGAAAGATTATGGATTTGCTGAATCCATTTCGAAAGGAACTAGCCGCGCATTTGGTGCTGTCATCATCAATGCCAAGGCCTTGGGAAAAATGTTTACCGGCGAGGTGTCTACCAAAAATGTTAGTGGACCTATTGGCATGGCTAAAATTTATGGGGACCAATGGGATTGGGTCAAGTTCTGGAGTATCACAGGTTTGATTTCTATGATTTTAGCTTTCATGAACCTGCTTCCTATCCCCGCCTTGGATGGAGGTCATGTGGTATTCTTACTCTATGAAATGGTCTCTGGGCGAGCCCCTTCAGACAAGTTTCTGGAAGTTTCACAGAAGGTGGGCATGGTTATTCTGCTTGGCTTGATGGTCTTTGCCATCGGAAATGATATCCTCAAATTGATCTTCTAGCCTTTCTGTCAATTTGGCCAATTCCCTGTTTGGCATTTCAATTGAATCTTTTGGAGGAACTTGGATCTAGTCCAAGTTCTTCCTTTATTTTAGCTATATCCTGACAGCATGCTGTCAATCTGTCTACATGAGCCAATTCGAAAACTCTTTATTCCATAATTTAATGAACGGCGAGATTGCCGGTGAAGGTGACTTGATTCAGTTAATAACTGATGAAGAGGAGGATATTCCCGGTAAGGGAGCCTTGGATGAAGAAATTCCCATCCTATCGGTTCGAAATACAGTGCTTTTTCCTGGGGTAGTAATCCCCATCACATTGGGTCGTCAACGGTCGATTCGGTTGGTCAAAAAAGCCCAAAAGGGCAATAAGCTTATCGGGGTATGCGCACAGATCCAACCCAACCAAGATGACCCAAGCTGGGAAGATTTGTATCAAGTAGGTACTCTCGCCAAAATCATCAAAATGATCGTGCTTCCCGATGGAAATACTACAATCATCATACAAGGTAAAAAGCGCTTTGGGATCCGTGAGCAGGTGACCGATGATCCCTACTTTATGGCCAAAGTGGATTACCTGGAAGAGAATTTTCCCAAGAACTCCAAAAAAATAAAGGCGATGGAAGAATCCTTGAAGGATGCGGCCATCAAAATTCTTCACCTGAATCCTGAAATCCCTAGAGAAGCTCAGGTGGCACTGGACAACATTGATAATACGGCTTTCCTGACCCATTTTCTCTCTTCCAACATCAACGCGCCCGTGGAAGCCAAGCAGCGTCTCCTCGAAATCAACGACGGAGTAGAGCGGGCTACCTTACTATTGGAGTTTATGATGAAAGATATCCAGATGCTGGAGCTGAAGTCAGAAATCCATAAAAAAGTACACACCGACATCGACCAGCAGCAACGGGATTATTTCTTGCGCCAGCAGATGAAGGTTCTTCAAACCGAGCTAGGCGAGGAGGGTCCCGAAAAAGAAGTGGAGGACCTTCGCCTCAAAGGACAGCAGAAGGCATGGCCAGCAGATGTCAAAAAGCACTTTGAAAAGGAGCTAGACAAGATTCTACGCGTCAATCCCTCCGCTGCCGAATACCCGATTGCCTTGAACTATGCGGAAACCCTCGTGGAATTACCATGGAACGAGTTTACACAAGATAATTTTGACCTGAAGCATGCCAGGGAAATCCTGGATGCGGACCACTTTGGGCTCGAAAAAGTAAAAGATCGCATCATTGAGTATTTGGCGGTTTTGAAGTTGAAAAATGACCTCAAAGGCCCAATTCTCTGTTTGTATGGCCCTCCAGGTGTGGGTAAAACCTCCTTGGGAAAATCCATTGCTTCGGCATTGGGTAGAAAATATATCCGCATGTCCTTGGGTGGACTGCACGACGAGGCAGAGATCCGTGGACACCGCAAAACCTATGTGGGCGCAATGCCCGGCAAGGTGATTCAAAACATGAAAAAGGTTAAGACCTCCAACCCAGTCTTTGTTCTGGATGAGATCGACAAGCTTTCCTCTGACTTTAGAGGGGATCCTTCCTCTGCATTTTTGGAAGTGCTTGACCCCGAGCAAAACAGTGCCTTTATCGATAACTACCTAGAGGTGGAGTACGACCTCAGCAAGGTGCTATTTATTGCCACGGCCAACTCCCTCGATTCCATTCAACCCGCGCTTCGCGATCGTATGGAGATCATCGAGGTGACTGGTTACACTCAGGAGGAGAAATTGGAAATTGCCAAGCGTCACCTTGTATCCAAGCAACGAAAAGAACATGGGCTCAAACCCAAGGAGATAACCTTTGAAAAGGCTGCCTTGCAAAAGCTAATCGATGAATATACCCGTGAGTCAGGGGTAAGAAGCTTGGAGCGAGCGATTGGTAAAGTGGTACGTAACGTAGCCAAATCCATTGCGATGGAAGAGGAATATATTCCAAAGATTACTCCAGAGGCTGTTCGGAAAATTTTAGGGGCCCAAATTTTTGATAAAGAAATTTACCAAGACAACAGTGTGGCAGGCGTGGTAACAGGCTTGGCATGGACTAGTGTGGGAGGAGAAATCCTGTTTATAGAATCTAGCTTGAGTAGAGGTAAAGGCAAGTTGACCCTCTCTGGGCAGCTGGGCGACGTGATGAAGGAGTCTGCGATGACGGCCTTGTCTTACCTAAAGTCTAAAGCGGAGCAGCTTGGAATCGACCACCGCATCTTTGAGCAATACGATCTCCACATCCACGTGCCTGCTGGAGCTGTTCCCAAGGATGGCCCTTCGGCAGGTATCACCATGTTGACAGCCATGGCGTCCGTATTTACGCAGCGAAAAGTGAAAGCAAAAGTTGCTATGACTGGGGAGATCAGTTTGATCGGTAAAGTAATGCCAGTAGGTGGTATTAAAGAAAAAATTCTGGCAGCGAAGCGTGCTGGGATTAAAGAAATTATTCTCTGCAATAAGAACCTTCGTGACATTGAGGAAATTGACCCACATTACCTCAAAGGCATACAGTTTCACTATGTCAGCAAGGTAGATGAGGTCTTGGATATTGCCTTGATTTCATTAAAAGTGGATCGCCCCTTGAACTTCACCTTCAGCGCTGAACCCAAGGCCACTTTGTAAACCTTGCTTCAGGTCTAGAAAGAACCTTTTTCCAAGATTTTAAATCGTAGCTAACTCTAAAGGCCATGAACAACCCCTTCTCTCTTACCCCTAGACAGATCGTCGAAGAGCTAGACAAGTATATCATCGGCCAGCATGATGCCAAGCGAAATGTGGCCATTGCGCTACGCAACCGAATTCGGCGTATGAATGTGACCTCAGACATTCAAAAAGACATTGTACCCAACAACATTTTATTGATCGGAAGTACTGGGGTAGGGAAGACCGAAATCGCAAGAAGACTTGCAAAAATCGCCCAGGCACCATTTATCAAGGTTGAAGCCTCCAAATTTACTGAGGTAGGCTATGTAGGTCGAGATGTAGAAAGCATGGTTAGGGACCTGATGGAGCAAAGTGTACAGCTGGTTCGTGAGTCCAAAAAGGCAGAAGTCAACGCGAAAGCCACTGAGGCGGTGGAAGAAGTTATTTTGGATATTTTGATCCCATCGGTCAAAACTCCAGGTTTTACATCCAGCTCTTCTGCTACAGATTCTTCTGAACCTTCCTCTGAGGCAGAACTCAACGAGCGTACCCGTGATCGCTTCCGCGAGAAGTTGCGGAACGGAGATTTGGATGAGCGCAAAATTGAAATTCAAGTCAAGGCATCGTCGCCTGTAGGCCTAGGAATGGTGGGCAATGGGATGATGGACGATGCGAGCATGGCAGGACTCCAAGACATGCTTTCTGGCATGATGCCCAAGAAAACCAAGAAGCGCAAGCTTTCCATTGCAGAGGCTAGGAAGGTGCTCTTGGAGGAAGAAATCACGAAGCTCATCGACTTTGATGAGGTCAAAGAAGAGGCGATACGCCTCGCAGAAAATAACGGAATCATCTTCATAGACGAAATAGATAAAATTGCATCCAAATCTGGTAAGGGTGGAGGTGGCCCTGATGTGAGCCGAGAAGGGGTGCAGCGGGATTTACTCCCCATCGTGGAGGGTTCTTCTGTCACTACCAAGTATGGGGTCATCCAAACCGACCATGTGCTATTTATTGCTGCCGGGGCGTTTCACGTGAGCAAGCCTTCTGACTTAATTCCTGAATTGCAGGGCCGTTTCCCCATTCGTGTAGAACTCCAGGCCTTGACCAAGGAGGACTTTACCCGAATATTGAAGGAACCCAAAAATGCCTTGACCAAGCAGTATCAAGCACTTTTTGAGGCGGAGGAAGTGTATTTGGATTTCACAGATGACGCCATTGAGGAGATTGCACACCTTGCCTTCTTGATCAACCAGGAAGTGGAAAACATTGGTGCTCGTCGACTGCATACCGTCATGAGCCACCTGCTCAACGATTTTCTATTTGAAGTTCCCGATCTTATAGGCCCCAATTCAAAGATCAGCATCACCAAAGAGATGGTGGAAGAGCGACTAAGTGACTTGGTTAAAAATCGCGATTTGTCTCAGTACATCTTGTAATCTGAAAAGCTATTGCCTTCCATTTGAGGTTGAATAGTAACTAAGTAGGCTGGGCCTATTTTTTAGGGCTATCCCACCAATCAAATCTGCAGGTGTCTGCACTCAAATCCTTCCAATCATCGCTCAATACCGTAAAAGTAAATTGCCCTGCGGTGGGAAGATTGTCCAATCTCACACCCAAGCGGACAATTAATTCGGTAAGCCCAGGATTGTGACCTACCAAAATAAGGGTCTGCAAATCTGCATGCTGAGCTTGAATCACAGCCAGCAAATGGTCTACAGAGGCATGGTAAAGTGAGCGGTCCCATTGAATGTTTTCTTCTGGGATACCCAGGACTTGGGCAGTAATTTGTGCGGTCTGCTTTGCCCTTTTTGCGGTGGAGGAAAGGATACCATCTATCTTGATTTCTCTGTTTTTGAGTGAAGCAGCCATTTTGGGTGCATCATCCAAGCCTCGTGCTGCGAGTGGGCGATCGTAATCTGGGAGCGATGGATTGTCCCAATCAGATTTGGCGTGCCGTATCAGAATTATTTTTTTCATTTAAGGATAAAAAAACTGATTTTTTTGTTTTTTTTAGTCGAATAGTTATTTTTAACTCTGTTTTCATTCCAATTTATCACAATTTATTATGTTTACCGGGACAGTAAAATTTTACAATGAAGCCAAGGGTTTCGGATTTATCGTTGATGACGAAACCCAAAATGACGTGTTTTTGCACGCTACAGGATTAGTAGACAAAGTTGCTCAAAACGACAAAGTTACTTTCGACATTAAGGAGGGTAAAAAAGGACCCAACGCCATCAATGTTAAAAAGGCCTAAGTTTTCCTAAGAATAGCTTGGTTCATAAAATCCTCCAAATCGAATTTGGAGGATTTTTTTATGGTCTTGGGTATAGTTTGTTTTTTTTGCTGACAATTAGTCAGTTTGTTCCAGGAATATTTTTAATAGAGCTAACGAAACTTCTTGTCGTTTGGATGGTTAAATTAGTTAGATTTCAAGAGGTTGGTTAATTCTTGTTAAGGAAACTTACCTTAGAAGCATATCGGCGTAAAAATTGAAATAAAAAAACTATAGTAAACTATCTGATCTTAAATAGCGATAACAATGAGTAAAAAACAATTCTTTCTCGGGGTCCTAGTGGCCGCATTAGTGGGTGGATTCGTGGCAGTAGCGGGAGTGAGTTTTTTGATGAGACCGCAAAACGCCAGCACCTTTGATGAAAAACAAAAATCTAGTTTTGTCAATTTGCTTGGAGGCAAGGATTTCACAGTTCCTGATGGGATCAACTTTATTGCTTCTGCAGAGCTAGTCACTCCAGCAGTAGTGCATGTAAAAAGCCAAGTTTCTTTTTCTCCCCGTTCACGTGGACAGCGGGATCCTCTGCAGGAATTTTTTGGGATTCCCCAGCCTGAATCAGGACCAAGAGATCCAAGACAGGAAATGCCGATGAGCTCTGGTTCGGGGGTAATTATTTCTGCGGATGGCTACATCGTCACCAACAATCACGTGATCGAAGGAGCCACTCGCGTGGATATTTCCTTGGACAACAACAAGCGTTACGAAGCCACGGTGGTGGGTACCGATCCAACTACCGATTTGGCCTTGTTGAAAATTGAAGGGGAGAATTTTCCGTTCATCAAGTTTGGGGATTCAGATCAAACCAAAATTGGGGAGTGGGTCCTAGCCGTAGGCAATCCATTTGATCTCAACTCTACCGTCACTGCCGGTATTATTTCTGCCAAGGCGAGAAATATTGGGATTCTCCAGGGTGTAGAAAATAACCTTCAAATTGAATCCTTTCTTCAAACCGACGCCGTGGTCAATCCGGGCAACTCGGGAGGAGCATTGGTTAACTTGGCGGGAGAATTGATCGGTATTAATACTGCCATTGCCTCCAGTACCGGTACATTTTCAGGGTACTCTTTTGCTGTACCGAGCTCTTTGGTAAAAAAGGTGATGGATGATTTGTTGAATCATGGAGCAGTGCAGCGGGGTCTTTTGGGTGTACAAATCCAGGATGTGAGTCCTGAATTGGCGGACTACTTGGGTAAGAAATTTCCCGTAGAACAAGGGGTTTATGTAGGAGGAGTCAACGATAATTCCGCTGGAAAAGCTGCAGGTCTGTTAGAGGGAGACATCATCGTATCCTTGGACGGTAAGCCAGTAAATACTGTAGCCAACCTTCAGGAATTTGTAGCTAGAAAGCGACCTGGAGATAAAGTGGAAGTGGGCTACTTAAGAGATGGAAAAACACTCAAAGCAACCGCTACGCTCAAAAATTTCTCTGGAGATACCAATATTGTCAAAAAAGAAGCTCCAAAGGTATTGTCTTTTGAAGGGCTCCAATTGGAAGATGTAAAGCAACAAACCAAGGATCAACTCCAAATTGCTGGGGGTGCAGTAATCAAGTCCAACGGCAACGAAGCCTGGAGAGCTGCAGGAGCTAGAAATGGATTTATCATTACTTCAGTGATCTCCGACAAGGGTCGTATGCGTGTGACAAGTGCGGCGGAAATGATTGAATTCTTGGAGGATTCCAAAGGGGAAGAAATTGTGGTCTTGGGCATGTTCCCGGATGGTACCGAATACTACTTTGAAATCAAGCCAGAATAAAGATTTTCCCTTTGTATTTTGGAATCAAGAAAACCGGAGAAATCCGGTTTTTTTTGTTTCTGATTTTGCTTACTTTATAGTCTTCAAACCCAAAGTCACCATGAAAAAAATTCTAAGTTATGGCCTGCTCTTCCTTTTTTTAGGGGTAGGGGCTACCGCTCAAACGATCAGTTCTGCAGGTAATAATCCTGTTCCGGGCATTTCGAAAGACCGAATTGCCAAGATCGATGCGATGCTCGAAGAGGCCATGCAGGACGAACAAGTGCCTGGACTAGTAGCCATGGTCGTCAAAGATGGAAAGATTGTTTACCATTCAGCAAAAGGATTTGCAGATGTAGCCGAAGGAAAAAAAATGGAGAAAAATTCCATTTTCCGAATTGCTTCCCAAACCAAGGCGATTACCTCTACGGCAATTCTCATGTTGTATGAGGAGGGAAAGATTCAGTTGGATGATCCGATCTCCAAGTACATTCCTGAATTTGCCAATCCTCAGGTGTTGACTTCTTTTCGCTATGCAAATACCAGTTACACGAGTAAGCCTAGCAGTAAGGTCATTACGATTCGGCACCTGCTCACCCATACTTCAGGGCTAGGCTATGGGGTGATTGATGGAGATGAACGCATGAAAATGATCTACCACAAAGCTGGTGTTATGGACTTGTTTACTACGGAGAAAATCACAATTGGAGAAAGTGTGAAGCGCCTTGCCAAACTGCCTTTGCACCATGAGCCCGGCGCCAAATACACCTACAGCGAAGGGCTAGATGTGTTAGGCTATTTGGTAGAAATCATTTCCGGCAAGCCGTTCGACGTGTTCTTGAAAGAACGAATTTTTGATCCACTTGGCATGAACGACACCCGTTTTTACCTCAATGAAGCCCAAGGGGATCGATTAGTGGATGTACATACCTACGAGGGAGCTAAATGGAAAGAATATCCAGTCACGTTTTATGACCCAGCTTACCCTAAAACAGGAGCCAAGACTTTCTTTTCAGGAGGTGCGGGGCTATCTAGTACTACGGAAGATTATGCTAAATTCTTGCAGCTTTACCTCAATGGAGGGATTTACAATGGAGTGCGATTACTGAGCCCGCTTACCATTCAAACTGCCATGCAAAATCAGGTGGGGGACCTCTGGAGTGGCGATAAGCACTATGGTCTAGCTTTTGGTGTAGTGACCGCCAAAGGAGTAGCACAAGGGGGCCAAGGAAGCGAAGGTACCTTTGACTGGGGTGGATACTTCAATACCCAGTATTTTGCAGACCCCAACCATAAAATCATTGGATTGCTATTCAAGCAGACTTCCGGCGCGGGCAAGGACGATCAGACGGCCTGGAAGTTTAGACAAATGGTTTTTAGTGCAGTTGAATAGCATCTGCATACTTTTTTTCAAACCCCTTGCCTACTTTTTAGGAGTCAAGGGGTTTCTTTTTTTCTTAGGCTGCTGTTGGGTGAGGGAAAATTGGATACAAAAGCCTTCCCCAAATGTCAGAAGTAGGGATACATCCACTACCTTTAAAGATCTAATGGATTTCATGTAATTTTGCCCCATGAGTAAGCAAAGAGAAGAATTAGAACACCGACTTCGACTACGAAATATCAAGCTTTCCGACTACGAGGATATTCGGGAGATCATGGTGTCTATCTATAAAAATCAAGGGGGTGCCTGGACCAAAGCGGAGCTTAAAAATCAACTCCGCATGTTTCCCGAAGGCCAGATCTGTATCGAGGACAATGGAAAGGTCATCGCGGCAGCGCTGAGTATTATCGTGGACTACTACAAGTTTGGGGATAACCATAGCTACCATGAGATCACGGGTTATGGTAAGTTTGATACGCACGATCCGGATGGAGATACCTTGTACGCAACCGACATTTTTGTGCACTCTGATTACCGGGGTATGCGACTGGGACGACGTCTCTATGATGCCAGAAAAGAGCTTTGCGAAAACCTAAACCTTCGCTCGATCATTGCAGGAGGACGTATCCCGGGCTACTCTAAGTATGCCGACGATATGACCCCGCGAAAATACATTGACCTGGTCAAGAACAGAGAGATTTTTGATCCTGTACTTTCTTTTCAGCTCGCCAACGAGTTTCACGTCAGAAAAGTAATCACCAAATACCTTCCCGAAGACACGGATTCTAGGGCCTATGCCACCTTATTGGAATGGATCAACATCTATTACGAAAAGGATGAAAAGCTAATCGGTAACAAGAAATCCATCGTCCGGCTGGGATTGGTGCAGTGGAAGATGCGTCGTTTTTCCAATGTGGATGACTTGATGCAGCAGGTAGAATTTTACGTAGATACTGTGTCGGGCTATAAATCAGATTTCTGTCTGCTGCCCGAATTTTTCAATGCCCCCATGCTGGCAGAGTTCAATGACATGGACGCATCCGAGGCCATCCGAAACTTGGCGGACTACACCACCGAAATTGTGAACCGGATGAGTGATCTGGCAGTATCCTATAACGTGAACATTATCGCGGGTTCCATGCCGGAGTACGATGGCAAAAAGCTGCGCAACGTGAGCTACCTCTGCCGCAGGGATGGCACACAAGACAAGCAGTACAAGTTGCACATCACTCCAGACGAGCAGGCATACTGGGGCTTGCAGGGCGGCAATGGCATCAACGTATTCGAAACCGATGCGGGTAGAATTGGTATCTTGATCTGCTACGACGTCGAATTTCCCGAGCTAGGGCGTATCCTCGCCGAACAAGAGATGGATATTTTGTTTGTGCCTTTCTGGACCGATACCAAAAACGCCTTCTTGCGTGTCAACATTTGTGCGAAAGCGCGGGCCATCGAAAACGAATGCTATGTCGCGATCACGGGTTCTGTGGGTAACCTGCCTAAGGTAGAAAACATGGACATTCAGTATTCTCAGGCGGCGATTTTCTCCCCTTCTGATTTTTCATTCCCCCACGATGCCACCGTAGCGATGGCTTCGGAAAATGCTGAAACAACCATTGTGGCGGATGTGGACTTAGATTTATTGACCAAACAACGAAAAGCGGGATCTGTGCGTAACCTAGATCAGCGAAGGCTAGATCTTTATTCAATTCAATGGAAACAGAAAAAATCGTAGCGGCTTACCTTCAGCATATCCCGGTGGAGGTGCTAGAAAAAGCCAAGAAGATAAAAGTGCTGATCACCGATGTGGATGGGGTACTTACTGATGGGGGTATTTTGTACGATAACGAGGGCATGGAATACAAAAAGTACAATGTCAAGGATGGACTCATTGTGCAGCACCTCAAGAAGGCAGGCTTCCTCGTAGGAGCCATTACAGGCCGAGCTTCCCAGGTAGTGGAAAATCGTTGTGAGGAACTTCGCTTTGATTTCCATTACCACGGCGTCAAAGACAAGTATAAGAAACTAGCTGAATTGCTAGAAACGATGGAACTGACCCTGGAGGAGGTAGCCTACCTGGGTGATGATTTGATTGATTTGCCCGTGTTGACCAAAGTAGGGCTATCCATCGCTCCTGCAGATGCCTTACCCTATGTATGTGCGGCAGTGGATTATGTATCTCCATTTGCAGGAGGAAAAGGCGTGTTCCGTGAGGCCGCAGACCTACTGCTCCATGCCAAAGGACAATTGATCCCATTAATTGAGCTATTTGCTAAAAAAGAAGCATGAAAAGAACGACGAATACGATGAAAATTCGGGAAGGGATCGAATTAGGATCTGGTAAGCCCGTACTTTTTTCTGGCCCCTGTGCAGTAGAAAGCTTTGACATTTGTTTGGAGATAGGTACCAAAGTAAAGGCCTGGGCTGAGGAGCATGGTTTTTCCTATGTTTTTAAGGCATCCTTTGACAAGGCCAATCGAACCTCTTCTTCCTCTTTTCGAAGTATTGGAATGGATGCTTCCTTGGAGGTGTTGCAGCGGGTAGGAAAGGCACTGAACGTGCCCTTGGTTACCGATATTCACGAAAGCTACCAAGCTGCCGAGGTGGCTGAAGTGGTGGATGTGCTGCAGATTCCTGCTTTTCTTTGCCGACAAACCGACCTGCTTCTTGCAGCTGCAGCAACAGGGAAAGCAGTGAAAATCAAAAGGGGGCAATTTATGGCTCCGGAAGACATGGCCTATGCCGTCAGCAAGGTTCGTGCTGCTGGCAACGACAATGTTTGTTTGACCGAGCGCGGCTTTTCTTTGGGATACCACAACCTAGTCGTAGACATGCGTGGCTTACCGATTATGCGGCAATTTGCTCCTGTGGTTTTTGACATCACCCACTCGGTGCAGCAGCCTGGAGGACAGGGTGGAAGTAGTGGAGGGCAACGCGAGTTTGCCCCCGTTTTGGCTCGAGCAGCAGCAGCTACGGGCATCGATGGATTTTTTATTGAGACCCACCCCGAACCTAGCAAGGCCCTAAGCGACGGCCCTAACTTGATTCCTCTTCATAAGATGGGAGAATTCCTGGGTATGTTGAAGGATTCCTGGGAATTGGGGCAACGCTATCAAGATTTTAACATAGAGTAAGTTCCTTTGCTATAGGAATTCTAATTTGAATGGCCAACAAAGAGTTTCCTTTTTTAGGGGCATTGAGGCAACTTTTTAATTCCTTTTGCATGAAGCAAGCTTGTTTTGTTTGGGCAACCCTAGGATTATATTTACTTTTACAACCAATGATTTAATTAATTGGTTGACCTGCAAGTATTTGGTATGTTGTTTATTAAATATTCATCAAATATTAAACAAAAATTAAAATTCTTCTGTTCCTCTAGTAATGAAAGTAGCTATTTTCCGTAAAGAGCATTTTAATTCAGCCCATCGCCTCTTCAATCCGGCATGGTCTGATGAAAGGAATGAATCCATTTTTGGTAAATGCAACAACCCCAATTATCACGGCCACAATTACGAATTGATTGTGCAGCTTAGAGGGGAGATTGATCCGGACACAGGCTATGTGTATGACATGAAGCTACTTAGCGATCTTATTAAGGAGCATGTCTTAAATAAATTTGACCATAAAAATTTAAACCTAGATACCGTTGAATTCAAAGATCTCAATCCTTCTGCCGAGAATATTGCGGTAGTGATATGGACTATTTTGAGGGAAAAGATTGATCGGAAATACGAATTAATCGTACGACTCTATGAAACCGAAAGAAACTTTGTTGAATACGATGGGAATTAATCTTGGCAGAACCTCTTTTGAAGAAATTGGGGACGAGCATGTTGGTACTTCTCTTCAAACCCCTTTGAGAGATGATGCTTTTAAAATGGATGATGAGCTTAAGGTAGAATTGATTGAAAAGCACTTTAAAGAAATTATGCATATCCTGGGTCTTGACCTAAGTGATGATAGTCTCAAAGGTACCCCACATCGCGTGGCGAAAATGTATGTTAAAGAAGTTTTTGCCGGTCTCAACCCCAAAAATAAGCCAGTAGCCAAGCTTTTTGAAAACAAGTACAAGTACAAGGAAATGTTAGTGGAGAAGGATATTACGTTCCACTCCCATTGCGAGCATCACTTTGTCCCCATCTATGGGAAAGCGCACGTAGCTTACATTTCGAACGGTAACGTCATCGGGCTCTCTAAAATCAACCGCATCGTCCAATATTTTTCCAAGCGCCCTCAAGTGCAAGAGAGATTGACCATGCAGATTGGTAACGAGCTAAGGGAAGCCTTAGGAACAGAAGATGTGGCTGTCATCATGGATGCTTACCACATGTGTGTGAGCTCCAGAGGAGTAAATGATACCAACAGTTCTACGGTCACCTCGTTCTACTCTGGAAAATTTGAAACGGACGAACAAAGCAGAAATGAGTTTTTGAAATATCTCAGCTTAAAAAAATAAGTGGATAGGTCGGTTTTGCTGCCCAATTTGTTAATGATTTCTACAAACCTAACCAATGTAAAACCCTGCTAAAAAAACAGGGTTTTTTATTTTTTTAGTGAACAATTCGAGTCTAAGTTGATTTAGTTAAAAACAACAAACTCATGAGGGGGAAGAACATTATAATAGTCGGAGGCAACTCCGGGATTGGGAAAGCAGTGGCTGAGCAGCTACAGGAAAATGGAGCAACGATTTTTAGTTATTCTAGGACGGGTGAGGGAACCGCTGCAGTAGATTTTGCAACTGATTTTGAAGAACTTCCGGGACTTCCAGAAATTATAGATGGAGTAGTGTATTGTCCAGGTACCATCAACTTGAAGCCTTTCCATCGAATTAGTACTGCCGATTTTAAACAGGAGATGGAAGTTAACTTTTATGGAGCAGTTCGCTTGCTTCAGGCCTGCTTGAAAGGATTAAAAAAATCTAGTTCTCCTTCTGTGGTGCTGTACAGTACCGTAGCCGTACAAACAGGCATGGGATTTCATTCGGGTATCGCCTCTGCCAAAGGTGCCATAGAGGGTCTTACGCGCTCACTTGCAGCTGAATGGGCACCTAGCAAAATCAGAGTCAATGCAATTGCTCCTTCGCTTACCGAAACACCTCTTGCTTCAGCCTTACTTTCTACCCCTGAGAAAAAAGAAGCTTCTGACAAGCGGCATCCCTTGGGTCGGGTAGGAACGCCGGAGGATATCGCCGAAGCTACTGTGTTTTTGCTGTCTCCGAAATCCTCTTGGATGACGGGTCAAATCATCCATCTGGACGGAGGAATGTCCCACCTAAAATAAATTAAACAATTTCCCATCCTTTTTAGTCTATAAAATGGGTATTGTCCCGAGTTGTTAGCATTGTGTATATGAAGACACCACCAGAATCATTTTTATTATTTAAGGAAGAACTAAAAAAGGCCCAACTTGAAAAGGAAAGGCTTATTCTGCATTACGAACAGCAGCTTTCAGAAGTTAATCTTGAGTTGTACCGACTTAAGGAACAGATTAATTCTCAGCAAGATATGATGAGAACCACATTAGAGTATGCCTCCAACCTGGAGATTCGATTGACAGAAGTAAAAGAAGAAGTAGCTCAAACTACCTCAGCTTACAGAAAATCTATTTATTAACTTTCCACAATGACATCTATGAACGAGACCCTGCCTTCTCCTGGAATTCTGGAATTTGAGATTGCCTTTGAGCAACGTTATGCCAGAGTTTGGTTTAATAGATCTAGAAAAATCATCATTTGCCAGCTACTTACCGACTATGTTCCCATTGATGATTTTAAGGAAGCCTTTTTGGAAATTGGAGTACTCATAAAATCCGGAGGTTTTGAAAAATTTATTTTTGACAAAAGAGCCTTGAGAGCTTTTCACCAGCCCACCATGGAATGGTACTTTATCCATTGGAAAAAAGAGATGCTGGGCTATGGGGTAAAAACCCACAGGAAGATTCTGCCGGAAGAAAAATGGTTTGAGAAGATGGTGCAGTTAGCCAAGGCTCAAATCCTCGCGGACCATCCTGATCACATCATCGACCAGTTGGATATTGCTTACTGTGATACCCTTGAAGCCGCTATTTTGACTTGATGTGGCAGGCCGATGCGACGCAACTCGCCCAGCTTGATCCTGCATTTCGAAGAAATCTGATCAATTGCCTTCCTGGATACAAGCCGCTGCACCTGATGGGTACCCAAAATGCAGCGGGAGTCACGAACCTGGCACTTTTTTCTCAAGTGATTCACCTTGGTGCTGATCCCCCTTTGATAGGAATTTTGTTTCGACCCCACACGGTCAAGCGCGATAGCTTGGAAAACATCCTGGAAACAGGAGTTTTTACGCTCAATCACGTACGGATACAAGAAGTTGTTCAAGCCCATTGGACGTCTGCAAATTGGGAAGAAAGCGAGTTTGACGCTTCCGGCTTGACCGAGGAATACAAAGCCGGAGTTCAGGCCCCTTTTGTCTTACACAGCCCTGTTCAACTGGCCTGTAGCCTCGTAGAAACGCAAACGCTTCAAGTCAACCAGACCGTACTGCTCATCGCCAAGATTGAACAGGTATTTGTAGATGAAAAGGGCCTTCGGGAAGATGGTTCCTTAGACCTAAATACCCTCGGGATTGCTTCAGTCAGTGGACTAGATGAATACCATAGTGGACAATCTTTAGTGAGGCTCTCGTATGCAAAGCCTGGAAAAATCCCCACCAAGTTATAGGTTGAAT
>Ga0209443_1001139_pt1 | contig 17112 bp, 24 predicted proteins | sample LauGreBMM110DCMD_2_FD_187571 | JGI IMG/M metagenome (GOLD analysis project Ga0209443, IMG submission 187571) | Freshwater lake microbial communities from Lake Michigan, USA - Su13.BD.MM110.DCMD (SPAdes) (version 2) | ecosystem: Environmental > Aquatic > Freshwater > Lake | place: Lake Michigan... | reverse complement strand
AACTTGATAAATTGTGTGGTCGTAGTCTGTCTGCGGCTTAGGGTCATGCACAGCTACTGTACGACGAATAAGTTGTGGTAGTTGTAGTTCACGCCATTCATGATCTAAGCTATGGGTATCCAATAAAATAACACCAGTAGCCACATTCCCACGATGAAAGCTAGTAGTAACGGGACTTCCAGGATAGATAATATTTTTTTGAGAATTTTCATAGCTATGTAGATCGCCTGCTAAAACAACGTCATAGCTAGCAAATACTTCTAAGTCCATTTCAGGTTTTACATGTGGTGGGATTTCTCCGCGAACGTGTGTAAAACAAATGTTTCCACGAATTATAAAAGGATTCTTCTCAAACTCTTTTAATTTATTATAAGGAATAAAATCCATATTTTCTATTTTACAGTAGTCGTCAATAACTTCTACTAATGGATTTAAGCGATTCGTAACTTGTTTTAGATTAGTAAGGAAAGTTGTGTCCTTTTTAACTGCTTCGTGATTACCAGCATAAATAATTGTTGAAATTTTACAACTATTAACCAAATCAAAATATGTTTCTAATTCTTCCATATTAGGAAGTTTATCAAAAACGTCACCACCAACTACAAAAAGATCACACTCACCTTGTAGTATTTCTAGTTGTTGCCACAGCATATTAAACCTATTCTTTGCCCACTCAATAGGTACGTTTTTTTGACCTAATTTAATATGCAGGTCGGCTGTAAATAATACTTTCATATTGTCCTATAAGACAGAAAAGCCCGCTAAGCATTTTGTTTAGCGGGCTTAAGTTTTTTAACCAAGTTCTTTGACTGCTTCTTGCTCAGATGAAGGGGCTTCGCCATCTTCATCTTGCTGGGTTGTGAGTTTATCTAACAAGGCTTTTACATCTGCTTCTGTAGGGCGAGAGAATTTCTCGTCAATAGATTTAGCGGAATCAGCCATAGCACGCTCTTCGTCAGTTAATGGGCGAGCCTTGCAACGCAAAACTTGTAGTGTGTACTCAACATTAAAAGGCAGAGGGCCTGTCTTTACACGTTTAAACACAACATCCCAACCTGTATCATAGTCAGTAGGGTCTCCTAAATCTTCAGCTGCTGTAACAATTTGCTCAAACAATTTCTTTTTAAGATTAAGAGCAACAACTTTTTGTGACTTAGGGTCTATACAATTTACAGAATAACTCCAAGAGCACTTTGCTTCTGGATAATACTCAGTAACATGATCTTTTTCAACGTTGTCAAACTTTTCTTTTTCACGACTAAATGCTAAACATTCAACTGGAATATCTTTGTTGTTAGTGCCTTTCAGCCAATAAATATATCGTGGTAGAACTCCGCCAATTAAGCGGACTGTATTTTCGCCATCTTTGTATTCATAAGAATCAACTTTGTTTGATTGTGCTTTACCTTTGGTGTTTTTAAAACTAAGTGCCATTTTTATTTTTCCTCGTATTTGAAGTGAATTTTGTTTTCTGTTATTTTTAGTAGCGGATTTGGTTTTATTGCGTTTAAATCTATATCTGAATAATAAGATAGGTCTAGATATGTGTAATCGTAATGTTTATATATGGCGTAATTTCTACGCCCCGCTAATCGTATGTATTGTGCTTTGTGTACAATATCTGTGCTGGTATCAGTAAATAATTGAGCAGGGTTTATTAGAAAACTATTACCGTTTAAGTTAAAAATCGGTTTGATTTTACTGTATTGGTTTTTAGGAATAGATTTTCTAATAAAATGCAGTCTTAAAATTTCAACTAATTTTACAGAGTCACACTGTGTTGTGGACTCAAGCAATTCAAGGTTGAAGAAAAAGGTCATATACTAAAACTTAATAAATATTATACCATTTTGGATACAATTTGACAAGTGAAATTTTATCTAGGCTAATACTTTCCAGCCTTTGCGTAGATAAAGCCCTAACCTGTCTGTGTTTTGTTTTTTATCCGCGTATCCAGCAAATTGAATGTCTACTATGATTGGGTCTAGTTTGCCTTCATGCATTCGCATAATTCTACCAGCAATTTGTTCTAGTAAGCTATCATTTGACATTGGAACTGCTAATATTACGCAGCTAAGGATGTTGATTGATATTCCTTCTGAAAAGATCTGCCTGCTTCCAGCAATGCACATTTTTTCTTTGGCAAGGATTTGAGCCTTGGCTTTTTGTCGATCTTCAAAACTGGTTGCCCCAGTAACCAACAAACACTTTTCACCAACATATTCTTTTACCTTTTCTAAGAATTCTACTCTATCAGCAATAACTAAAACACTATGCCCTTCGGCAATATGCATCTTAGCTATGTCTGCAATAAACTGTCTATACTTATCATCTTGAGTAAGATCAGTAATTTTATCTACCCAAGTAACATTAGCTTTAAGTTTAATACCGCTTTTTACCATGTGAATTGTAGGAGGTATAGTATTAGACGCAGGTGGTTTTAACACTACAGTACCAAAGTAGTCTTTAAATAATATATGCTTACCATCTTTACGGATCATTGTACCACTAAGGGCAATTCTGTAACGTGCATAAAAGCTATCAACTGTTGTAGCAAACGTTGTTGCGGGACAATGATGCGCCTCATCTAAGATAACTGTTCCAAACTCTTTAGCTAACTCAGTGGTATGTTTTACAAGTGTTTGAATATTGGCAACTGTAATAAAATGATCTTCATGATCTAGACTACCTCCACCAATAATACCACACTCACAACCAAATAAAGTCTCAATCTCTTCAACCCATTGATCTCGCAATGCAGCTGTATGCGTGATAACTAATGTTTTCTGCCCAAACTTTCTAGCTAAGTGTAGTGCTGTAAATGTCTTGCCCCAACCTGGTAAAGCATTTATAAAGCAAGTATCATTTACTTCATTGTAGATTGTTTGTTGATCTTCATATAGCTCAAACTTAGGGTCGGGAAAAGGCACTGGTACTAATACTCGTTTGTCTATAATTTCGTAATCTTTAGGAATTAAGTCTGTTCGACCTTGAGGAATAGATAAAATACCCTTGATTAACGACTTATAATTTTTAATTGTTTCTACACTAGCAAACTTTTTTGATCCAGTGTCTTTATGTATTTTGTATGTAAGAGACTTAATTACGTGTTTAGTATGCTCTATACCAGGATTATCAATATATATTCTGTTACTAATTACTGCTTTTGCCACTATACTAATCTCCAAGTATCTTTCTGGGGATATTCGTAGTATCCGTAAAATAAGTAACTATTATCCATGTATAGAACGCCACCATATTGGTGATAACTTTGAGGCTGAATCATAGTTTTAAATCTATGCGCTATACCTTGTAATTCTAATACACAACCTATGCCATCCGCAGGTAACACTTTAGTAATCTTCTTTGTTGTCAGCTTGGCGCGTGTAGTTTTTTTATGTTGAAAAACCTGTCCGTGACTATCAATAAACCACGTTGTTGATTTTGCCAATTTAATAATATCTACAAGAAAGTATACTGCTGAACTTATAGGAAACAACGTTGCTTTACCTTGTAAAGCGAGTCTACGTAAGCCTAGAGTAGGCTTATCTATTGACTTATCGTCTACAAACCTATAGTTTGTTGTATGTTCAGCAGTATCCTTATCACTATATTCTGATTTATAATACACTATATTGCCATCTGTTTCAGGTTGTTTTTCACCCAACCTGAATACGGGAAATACTATTTCCTGTAGTTTCATAGTACTCCTCCCATGAGCCAAAGCTATAGTCTTCACCAACGTCTTGGTCAACGCCAATAGGGAATCCAGGAATACCACAGCCCCAATCTTGTTGTGTGTTACGCTTTAAAATTTCACAGTATTGCTCTACGTGTTCTTCTTTAACCAATGCCACAATCGAGTCGTGTACAAGCATAAATATTTGAGCGTTGATATTGGCCTTAACAATATCGTTAGCAGTACCCATAGCACCAAGCAAATTAACATCACTAGCAAGAGACTGGACTTCAGCGTTAATGCCGCTACGTACTTCGTGAGCCGCAATACCTTTGTCGCTAGAAAATACATTAGGAAGGCGACGCTTTCTGCCAAAATAACTATAAGTATAGCCATTTTGTTCAATAAAGCTTTTGCGCGTATCCAACCAGTTTTTAAGTTTGCTAAACTTCTTAAAATATTGTTTAATATCATCTCTGGCCCTGTCTACTGGATAATTTTCTCCAGTAGCTTTTGATACAGTTTGAGATACTTTGTTAGCCCCTGACCCATACAAAATACCAAAAGAAATAGCTTTAGCACTCTGACGCATATTGCCGTATTTTTTCTTTACATCTTCAACATCGCAGGGCAAATCAAATACCATTTTAGCAATAGTTGAGTGGAAGTCTCCTCCACTAGAGAACACTTCTTGCAGTTTCTTGTCACCTGACAACACAGCTGCATAATACATCTCTGCTGTAGTCAAGTCTTGCGAAACGATCTTAAAACCTGCTGGAGCTTTAATGCAACCTTTGATAATAGGATTGTCGCGAGGTATTTGCTGAGCGTTGAACTTCCCAGAACTACTAAGCCTACCGCTAGTAGTAAATATAAGATTAAAATTTGTACGTATGCGACCATCGCGGTCAAGCTCTGGTAAAATCTTTGAAATATAGGTATTTTGGATCTTTCCAAGTTGTCGTACTTTTAAAATCGCCGCAGGGAGTGGGTGCTCCTCTGACAACTGTTCAAGTACCTCTGCATCTGTTGAGATTGCACCTGTAGCAGTTTTCTTTCCAGTGGGGGATAAACCAAGATAGTCAAAAAGAACAACCCGTAACTGCATAACACTATTGGGATTAAAGATCTTTCCAGTATCTTGCTCAAAGCGCTTAACTTCTTCAAAACCATATACCACCTCTTTAGCTTTTGCAATTTGTTCATCAAGATACAGATTAGCAGCAGCCATTCTTTCTTGACTAATAGGAATTCCTACTTCTTCCATATCCATTAAAAATAATGTGCCAGGAACTAAAATAGTTTCGTATACATATCGCAATTTATCATTGGCTTGTACGATAGGCCAAAATTTCATGAATAAGTCGTAGGTTACAGCAGTATCAATACTAGCATAACGACTAATAGTATCAAATGGAATGAGATCGTAAGTAAAGTCATCTTGTAAAATGCCGTTTTGGGCACAATACGATTTCTTAAAGTCGTCCAATTCACTGTCGTAATCTCCATAATCTGTATACTTAAGTGCAAGTGCCTTTAAGCCGTGTGAATCAGTTTCATCTAATACATAGTGCATAACCATTGTATCATGAACTTTTTTACGATTAAATGTTAATCCTAAATGATAAGATAACATTTTATAGTCAAATTTCATGTTATGGAAAACAATAGTAAAAGTATCGCAAATTTTCTGCAATAACTCTACAGAGTTTTCATCCATAGCATCACACAATATGTAACGACCATGCTTAGATTTATAACTAATAGAAACACCAAGCACATACCCATCACGTGGATATAGTCCTGTTGTTTCTGTGTCTATAGCTACATAGCCTTGGGCATTTTCAAGAACTTCGGTTAAAAACTCATAGGCTTCATCTGGATTATTAATACCTTTAAAATTGCCTTCGGTTGCAGAACGTAATGTACCTTCTACATATTTATGAATACGATCACAGGCACGTTGAAAGTCAGGTTTACCTTCTGGTTTAAAAGCCAGCATTGCAGGATTTGAAATAGCAATAAATTTGTCCGCAACTAATTGACCAGCCATATTAGTTACTGAAGTAATTTTAGCGTACTCTTTGGCAGCTTCCGCACCTATAAGAATAACGTAGTTATATGGGCTTAAATCTATTTCTAAGTCTACATCTTTTTTCAGTAGTTTAGTAATAGGAATCGAGCTCATATGATAGTGATCGAAATCAAAGTTAAAATACTCTTTATACCGAGTACGATTAGGGGCTTTATCAATTAATGCAATTTTCATTTAATACTTTCTTATAGCGTATTTAGGCTATTTTGTTATATATTCTGCAATTGAATTTACATCGTCTTGTGATAGTTCACCTGGGTCACTTCCATCAGGCAATTTAACAATCTCAACAATAAAATTCTCAGCTTGGATTAGGGGTTTTAATGCTTTGGCAGCTTTATCGCCTGCCTCGTCACCATCAAATAAAAGATATATATGAGTAATACCTTGTGCTTTAAACGGCAATAATTTTTGTTTTGTGTCATTTTGTAAAGTGTTTGTGCCAAAAGCACACACTACGTTTTCTAAACCTTTGTCATAAAGATTTAACATATCAAACACACCTTCTACAATTACCATTGACTGATAACCACTAGGGAGATGTGCAGGAAACACAGGCATAGTAACACCACTAGGGTAGTTAATATATCTAGGGTTTCCATTAGACAGGGTATGCCTGCCAACAAATACTACTATTTTACCAGTAATATCCTTAACAGGAAAAATAATTCTGTCCTGTAGTTTTTCAACTATGTTTGTGTAAAAAGCCCCAAAGTATTTTAACGTTTGAGGACTCACTCCACGGAACTGCTTCAAGTAAGGGGTATGACCACTAGGTAGCTCAAGCCCGATGTGACTCGTTTTTAGTTCATTCAGTTTTTCCTTGAGAGCCGCAATTTTCATTGGTACAGGATTAGTAAAAACCCCATAATATTTGAATAAATTAGTTTTAAAGCCGCAACTGAAGCAATGAGCAACACCAGTAACACGATCTACCCGAAAACTTGGATTGGAATCCTCGTGATCTGGGTTTAGGCATTTAATTAGGTAGTCGCGACCTGACACACTAAATGCTAGCCCATTTTTGTTGATTAGTTCTAGTACTGGATCGCTCATTTTAGTTCCATGGTAAGTCAGATGCTGTGTCGTTTTGTTTTAGATCAGTGGTATGCGCTTTCTTCCCCGCCTTCTTAACAACTTCCTTAGCGGCTGGTTTATCCACTGATTGTGGGCTAATGCGTAAAGTGTCCCAGTCAATCGGGCACGTAAATGCCATTTCCTTCCCGCCCCTAATTTTAGTTGTTTCGAACGAGATAGCATTAGTCTCCTTGTCGTGCGCTTCCATTGTAAGGGCAATATCCGACGCATCCAAGATGCCTTTGGCAAATCTAGCCTCACCTGTGGCATCGATCTGGTACGGAGATACAAGAACGATCTCATATTTACGAGCGAGGTTCTTAAGCTTTTTCGATATTTCAATTTGTGGTTTCCAGTCGTATTGATCTGTACCTTCTAGTACAATTTGATTAAGGTAGTCAACTACTACAACTTTTAGTTTATCACCAAACTTTGCTTTGGCTTTGCCAATATGCAAGTCGATTGAGCTTAGGGTCAAGTCTCGGTCATCAACAATAATCATTTGATTATCTACTTTAAGTAGATGGTTTCGTACTAAGTTTTCTTCGAATTTAAATCTGTCTCTGTGACGCATAAATTCTGTAACAGTAGTATCAGAGTCTTGGAACATTCCTGCTCTAGCTTTTACTACTTTAAGAACTTCATCGTCTGTTAATTTGTGTTGTTTTAAGTTTTGTAGGTTCACATTAGCTAAAATAGCTAAGTTGCGTTCCATAGTTTCTTGTGCAGTCATTTCTATTGAGAAGTAAATGCTGCTATTACCAGATTCATACTGATTAACAAAGATATTACTACTAGTAATAGATTTGCCAGATCCACGCTTTCCTCCGATGAGGATGAGTTCCTGTCGAGCCACGCCACCAAGCACAGCGTCAAAAGTATTATTAAGACCCAAATAAACACGTTCTTTCTCCAAATCTTCAGGATGACGGAACATCATCATGTCAGCCATTGTAAATACTTTCTCACTAGTGTGAGTCTTTTCTTCAATTGTTAGTGCAATATTTGCTAAATTGTCTTTTATTTCGTCGGAATCGTAAAGAGGTAGCTTGTCTACAAATTTGTCTAATAATTTTACCGTTTCATTTTGTGTATACTGATCTATTAGCGCATCAAGCGCTACTTCAGCTGAAACATCAGGAACCTCGGTTAACCGAAGGGTTGCTAACGTTTTAGACGCCGAACCCTCCCTTAGGGTTAGCTCAAGATCGTCAAACGACGGAATGGCACTGTATTTCTCGTAATACTTATTTATAGCACCATACAAGGAAGAGTATGCAGCGTCTAGAAATACTAATTTAAGTTTAGCCCAGATATCTAGGTTTCTCTCAGTTAGTAATTTATTTAAGACTACTGCGGATGTATCCAAGATTACCCTACTTTCGATTCGTTATCTATAATAACTTGGTCAATAATTTCTGTAACTTTATAGAGAACAGACTCTCTTAATTTTCTAATATCTTTTTGATAAGCAGTATCTTTATCAAACAGTAGACTCAACTGCTCATGCGTAATTAATTGTTGTAAGCCAAAATAGATATGATCATATGCTAGTGTTGATTCAGGCATAATTTCTATTTGTACAGCTTTGCCGTAGTTATGAACGGCTTGTTTGACAACTTCTTCTACTGTAAAGGAATCGTTGTCATGATATGTAAGTGTAACTTTCATTTTCGACTCGCTAAAGTAAAAAAGGTCGGGAGCTTTTAACAACTCCCGACCAATCGTTTATAAAACTAAATTAAGCAGCAGCTTTGGCTTCTGCTTTGGCTTTCTTAGCAGCACCGTCATAGTCAGCGACTTTGATGCCACGACGTGTTAACAATGTGCGAAGACCGCGTTCTGTCTTATCAACAGCTTTAGCAATGTCAGCAACAGTCATACCAGTGATCGAAGCACCCAAAGCGGTAACAGGATCAATTGTCTCTTTTGCATGAGAAACACGCTGTGCGGGAATCTTAGCAATTTGACCTTTGCGTGTCAGACTCAAAGCCTTGCCACGTACAGAAGCAACTGTCTTGTTCAATGCACTGGCAATATCTTCGATAAAGCTACCTGCATCAGCCATAGCAATAAACCTAGACTCTTCAGCTTCAGTGTATGTACGAGCTACTTCAACTTTTTCAGCAGGCTTAACAGCACCTGTCAATTCCAAAGCAAGCAACTTACCTTGAATTTGTTTTGCAGAAAAACTACCACCAGCAAATGCTTCGGCAATTTCTTTGTATGTTAAAGCACCAGTGTTGTTTACAACAAAGTCTGACAAGTCAGCGCTTTGCTCAGGAGTAAATGCGCTAACTTTTTCTTTAGCCATTGAAGCAACTTCATAGTCCATTTGGCGGAGCTTAGAAGCAACAGAGCGAGTTGTAAAACCCAATGTTTCGGCTGCCCGCTCAACTGCATCAACTGTAACTGGAGACTGTCCGCCTACCATGTTAGTTAATTGTGCAACTGCGTCGTCAGACCATTTTTTTGTTTTTTCAGTCATTTTTTATTTCTTTCAAGAAATTATTTAAGTTTGTGATAATTGTAATACCGAGAGACTCGGCTTTTTTGCGTTTTGTACTACCCTTATCTTCTTCATCAACTAAATAATCTGTAGCCTTAGTTACAGATTCTACTGGGGTGTAGCCTGCCTCTTCTAATGATTTGTAGGCTTCTGATTTAGTTTTATAAGAAGATAATTTTCCTGTGATACAAATAGTTTTTTGATTGCTATTTGTACTGGAATTCTTTTGAGATTTAAACGAGAAAGGCAAAAACTCTCTCATCTCTTGGAAATCAGTCTCAAGCCAAGCAACTAAGTTTTGAGTAACTTTGTCACCAAGTCCAGCTTGCTTGCAAGTAGTGTAACTGATCTCGTCTACAGATGTAACTACTTCACACAATTTCTTACTTGCTGTTGAACCAACCAACGGAATTGAAAAACTTACAATAACTGTAGCTAAGTCCGCAGATTTACTGCGTTCAATTTCATCTAACAGTTTTAATGCTACTTTTTCACTACCTAGTGATTCAACAACTTGTTCTGCGTCGAGATAAAACAATTCAGTAATATCTGATAGACCAAGCTTTTCCACTGTGCGAGAACCCATACCTTTAATTCCAAGCGTCTTACAAAAGTGTTCGAGCTTTTTATTTAACTGAGCACTGCAAGCTGTGTTTCTACAGAAGAGCTGATCGTTGACCAGTTCTAAAGTATAATTGCAACAAGGGCATTCGGTTGGTATTTCGATTCTCATAGTTTATTTATCAATTTAAGTATCTATTATACTAGATTAAGTTGCTTATGACAAGTGAAAATTTCTCTTGCCCTAAGCCAAAAATTCACGCGTCTACCTTATGTAGTATGCAAGGGATAATTTCACCCGATCTAATTACTGCTACCCTGTCTCCGATTTGAAGATCCAGCATTTCAATAAAACCAGGATTATTAAGTGTAGCCCTACTGACTAGAGCATCGCCAATATAAACAGGCTCAAGAATTGCAACTGGGGTAACTTTACCGCTTTTACCTACTTGCCATTCAACTGCTAGGAGGGTAGTTTCAACATGGGCTTGTCGTTCTTTTTTAGCATATGCACCACGAGGATGCTTGGCAGTATAACCTAAGTCTTGAAATACTTGTGTATCATTTACACGAAACACAAGTCCATCGCAAGGATATACTTTGTCTAAGTCAGGTTCGCTGATTACATTAAAACCATACTGCTTTAGTACATCTAGTTCTTTACGATAAGTTGTAGTAACACTAGGTTGAGCACCATAAGCAAAGAAACTTACTGCACGTGTACTAAACTCTGTTGAATCTTTTAGGTTAAGTGAACCTGCTGCATAATTACGAGCATTTTCAATATAACTTGGAGCAACAATCTCACCAGTAACTTGATAAATTCCTGAAATAGGAATTGTGTGTGGAACTAATCCAGTATGACTAAGAATTTTGTCTGTGATAAGCTGACCTTCAGTACCATCGCCACGAGTTAACGCACGTACAAGCGTGCCATCCACATACAGTAAGCTAATAGCAGCACCATCGAGCTTGGCAGTAGTAACAATGTCACTAATACCATCCAAAGGACGTTTTTGATCTTCGTCTTCATAATACTTTTGTAGTGAGTACATTTGATAAACATGACGCTCGACATTGCCGTGCTGCTTAGCACCAACAGCATTATATCCAATAGACTCTGCAAGCCTATCGAACTGGTCGTCACCAATGATCGGAGAACCACTATAGTAGGCTCGCGATGCTAGATTTAAATATTGTTCAAGTTTGTTCATAAGTATTATTATAACATTTTAAACTAAGCGATTCAAGTTTGTTTTTCTTTTATCTTGTCTGAGAAGTATTCAATAACTTCTTTACCTTCGGCTTGAGCACAAATGTCAAACAGTCCGTAAAGTAGGGAGTGAATATTTTCAATAGAAGCGGGGATTGATATACCTTCGCGACTAGGGACCCAGTCACCTTCGTAACTAAGGAAGTATTTTCGTAAATGAATGTAAATTACATCACGAAATTCGTTGACTACTAACTTAACTTGAAAACCTTTTTCCATGTTTTCTTCAATTAAACGTTCATAAAGAACAGCAGTTTCCATTAGATTCTAACTCCCATTTGTCTTAAGTGCTCTAGGCTTGCTAACTCAGCGGCTTCTTGGTAGGCATTTTGTTGCCATTTTTCTGCAAGTAACCAAACACGATATACAAAACCATGTTTAGATGTTTTTTGCTCAGCATCAATGCGCGCAGTAGAATCATAGCGTGAACTATAAACTACTTCGCCAATCTTGAATCTTTCACGAACTGCATCGTCTGGAATAAGTTCGGGATTAAAATAGCTTGACCCAGGTACACGAATTGGTACTGAGTTACCTTCTAGAATGTCTTTAATAAAACGACTGCTACGATAAGTCATTTTTGAGATAGCATCCACAGTTTCGCCATTTAAGTACTCTGAGATAATATAAACTTTTTCTTCTTGTGTTGCGGGCTTTCCACGTAGCTGTGACTTACGCTGTGATATACGCACTTGTTTTTGTTTATATTCTTCAATAATAGTACCAAGACGCGTAGTGTTATACGCCATACCTAACATAGCACAAGCGTCTTTTTTAGTAATTGGTTTTTTACCTTCTTCTGTAGGTTCAAGAAGACGAATAACTTTTGCAATATTTGCACCTGTCATCATTTCTTCTTCAGTTACTGAACGCTTGCGTGTTGCCATGTTATTCCTTTGATTTTAAGACGAAAAAAAGGCGACACAGGGCCGCCTTAAATTACTTCAAGATTGTTAAGAAGTATACAGCAGCTTTACCTGTGAGCTTGCTTAGAATGTCTTCATCGACTTCTTTACCTGCTGCTTCGATAGCTGCTTTGAGTTCAGCAATGCTAGACTCTTTTGACACACGTTTTGTGCCTTCACCGCTAGGTGCTTTTGTTTTTGTAGTAGAAGCGCCTGCTTCTTTTTTCACATAAACACCAGCTTGCACTAGTACCATGCGAACGCCATTAGGCGACATTTCAATTTCTTCTGCAATATCTTTGATAATTTCAGTAGAGGATTCAGGCGTTGGGCCTGCACCTTCGTATTTAGCAATTACTTCTGCTTTGAGTTCGTCTGTCCAAGTTGCCATGTTTGCTTTCTTTAATGTATTTCTTTGTTTGTTGATAAATTACCTGATTTAACTAAATCGTTTTCAATTAATGCGTTATAAGACGCCTCATACGCACAAACTAATCTGTATAAGTTAGAGGTTGGTATTAAACTATTTGGTAAACTATCAGGATCGGTTCGTGTACTAATACACATTTCTTCTATTTTACTACGAATTTGTAAACTTATTTTTACAGCTTCTAGCAATATTTCGCTATCCCATGCTCTGAATTTAGACATAATCTGTTGTAATGTCTGACATTTGTGCTGGGATAAATCTACGATAGTTGTGCTTAAGGTCAAACTGTTCAAGCATTGCCATAGTTTGTTCATGCTGTGCTGATTTCAAGGTTGAAAAGTCACGGCAAAAAACTACAAACTCATCTTCTGGCATTTGTGAAACATCGATACCTTCAACAAATGTAGTAGGACCAACTAGTGGTAATACTGCACGCTTTGACTCAGTTCCGTCTGCTTTTGTATAAGTAAATTCTATGAAGTTCATGATAGGCTTTTCTTTCTTAAATTAAGTATATATTATACAACTTTTGCACTTTAGGGTCAAATCAAAATTTTTAAATTTGATTTTCTAATACCGCCCGTTCAAGACCAGTTTTAAAACGCTCAGCAAAGCTAGTTATAAAAATAGGTAATATACTAAAGGGAGCTGTAATAGTTGTTATAGTTATGTAAATTGCATAGCTTAACCAAGTATTTTCAGTAAAAGTATTTTGTATATTCATTTCCCGAGCTAAAGATACTGCTGGAACTAAAAATAAGTAACAGCTAGTAATACCTGTTGTTAATGCAAATAAGAGATATATTTCAATTATTTCCATATAAAGTTGCCTTTAGCATCGTGTGCTCTAGCACCCAAACTAAAGTTAACTCTACCTTCGATGACCCCCAACTTATCAGCATCAGGGCGATACATAAGTGCAGCGAACTGAACTTTTGGATTACTACTAAATAAGTCCGCACTAGCACGACCAGTAAATTCTTTAAATAATTTAGCTACCCGAATGTTACTATGACTCCATACTGTTTTAGTTATAGGAGTGTGTCTACGATACTTAATATTTGCTAATGCGTCTTTAATCTGTTCGTTATTAGGTTGTTGTTTTAGTATCCGTGTTAGTTTAATTTTGCGGTTTGTAGCCCAGCGAGTGCTGGATTTATACAATGCTGCGTATGCTTGTTTAGCTTTGCTTCCTGAAGATGCCATTAATTACTCCGTGTCAAAATCTACTTCAAACTCATCGTTCCATGATTTAGTAACAAAACCCTCCGCATCAGATTCTGCATGATCTGATAAACGGCTAGCTTCAAGCACAGCTTTATTAACTTTTTGAACTTCTTGCAAAGCTGCAATTAATTCAGGAATTGCTTCAATATTAATTGGAAGTATACGTTTGCAGCCATCAAAGATAACTACTTCGTCTAGTCCACCAGCATTTGTGCCGTGTTCTACGCCATAATAGAACTGGTTATCATTACAAATAAATAAACCATCGCTAAAAGTGTCGTCATTAGCATCGCCAAAATAAATTTTCATTGTGTTTCCTTTTGTTAAAGTTTTGTGTAGAACTTGTATTATATCAAAATTAGTATAAAAGTTCAAGTAAGTTTTTTACAAACAAAAAACCCAGCTTACTGCTGGGCTGGTTGTTTTGGGTGTAAGAGTTTGTCAGGAATAAACCTACGTTTATCTCTTAATAATGGATCAGGTATAAATTTATGTTTCATGGTGCGCTCGACTGGACTCGAACCAGTAACCAACGGATTATGAGTCCGCTGCTCTAACCATTGAGCTACAAGCGCGACTCGAAAAAGTGGAGCGGGATATCAGGCTCGAACTGATCTCTCTAGTTTGGAAGACTAGGGCACAACCCCTATACCAATCCCGCTTATGTTTCTAATGTTATCTTTTCTACTTCAACAAATCCATGTTTGTCAATAGACCAGATAAGGACTTCTTTTATATTTAGATTTGAATAATCAAAGGGGTACATCTTCACCCTCCCATGGTTCAACTTCATTTTTGTAGTTTTCTTCGGCTTCTTTAAAGCCTGCTCTTGCAAGCAGATCAGTCATAACAGGCGTTGTAAAGTTTACAAATCCTTGCTTGTTTAACCAAATAAGATATTCAAAATCATCTGCTATAATGTCACATATTCTACAACCAGCAAACTTGCCGATTGTTAATTTGTCCAACATATCTAATTTATTAGATTTTAAATTACCAAATGTTTTAGCCATTACCATTGCCTTATAACGCCTGCTATTATAAATAAATTTGTAATAATGTAACAAAGCACGATTAGTGTACGAATTAAAGCTATTTTGTTAGCTTCACAATCAGTGCTGCCACTTTTTTCACCTAGTGCTTTACTCCACAGTCTCCACAGATTCTTCATTTAATTCCTGCTCTGCAGTTACTTTAGCTAATACTAAATCAATTCGTGCTAATACCTGCTCTGATGTAAGCCAGATGTCTTTGTTGTCCAACATTGATTTAATTTCATCTGGTGTTAAAAAGTCGTGGTATACATCTCGTAAGAAGTTTTCTGACCAACTACGTTCAAACTGAAGTTGGTCAAACATTTCTCCGCCTTTACCAAACACACCTGCTGAATAATTATGAAACATAAAAAGTGAGTGTGGGGTTACTTCAAACTCATCGCCATGTAAAAAGATCATTGTAGCAGCACTCATACAAGCGCCTTCAACTGATGTAATTACATGAGCCGAACTTTCCGATAGCACGCGCAAAAATTGCAGAGCCGTATATAAATCGCCTCCGCAACTATTAATGTAAATTTTAACTACATCGCCTAGTCGTGCATTGCGAATAATATCAAACCATTCGCTATACTCACTAGCATCTTCAATTTCGCCTGACAGATAGAATTCATATACGTTTGATGTATTTTTAGTAAAATACTGTTTACCTAATGTAATTTTTGTTTCGTCTATCATTTATGTTTCTTTAATTAAGTGGAAGTGTGAGTCGGATTTGAACCGACGACTTTACGGATTTGCAATCCGTTGCATTAGACCACTCTGCCATCACACTATAATTTTGGGCAGAAGTATGGGGATCGAACCCATATTAACGGAATCACAATCCGTGGTGTTAACCGTTACACTAACAACTGCATGATTGGCGGTCTCATGGGGTAACGATCCCCATCTACAGCAGTGACAGTGCTGTGTGCGTCCGTGAACACTTTAAGACCTAAATTGGTATCTCGTACCAGATTCGAACTGGTGTAGTCACCGTGAAAGGGTGGTGTCCTAGGCCTCTAGACGAACGAGATATTGTTTGGTACGAGTAATCGGAATCGAACCGATACGCATTACGCGGCAGATTTTAAGTCTGCTGGGTCTACCGATTCCCCCATACTCGCTTTGTTTACGCTACTCTAACTACAAGTGTAATTAAGTCAATCCATACAGAACTATAAGTATCTTTAATATAATTAACATCTCGTATACTAAGGTATGGTCCATTGACAATTTTGAAATCTTTTCCAGCGTTCCAGTCAGTTTTAGCTTGTTCGCTAGTTTTATACTGTCTGCCGTAAGCAGGCATAATCATTAATGGTTTTGAGTTCATAGATTATCCTTAAAGAATAATTATAACAAACTTTTACCAGAATTGTCAACTTTAATATTTTGAACTTGTTGAGTTTCTTCGTTGTTACGAGTAGGTTTATCTGTTTCGCTATCAATAGGAACAGCAAATATTGCATCCCACCGTAGTTCGTATTCTTGATTTGATACCTTAATAGGTCTTGGCTTTGAACCTTTTCCTCCGTCTGACATATTACCTCTTTAAATGTGTTATTGATTTTTGGGGAGATTTAAGTTGTTGAACTTCATATTGCAAATTAGTTTCTACTGCAACTGTTCTACTTTTAAAAGCATTAAACTCTTGTTGCTGTTTATTATATCGTTCTTCTAATACAATTAGTTGCTTTGACTGACCTTCTGTTCGCTGTCGTAACATATCAATCTGTGCTTTATATGCTTCCATGTATCCATAATTAAATTGTGTTAACATATACATAGCCAAGCATAGTGTTGCTAAAAACATACAAAGTAGTTGATACACTAAAGTAGTATATGTATAATAAATAACTCTTAAGTGTTCTAATAATTTCATATGTATAAATAAATAAAGGCTTAGGTTTACCTGGCTTGGCAAACCTAAACCTTGGTTTAGGACAGGCATTTAGCCCATGTTTGGTTGCGGCGGAAGGACTCGAACCTTCTGGGCTGAGCTTATGAGGCTTGCCCTTACCCTGACTCACCGCGGTATTAAATTACTTAGTATCTTTAACAAACCCGTATAACTTGTTTGCTTCTTTTACTACATCTTCTAATGAGTGCATTTTAGGAGCATACTGTTGCCAGTCTTCTGCTACTTTTTTACCTTCTTTTACAAGTTGTTCAAAAGTGCGACCAGCAAAATCTAAGTTAATTTGTTGTTGCTGCTGCAAGTAATCTTGAGCCATGCTTAACATTTGTGCACGAAGTTCAAAAGGATTCATTTTGAGTCCTTTTGTGGAAAAAATACTTTGCCCATTGTGTCCACTG
>Ga0209443_1001138_pt1 | contig 17112 bp, 14 predicted proteins | sample LauGreBMM110DCMD_2_FD_187571 | JGI IMG/M metagenome (GOLD analysis project Ga0209443, IMG submission 187571) | Freshwater lake microbial communities from Lake Michigan, USA - Su13.BD.MM110.DCMD (SPAdes) (version 2) | ecosystem: Environmental > Aquatic > Freshwater > Lake | place: Lake Michigan... | reverse complement strand
GTCTGCAGATGGTTCCGCGGTTGATACTTGGTGGAAAGGCGAAGATGGCGCAAAGGGCGAGCGCGGCCGCTGGGAGTTGGTCAATGGCACGATTGATATTCGTCTCAATAGTGGATGGCGCGATGTGATCTCTCGCTCTGCGCTTGGATATGACAAGTTGGGCTATCCACCGGGACTTGCGCCTGGATCAGGTCCGCAGAAAGAACCAGCCAACAGTGGGCAAGCAGTCAAAGTTTCTGGTGATGATCTGCGCTTCGTCGGAGTGTGGATCATTCCTGGCGCCCTCGCTGGACCAAAGTATGAACTGTATACCGCGCTTCGATCAGACGGCATGGCGATGAAGAGCATCGATGCAATCAATCAAGGGACTTGGCAGATCGAATCTGGAATTGCACATTTGTATTGGGCCGATGGATGGCACACGACGATCGAACCCATTGACGACGGAACATTTTTCTCCAAGTCGTGGAAGCCAGGCGTTGCATTGAATGAAATGCCAAGCGGATCAGCAATTGTTCGTCGTGTCATGAAGTGACGAATTGAATTTGATTCTCTATTCGCTGAATCCAGGCTGAAAACCGTTGTATGGATAGTTCGGCTGCATGATCGTCGGATCCTCGTCCCATCGTTCTTCGAGAGCTGATCCATCCATCGACCATGCGTTTTCTTCATTGATATTGTTTGAAGCGTGAGATAATGAAGTTGAGCCATCGCTCACATTCACGGATCTCTCGGTGCCGCATCCAAAAGTGCATCCAAGGATCGCAGTGCAGAGTGCGGATTTTTTCAGCAGTGCATTCGCAAAGGTTTGTGTCATTGGATTTGAGTATATGGAATCTGGTCAGAGGATAATGCTGGCGATTTTAGGATTTTGCATCGCTTGTCGACGTGGCGGAATCTCTGCTCGTTTGGGTGCAGGCTGTTCAACAATCCGAGCCAAGACATCGTCAAGCAGCACTGGACCATACTCCCAACAATCGACGCCGACATCGATGCTGCGTCCAATCGATTCGAATGCTCCGTGCGTGTGTCCATAGAGATGCATCGCGCCGTCGAAAATTCCTTGCCAGGTCCGCATGGGATAGTGGCAACAGACGATGCGCTCTTGGCCACCTGCCCACCCTTTGAAAGAAAGAATTTCGTGCGCATCACTAAAAATTTTCTTCAGTCGCTTGCGCGCAGGATCATGATTGCCGCGCACGACCTCGATCGTCTCGCAGAAAATTCGCTCGCGCAGACCTTTCGCATATTGCATACTGACTTCGCCTTCCGCACCTTTCCAGATTCGCGGTCCGGTGAAGTCGCCCAAATGCAGAAGGTGGTCGCGGCGATTGACGCGCGAATTGATGCGGTCAATCAGCAGTTCGTCCATCGATCTCACATCGTTGATTGCGACGGGGCGCGCAAAAAGCCCGATTGCTTCAGTATGTCCAAAGTGCGTATCCGCAGTGACCCAAATTCGCTTTGCCATAATTGCATTCTATGAACAGCGACGGATGCAGCGAAGTTGGTCCACATCAGTTCGCTGCACCCAACGCAAGCAAACTCTAGTTGTGCGCCATGGGATGAAGTCCCGCACGATGCTCCAGATGAGCGCGAATCGCAGCAGCAATCGCTGGCTTTCCTTCCATTCGCGCAGGCTCTCGGCCTGGAACAAGCAGCCATGCGACTTGCGCTGTTCCCTTTGGATTTTCTTCGCCGCGATTCGCAACGCATGCACCGTGTTCTGCTGCGCGCGAACGAGCAGTTTCCATCAGCGCTTCATGCGAGGAAGTTTCTTCGTACTTAAATCCAACCATATGCAGCGCTGGAAATTTTTTGTGCACAGCATCAATCACTTTTGCAGTTGGCCGAAGGTGCAACTTCCAATCACCATCAGCAGTCTTGACTTTGCCTTGGCGAATCTCAGTTGGTTCGAAATCAGAAACTGCAGCGCTCAATACCGCACCTTGGTGTGGCGTTGCTTGAAGTGTGTCGAGAACAATTTGCCGATAGTGGTCGACGCTTTCCGCAACTCTGGCGTTGAGCCACGGAGGTGCCGCGACGCTTCCTGCTCCAAGAATCAATTCGACATCTGCGCCACACATTGCCAAGTCCTTCGCAATCGCAACTCCAAGCGCACCGGTGAATCGACTGCCCAGTCGGCGAACAGCATCGAGATGCGAAGGAACCGGTCCGCCAGTCACCAAGATTTTTTTGCCACGCAGTGGTGACGTGCTGATCGCACGCGAGAGCGCAGCAACGATCGGCTCATCATCTGGAAGATTGTGCTTGCCATAATCATCACGAGGTGCAATGACAGTCACTCCAAGTTGCTGCAGTTTCTCGAGGCTTTCGGTCAGAATGCGCGTGTGCATCGAACCATGCATCGTTGGACAGACGAGCACCGCGCATGCGCCACGCTCCATTCGACCAAGAGCAGATGCCAATGTCGCAGTGATCGCGCCATCAGCAATTCCGCACGCCATCTTGTTGATCGTGTTGTATGTCGCAGGCGCGACGAGATACGCGTGAAATAATTCTTCTCCAGAAAGGTGTTCAGCGCGAGGGCCGAGTTTCGAGATCACTGGTCGATTCGTGCTCCAAGCCAAGGTGTCTTCGGTGACATATCGAAGGCCTTCATCTGAAACAAACGCCGTGACTTCCGCTCCTTGTCGGCGCAGACTTCGTGCAAGTGTTGGCGCTTTCATCGCAGCAATTCCGCCAGTCACAAGCAGCGCAATTCGCTTTCCTTGCAAATGATTTCCATCGAGCGGAACTGCGTGGTCACCAAGCGTCGATGGAGAAGGGGGCTTTGGAATCCAGTGACTCATGGAACGACGGGGCCTCCATCTTTCCAGCCAAGGTTAAGAGTCTCTCGACCATCGAGAAAAGCATCGATCCACTGTCCAATCGCTTCTTGTCGCCAAGAGTTTGATGGGAAGAGTGGTTCTGGTGTCGTGTTGCGACTGAGATACCAACGCGAGAGTTGACCGCGGTTGAGAATGAGCGCCGTCGCAATTCCCATCGAGATTGAACGCATTGTGATGATTGACCAAAGCGCATCGATACGAGTTCGATCCTCTGCGCTTTCTTCTGGAGTGATCCAAATACGGTCACGCTCGATCGGCAAGTTGCGCGCCTCTTCAATCGTTCGCAAAATCGCTTCGCCAAATTCTGTTGCAGTCTGCCGCGGAAAACCACGAATTTCTTCCAGTTCCGCTGCCGATTTCATCTTTCGGCGCGCGGCTTCCAACATGGGGCTATCAGGCATGACCGTACGCGGAGGAAGATTTTTCTCCTTCGCGATTGAATATCGAAGAATCACAAGTTCTCGAAGAATGGTCATCACACGAGGTCGCAGACCAAGTCCGCGTGCGGCTCGGCGCACTTGACTCTCTGGTTCAAATTCTTCTATAGAGCGCAGTGATTCCGCACTTTCAGAAATTGCCCACGTAGTGCGGCTCGCTGCCTCGAGTCGTTCTTTTTGCAGATGCCATACAAGCGGCAAATAGCGCACATCATCTGCTGCATATGAGAGTTGCGATTTCGATAAAGGTCGCGAATCCCATTCAGTAAATGTATGCCCCTTGTTCAAACGGAGATTCGCCACGGCCTGCACAACATTGACCAGACTTGTGGGCCAAGGCATGCTCAAGAATCCAGCGGCGATTTGCGTGTCAATCACATTCAGAGCTTGGCGATTTGTTCGTCGCTGCGCGGCTTCGATATCTTGACCGCCAGCATGCACGATGGTGGTGAGAGTTGGATCGCAAACAGCATTCCAAACTTGCTCGAGCGCTTCTGCGTCGAATGCGAATGGATCTATCAAAGCAATGCGTGTGCGTGTTGCAAGTTGCAGTAAGCAAATATTTGGGATGAAAGTTTCTTCGCCAATAAATTCAGTGTCGTAAGCGAAACTTCCTTCCGCACGAACGTGCGCCATAAAATTGTCCAGCCCGGCGCGTGAGTCGATGAGTTCTGGATCGCCTTGCGGGACGAATGGGTGGACCATCACCTTCGACGCCGCGGGCGCTTCATCTGCATGGGCTTCTGCGTGGTGCATCGCCCGTTTTCTGCGTCGAAAGTTCATTGAGTCCCGAAGGTTACTTGCAATGCGAAGTTAAATGATCGTCCTATAACATGCACATGAATATCGGTTCGTATCAAAATAGAACTTAAGGTGTGGGTTCCCTATCATCTTGGACTTGGATTTAACGATCGGTTTTGCATGACACCCCGACTTTCTGGCCCCATTCTTTCGACTCGCCTAGATGGCTGTCCTCCATTATCAGAGGCTATTGAAGTTCTGCGTTCCAATATCGCATCCAAGATTCGGCTGAAGCAATCGAAACCGATTCTTGAGCGTTTGGAAATCGAGATTGAGCCCACGGATTTGCTTCGATGGCTCGCCGCGCAAGCATCCGATCAGCGATCCTTTTTTCGAAATCGTGAAGGGAATTTGGCAAGCGCTGGAGTTGGATGCGCACTCGATTTCTCTTCTTGGGAAGATCCAACTCTTCGCGAATTACTGAAGCCGATCTCCGTTCAGCCGCAACAACCGGGCGATCCATCCGAGCCGCTCTTTTATTATGCAAGTTTTTTCGACCCCGATGCAGTTGGCAAGCATGCTCCAGAGTGGGCGGGATTTGATCGCATGCATCTTGTGCTCCCAATGATCGAAATTCGGCGAACGAACGAGACCATCTTGGCAGTTCATGTCATAGGTGATGGATCCGCGGCGCTCGCTGCGCTTGAGCAATGTGAATTGCCTCTAGAGCATCTTGCGCTTCCGCGTGGATTGCGCCTCGCTGCGGATGGTGATCCCGTTCGATGGGCTGATGGAATTGATGCAGCGCTTGGTGCGATCGCATCTGGCTCAATTGAAAAAGTCGTGCTTGCGCGGACGCGTGGATATTCAGCGATTGAATCGATCAATCCATGCGGAATTCTTGCTGCTTTGATGGTGGAGGAGCCAAGCGCTTTCCACTTCTTGGTTGAGCAAGTTCCTGGTCGTGCATTTCTTGGCGCAAGTCCCGAGAGACTTTTCCGCAGAATTGGAAATTTTATTCAGAGCGAAGCCGTCGCAGGAACATGTGGTCGCGGACCTGATGCAGCATCCGATGATCGCCTCGCGGGGCGCCTTCTTGCAAGCGACAAAAATCGGCGTGAGCACGAAATTGTGATTCGCAGAATTGAATCTGTGCTCTCGCCAATGGTCGACAGTTTGATATGTGATGAATCTCCAAGTGTCATGCGTTTGCGTCACGTGCAACATTTGATGACAACGGCACGTGGACAACTTCTGCCGCAGATCGATGATGAGCAGATCATTTCAGAATTGCATCCGACTCCTGCAGTGTGCGGATGGCCAGTGGCGCAATCACGCGAGTTCATTCGCGAACACGAAAAGATGAGTCGTGGCCTTTATTCTGGTGTGGTCGGCATGACATCTCCAAGCCACAGCGAATTTTCAGTCGCGATTCGGACTGCATTGATAAATGACACTGAAATGACTGCGTATTCAGGCGCAGGGATCGTGCGCGGTTCCGATGCTGATGCAGAGTGGCTCGAAACGGAACGGAAACTTTCAGCGTTTGATGCAATCGTTGTCCGCGCATCGAATGAACTTCAATCACTTGTGCAGGTCGCGCGAATGGGGGCGCATCATGTTGATGCGCATACTCAATCGCATCATCGTCAGGTCACTGGTTCGTGAGCGCTTCACCTCCGAAGCATTTCGATCCGACCGACGCTCCCAATATCAATGCGCTCTGGACTCAACTGGCATTCGCCGAGTGGTCGCGACTTGGTTTATCGCTTGCAGTCGTTTGTCCTGGATCACGATCTGCACCTTTGGCATATGCGATATCTCGCAATCCTCGAATCGAATCCATCATCGCTCATGATGAACGCTCTGCAGGATTTGTTGCGCTTGGCGCTGCTCGTGCGACTGGTCGTGCCGCAGTTGTTGTCACGACTTCAGGAACGGCAGTCGCAAATCTTCTACCCGCAGTTGTTGAAGCATCGAAGACCGGCACGCCAATGTTGTTGGTGACCGCAGATCGTCCTCCAGAATTGCATGATTGCGGCGCAAATCAGAGTATTCATCAAAGTCATATCTTTGGGGCATTTGCAAGATGGTCCATCAACGTGCCTTGTGCAGATGCGGCGATCGCACCACATTGGATTCTCTCAACCGCCGATGAAGCATGGCGACGAGCGCATTCTCCTTCGCAGTCCGCAGGTCCAGTCCATTTGAATTGGATGTTTCGAGAGCCGCTTGCTCCGCGCATCGAAACATGGAAGCGAGATTCGGTCAGTGATCTTTCTGAGTGGTCACGCAGTCAAGAGCCTTGGAGACTCGCAATCGACGGGGGAGTGTCGTGGGAAGAAACGATCACTGGATTGATTGATCGAATTCGGACATCGAGCGAAGATGCGCATCGCGTACTGTTGTGTGTTGGGGCGTTGTATTCACCCGCGATGCGTGGATTGGCGCAACAACTTGCCAAGCGTTTGGGATGTGCTGTACTTGCGGATATAGGAAGTGGTTTGCGTCACGGCGAGTGCCGTAGTGATGTTGTCGCGCATGCAGATTTGGTGGTGATTTCCACTGAGATTTCGAACGCTTTACGCCCAGATTTCATACTTCGTTTTGGTGGAGCGATATGCAGTCGTCGTATCAATGAGTTTCTCGCGCAATCGCGGCGCAGCGGTGCTCGCGAAATGATTATTCGAGATGGACCAGAGCGTATGGATTTCGAACATGCGGCATCGATCGAGTTGTCGATTGACACAAGCTTTTCATCGACCATTCGAGCGCAAACTTCAGTTGCAAGCAATACTGCAATCAAAGCGACAGTTGTGATGAAGAGCAATTATGCGGACGCGTGGAAGTCGGCAGATGCAACAGTTGCACGCGTTCTTGATGCGCGCCTCGAAGACCACGAGGAAGTGTTGGATGAACCCTCGACGGCTCGCATCATTTCTGCAGGTTGTCCTTCCGGCACGACTCTCTTGGTTGGAAACAGCATGCCGATCCGCGATGCAGACATGCATGCTGCAGGGGTCAAGTCTTCGCCGACGATCGCAGTCAATCGTGGCGCAAGTGGAATTGATGGTTTGATCGCAACTGCTGTTGGTCATGCTCGCGTCACTGGAGCGACCACCGTTGCATTTGTCGGAGACATTTCTCTTCTGCATGATCTTGGATCGCTTGCGCTTGTCTCTGCCAGCACTGTTCCAGTGATCATCGTAGTTGTGAATAATGATGGTGGCGGAATTTTTCATTTTCTTCCACTCGCGGATCATCCAAATATGCTGGAACCTTGGACAACTGCTCCGCATGGAATCAACTTCTCTGCTGCAGCGAAGATGTTTGGATTGCATTACAACTCGCCGACGATTCGTGGGGATTTAGCGGATAATCTCGGCGAGGCATTCCAACTCGCCGAAAAATCAAACCGCTCCACATTGATTGAAGTGCGAACGAACCGAATAGAAAATGTGCATTTCCATCGCACGCTGCAGGGAGAAATTGTCGCTGCATTGGATCGGTCTCGTATTGGCACGAACACGACAACGGTGGTGAGCAATCCATGAGCAAATCTGACACTCATGGAATTTCGAAGGCGAAAATAGATAGGCCCGTCATTCTTATTCATGGTTTTCTTGGAACGCCATCGGATTGGGATGCATTTCAGACTGCTTGGCAAAGTGAAGCGGGTATAAATGCAAGCTCTTGTGTCACTATTGATCTCTTGGATGTTGCGCGCCGAATCACTCTCGACGAAAAACAGTCCATCGGCTTGAAAGAGCTTGCATCAAAGATTCTTGCGGATATTCATGCAGATGATCGAATGCGCAGCGGATTCGACGTGATTGGATATTCGATGGGTGGTCGCATCGCATTGGAAATGGCGATCCAACATGGAAGCCGAGGATCGCAGCGCCACGCAGATGCTCCGACGTTTACGTTGCTGAGCGCGCATCCTGGACTTGATGATTCAAGCGAGCGCAATATTCGTTGCGCATCTGATATACGACTCGCCGATCGGCTGGCGACAATCTCGGTTGCAACCGAAAAAGATGTCAGACTCGAATTCGCCACCGCTTTTCTTGATGAGTGGTATGGCCAGGCATTATTTTCTACTCTTCGAATGCGCAAAGATTTCATAGCCTTCGCGCAACGTCGGCGCGAAGCTTTGTCGAGTGGTGATTGCGCATCGCTTTGGGCAGAGATTGTTGTCGGCTGTTCACCTGGGCGATCTCAATCACGGTGGGAAGCACTCGAACACAGGCTTGACGATTGTTCGATGATCGTTGGTGACCGAGATGCGCGCTATGTCGCAGTTGCCACTCGTGCGCGCAGCATTGGCGTTGCGACTGCGCTCATTTCAGATGCTGGTCACGCTGCGCATATCGAACAGCCTGCGCAGGTTGCAGCACATCTGATCGAACTTCGTTTCAATCGCGTTCGGAGTTCTTTACAAGATTGTCCAACACCATGAATAAATCAATGTTGCCAGCGGTTCCAAATCCAATTCAATGGATCGCCGGCGAAACCTTCACAGATATCCGATACGAAACTGCTGAAGGAATCGCCAAGATCACAATCTGTCGACCAGAAGTGCGAAATGCGTTTCGACCGCAGACAGTTGAATCGATGCGAAGCGCGCTGCGTGCTGCGCGGTACGACCCAAACATTGGCGTGATCATTCTCACAGGTGAAGGTCCACTCGCATTCTGTTCAGGCGGCGATATGCGCATTCGTCAAGAGGCTGGATATGCCGATGCGCAGGGGACTCAAAGTCTCAATGTGCTTGATTTGCAACGCGAGATGCGGACATGCCCGAAACCAATCATCGCAATGGTCGCGGGATTTGCAATTGGCGGCGGTCATGTGCTACACATGATTTGTGATCTGACTATCGCCGCTGACAATGCAATCTTTGGACAAACTGGTCCGAAGGTTGGTTCATTTGATGGAGGATTTGGCGCGTCGTATATGGCGCGCATTGTTGGCCAGAAGAAGGCACGCGAAATTTGGTTTCTCTGTCGTCAATACGATGCTGCTGCTGCGCTGCAAATGGGATTGATCAACTGTGTTGTTCCATTAGCTGAATTGGAAACGGAAACAGTGAAGTGGGCGCGTGAAATTCTCTCCAAGTCGCCACTTGCAATTCGCTGTCTCAAAGCCGCACTGAATGCTGACTGCGATGGACAGGCAGGATTGCAGGAATTGGCTGGAAATGCAACGCTTTTGTATTACATGACGGAAGAAGGCCAAGAAGGCCACCACGCGTATATGGAAAAACGACCGCCGAACTTTGGAGAGTTCACTCGTCATCCTTAAGACTTATTCAAGCCGAATGATCCACTTCTGCCGAATCTGGTTTTCTGCAATGCGACCGCGGACGCTCTCCGCCAGCGTTGCTCCAGTTTCGATGGGCACTGCCATTGCATATGGCGATGGTCTCTTTCATGCTGGCGGCGCAGTTGCAACTTTGATTGGAGCGCTTGGCATTCAGATTGCATGCAATTTCGCAAATGATTTTTTCGATGCGCGGCAGGGCGCTGATACCGCTGAGCGAATGGGCCCATTGCGTGCAGTCGCCGCTGGTTTGGTGAGTGCTCGAGCAATGCTCTGTGCGACGATCGCCGTCATCATCATCCTCGTTCTTCCATGTGTTGTGTACTTGGTTTATCGCGGTGGATGGCCGTTTGCACTTCTGGGTGCGGTCTCTGTGATCTTGGCTTTCGCATACACAGGCAGCCATTGGTCGCTTGCCTATTTGGGACTCGGCGACATCTTTGCATTCTTGTTTTTCGGTCCGATCGCAGTTGCTGGGACATATGCAGCGCAAGCAATTGCGTGGTCTTGGATTCCAGCGATTGCAGGATGTGGAGTTGGACTGCTTGCTTGCGCCTTGATCAGCGTGAATAATCTCCGAGATGAACCGACGGATCGATTAGCGCAGAAGCGAACTCTTGCTGTTCGCTTTGGTCCTGCGTGGGCTCGAATGGAATTCATAACATGCATTCTTGGCGCGGGTTTGATCGCCATCTCATTCGCTGCGTGGTCAGGTCGTTGGTGGTGTGCGAGTGCGGCGATTGCAAGTTGTGCGCTGCTTCCTTCAATGCTTCGAGTGATTCGCGGCGCGAGCGGCCGACCATTGAATCGAGAACTTGCTGCGACAGGCCAGGCAACATTGGGATACGGTATTCTTTTTTCGATTGGTTGGAATTTATGAACGTTGATCTTGCATATTTCGAGATTCCATTCCTCAAACCATATCGTGTTGGCACAGAAAGTATTTCTGTCCGTCGTGGGATTATGATCCGAACGAAAACAGGCAGGCGATTTGGATATGGAGAAGTCGCGCCCTTGCTTGGTTTCCACCGAGAAACACTCGAGCAATCACTTTCCAGTTTGCGTGAATCTGTCGCGAATAACACGACTCCGATGTGCCCGAGTGCGGCATTTGGATTGTCATGTGCCATAGAAACCGCTGCAGCAAATCCGCGATATGGATTCGCAGATCCTGCGCCTGAGAGCGATCTTGGAATCAATGCTTTCTTTGCGGGTGGATCTCGCGACGCAAAAATAGCCTTTACTGCAGGCTATTTCGATGGATTTCAGACAATCAAGATCAAGATCGGCCGAGGAAAACCTGTCGATGATTTGCGAACGATCAATACGATTATCGAACTTGTCGATCCAGAGGTTCGAATTCGTCTCGATGGCAATCGCAATATGTCTTTGGAAGTCGCAGAGCGATTACTGAGCAGAATCGATGCAAGTCGCATTGATTATGTCGAGGAACCGCTCAAGGATCATGCGGATTTGAGCGAACTTGCACGGCGTGTGGGCATGATCATGGGCATTGACGAAAGTTTGCATCTCGGGGTGCCGGTCGAAGAAGTTCTTGGCGCGCCAGGCGTTGAGGTTCAGATTGTGAAGCCTTCGCTGATTGGAACGCTTGAAGAAGTGGAATCTGTTGTGACGCAAGGTCGCATTCACGGAATGGACACGGTGTTGTCAACAGCAGTTGATACGTCGTACACAATCGCTCTCGTCGCACGGATGGCTCATTCGCTTGGCGTGGGAGATCGTGATCACGGTCTGGGAACTGCATGCCTCTTTGCGTCGGATGTCGTGACGCCAAATCCAATCATTCAAGGCCGAATGAAAATTAAGTTGACGCTGCCAACTCCAAATCTTGTCTTTGTCCCTGCAGATCAATTCACTTTGCCTTGCTGATTCTGCTGCTCAGAGAAAGTGGAATATCCATCGCCTTCCCTGTGGCTGGATCGATACAAGCGTGAACAATTTTGACTGTTGCGATCGTTTGGTCGTTGGATGCGATGAGTCGCAGCGAGATCGAGATGGATCGAGCCGAGCAGTCGAGAGATTCAATCGCTGTGTAAAAGAAGTCGCCTGTTCTCAGAGGAGATTTGAAGTCTGCTTCTGCGTGGACAATCGGCAAGTACGGTCCAGATTTGAGAAGTGTCTTCAGCCCGCAACCGCATGAGTCGAAATAACTTTCGATTGCTTCGTGGGCAAGTTCGAATGCGCTCGCAAAGTAGAGCACGCCAGCGGCATCCGTACGTCCCAATCGAAGTGCTCCAGAAATGCGGTGAAGTTCGGTGTTCGACATATGAGAATAATAGTCGCAAGCGAACGACTATCTTTGTGTGATGAGTACATTTCTGATTCTGACTCTTGGGACAGTTTTTCTTACTCCGCCGTCTTCAAGCGCGGTAGTTCAGCAGAAGGAAGTGACTCCTGCGCAACCTGTGGTGATCCTCGCTCCTGAATTACCTCCTTGTTTCGCAGCAATTCCCAGTGATTTCGCTGCCCGCTGCCCACGAACGATCCGTGAATATTTTCGCTCGCGTGGCTGGATGCCAAGCGAAAACTCCATTGCCGAACTTGAGGCGGTCAAAGATGAAATCGTTGCGGTTTGCACAACGGCCACAATGCCATGCGATTGGGGAATCGATTGGTATTCAACCGCACCGGATCTTGGTCGCTTGAAAGGTTGGATGTCGATTCTTGACTCAGATAGTCGGCGCTTGGAAAGATTCAGTCGCCGAATGGAATCTGCCGAGCGGATCATCGCAATGTTTGATCTTGCTCGCATTCTCGCAGCAATACCTCGACTTGATATGCAGCGTGAGGCGTCTCGCTTTGGATGGCAAGCGATCCAGCGCGCAGATCAATTTCTTTCTCTCTCGAGCGACCCTGCTTTGGCTGCGAGAATTGGTGATGCAGCGAAAGCATTTTCTGATGCGCAGGAAGTGGCATCTGCACGCTGCGTTGAGACTGAAAAGATTCGCTGGATTACTCGTCCACAAGAACGCATTCGAATTGGTGCCGATGGCGCCTCGCTTTATCTCGCAGCTCAGAGCGAATCAGCAGCGGTCGTCAGCAAATCCAACGAATATCCGCTCTCTCGATTGAAGGGCGAGGAACTTCTTGTCGAAATGCGTTCGGGAGAAGCTTTTTTCTTGGCTTCGCAGTCTGCTTGGAAAGCACCTGATGCAGGAGTCCAACTTTCTCTTCTCTCCAATCGTGCGGAGAGTGGTGAATTTGGTGCATGGGTCGCAGCCGCAAGGCCAGATTTTCTCGGTGTTCAAAGCGAATTAACTCGTGGACACACGCCGCTTGTCAATCTTCGCGATAAAGCAAAGGTGTTGGCATCGCGTTCGATCGCAGTGCCTGCTCCACTCAAAGAGTCGCGATAAAAACTAAGAATCTAACTTTGCGCCGCCGCGCCTGCATTTCGAAACATGAAGAACGCCGTTGCAACGAGACATAAAGTTGCATAGAGATAATCCCATGTCAGTCGTTCCTTCATGTACCAAGTTGTGAAGCCAGCAAAGATGATCATCGTGATGACTTCTTGGATGATCTTCAATTGACCAAGATCGCAATCATGATTGGGCGATCTTTGAAATCTTTCGTTATGCAAGTTTCAATTCGATGATTGAAACATCATCGGTGTATTGCTCTGCACCTTGCAGCCCGCGTGTGTACTCCAACAATCGTGCGATTGGATCGGCGACCTTCAATGCATCAGTCTGCACGAAGGAGAGAAACTCGGAATACGACCAGACTGTTCCATCCGGCTTTGGAATTTCGGCGATGCCGTCGCTGTATATATAGAGTCGATCACCTTTTTCCAGCGTTGTCGTTGATTGCTCGTATTCGAAGTCTGGCACGATTCCGATGGGAGTTCCAAGCGATTCGAGTTCAACGTACGCACCATTGAGTCGAGTCACGATGGCAGGTGGATGTCCAGCGCCAGCCCAAGTCAGTCGCAGAGTTGGTCGGTGCAGAACGGCATACCAACCAGTGAAGTACATACCTCGGTGCTCGGTCATAGGGAATGCGTTGTTCAATCGCGTCATGACTTTCGCTGGCTGGAGAAGTTCGCTCTCAGCAAATCCGCCAGCATGAAGTGCATTACTGACACTGACTGAAAGAAGTGCAGGACCAACTCCATGTCCGCAAACATCGATCAGGAAGACGGCAAGATTTCCATCTGATAATTCTCGCCAGCCAAAGAAATCGCCGCCAAGTTGTGCACTCGGGATAAATGAGCCGCGAATATGTAAGTCGGGCGCAGAGATTGTTGGCGGCAATAACGACTGCACATAATCTCCAGCTTGATCGAGTTCGTTTTTGAGTTGGCGAAATGCCTCATTGCGCTCGAGCAGTGCTCGATATCCGCGAGAGTGATATCGCAGGCGCGCAAGTATTTCCAGTTGATCTGGAAGTTTGACCATGTAATCATTTGCGCCGCGCGCGAACGCTTCAGCCTTCGTTGCAGGTTCTTCTTTCGATGACAACACAATGAGTGGAACAAGTTTTGTCGCTTCATTCTGTCGATATTGCAGAACGAGATCCAGCCCATCAATTCCAGGCATGACCAAGTCCTGCAGAATAACTGTGGGCTCCAACTTCGTCGCCATTTCCACGGCTTTCATAGGATCGGAGCAAAAGTGATATTCAATATCTGGATGACTTGCACACATTCGTCGAACAACTTCGCCGATCATTGCTTGATCATCAACAAGCAACACAACGACATGAGTATTTGAAAGGCTTAAAGATGTTTGAGTTGATTCTGACATAGTCGGGCAGGTTACGGGGAATCGGTGGTGTTGGCAGAATTATGCAACGCGCGATTGGACCCAACGACTCGCCGCAGCGCCAATTTGATCGAGTGGAAGAATCTCCACCACACCACCCATTTCCACAGCAGAACCTGGCATTCCCCAGACCACGCTCGTTGCTTGATCTTGTGCAATTGTGTGCCAGCCTGCATCGCGGAGCGAGCGCATTCCTTGTGCACCATCTCGGCCCATACCAGTCAACAGAATGGCAACACTTGGTCGAACTCGTTCCTGCACGACGCTTGCGAAGAAGACGTCGACGCTTGGTCTGAATATTTGCTCGGCAGGTTCGACGACATATCGCAAGAGCCCGTCTCGAAGCACTAGATGATCTGCCGATGAAGCGACGATGATCGACCCTGCACTGAGTGCATCACCTTCCGTCGCAACTTTGACAGGCCGTTTGATTTCACCAGTCAACCAGTGCGTAAGGCCAGGCGCATATGCGATATCGATATGTTGCACGATGACGGTGCAACACGAAGGCGCAACATTCAATCCACGCAGAACCACAGAGAGCGCATTGGGTCCGCCAGTCGACGATCCAATGACAACGAGAGGAACATTTGATGTTCGATATTTATGCGAATTGATTGCTGGCAGTTTCGCCGTAATAGTTCGCGGCATCGTTCGACTGATTTGAACCGCCGAGGCAGCAAGTGCGACACGCGATTTGCGAGCAAGTGCTTCGACTCCAAGAATACTTCCGTTGGGCCCCATCGTTGGCGTATGCACCGCATCAATCGCTCCCGCACTCAGTGCTTCATAGACGAGCGCAAGATTTCCTTCGATACTGCTCGTGACCACAAGAATCGGACATGGACATTCTTTCATGATCGCACGCGTCGCAACGGCGCCGTCCATCACGGGCATCACCATGTCCATTAAGATCAGATCGGGCTTATCTGCATTGCATTTTTGAATCGCATCTCGTCCGTCGATTGCCACCCAAGCAACCGATGCGCCAGGAATCTGGGCGACGGCGTGGCGGAGAATTTCCTGCGCTATTCGAAGATCATTGACGATTGCAAATCGCATCAGACCGCGGCCCCGATGAGATCAGCGATGGTTTGCAGAAACGATTGGTCTTGAAAAGATCCCTTTGTCAGATACGCAGATGCTCCAGCTTCGAGTCCAGCAATTCGATCTTCTTCACGATCTTTATAACTGACAATCACCACTGGCAGCGTTTCATATCTTCGGTCTGCGCGCATTTTGCGCACGAATTCGATGCCGTTCATTCGTGGCATATCAACGTCGCTCACGACAAGGTCATACTTCACTTTTTGTACTGCATTCCATCCATCCATTCCATCCACCGCAGTATCGACGGCATATCCAGCTCGCAACAACATCTGTCGTTCAACTTCGCGCACCGTGATGGAATCTTCGACGACCAAGACGCGCCGTTGTTTCCGTTTGCTGATCGCTGATCGCCCTTCATCTCCGCGCAATTTTCCTTGCTCGAGCAATTGAAGGGCTGACTGCACGAGATCGTCGGCATCAAGAATCAGCAGGAGGTCGCCATTCTCTCGAATGCTTGCAGCGTCGACATGGGCGACATCTCCAAGGCGAGCGTCCATTCTGCGCACAACAAGATCTTCTTCTCCAAGGAAAGAATCGACGACGAATCCAACTGTGCGCGATCCAGCGAGAACGCTGACGATGGCCAGTTCATCTGCGCTTTCGCTTTGCGTGCTCGCTTTCAATTGAAGAATTTCAGTCGCATGAACCAGTCCCACTATTTCTCCGCGAATGACAGTCGTCAACCGGCCTTCAACTGTTTTGAGTTCGCTTCGCGCGATGCGATCAATTCGTTCCAGTCTTGCAAGCGCCAATGCATACGTCTCGCCAGCAATTGAAATAACTGCGGCGCGTACAACGGAAAGTGTCACAGGCAGCCGCATTGCGAAGGATGTTCCTGCGGGGCTCGAACGAACTTCGATCGATCCTCCCACGGAATGCGCCATCGATTGCACGACATCCAGTCCCACGCCACGTCCAGAAATATCTGTGACGGCAGCAGCAGTTGAAAATCCTGGAAGGAAAAGAAAGTCAAAGAGTTCGGCATCGCCGAGGGTTTCAACAATCGAAGTTTCAGAAAGTTTCTTCGAGACGATTCTTGCACGGAGATTTGCTCGGTCAATTCCGCGGCCGTCTTCACGCACTTCCACGATCAAACTTCCAGCGTGATGTCGAGCCTCGACACGCAAAGATGCTTGCCGCGTTTTCCCAGCAGCGACACGCTCGTCTGGACTTTCGATGCCGTGATCAATTGCGTTGCGCACAAGATGTCCAAGAGGCGCTTCGAGTTGTCGAAGTATCTCGCGGTCCACGGGAACTTGTTCGCCAGCAATGATCAAGCGAACTTCTTTCCCGAGTGTTCGTGCAACATCGCGAACGGATCGAGCCAAGCCTCCACACGCATCTCCAAATGGACGCATACGGCTTGAGACTGCTTCGTTATGCAGAGCGCTTGCGAGTTCTTCGCCTCGGCGCAGATGATCTTCGACTTGATGAAGCGCTTCATCAAGTGCATCACGACTTGTTGCAACTGCTGTCATCGCATCGCCCGCATGTCGACCCGTCACTTGTAAAGAATCGAGGGCAGCAGTGAGTTGTCGCTGCGCAATTTTTGCCCGCGTGAGTGTTCGACGAATCGATTCGAGGCGGCGAGCTTCGACGAGTGCTTCGCCCGAAAGTTGAAGGAGTCGCTCGAGACTTGAAGATGAAACAAGCACCGCAGCATCTGATGCTGCGCTTGGTGCCGATGCGGCGCTTGGTGTTGCCGCGGGCGGAGTCGCAACTTTCACAACCGCAGGCGCAGGTGTCGCAGCAGGCGCAACAGGAGTCGCAGCAGGCGCAGGAGTCGCAGCAGGCGCAGGAGTCGCAGCAGGCGCAACAACACTCGCAGAAGATCCAGCTTTTGGAGGTAGGTTCAGCCCT
>Ga0209443_1001137_pt1 | contig 17120 bp, 11 predicted proteins | sample LauGreBMM110DCMD_2_FD_187571 | JGI IMG/M metagenome (GOLD analysis project Ga0209443, IMG submission 187571) | Freshwater lake microbial communities from Lake Michigan, USA - Su13.BD.MM110.DCMD (SPAdes) (version 2) | ecosystem: Environmental > Aquatic > Freshwater > Lake | place: Lake Michigan... | reverse complement strand
AACTAATTCAAGCATTGCTTTGTGATCGGTACTATAAAATAAATCTTGTGGTAGTAAAACTGAAGATGGGTAGCTGTATACAATTTTTACAGATTCAAAATTTTGTTGTAAAAAGGGTTGTTGAGTTATTATCTGCTCAATTTGTTCAGCTGCCTGCTGTTCGGTTGGCCTGTCATTAAAGTTATAAATGGTCAATGCCAATAAAGTTTCATTGCTCATTATGGTATAGCTAAGTCCCTGTGAACTAATTTCTACGCATAGTCTAGATCTAGAACTATCAATACTCGGTGGCTGAATTTGAAAAAGTGGGTTCAATAGTTAAATTTATTATAGCAAAATAAGATAATTTTACTGATATATGGAAAGCGTTGGCACAATAAAAGATTTAAAAGTTAAGGTTAGCTATCAGCAAATACTATCTATCGCAGTTCCGATAACATTGGCTTTGCTGATTCCGCAAATAAATATGCTTACCAACAGTATATTTTTAGGGAATTTAAGTACTGAATCATTGGGGAATGCGGGTATAACAGGGGTTTATTATTTAATTTTTGCAGTGGTTGGTCATGGGCTTAATAATGCCATGCAATCAGTTTTTTCAAGATATGCAGGTAGTGGCGATTCGGAGGCATTCAAAATTATTTTAGCGCAAGGAATTCGAATCAGTTTGCAATTTGCCGCAGCAGGTATTTTATTAACTTGGTTCATCGCTCCTTATATTCTTCAAAAGTTAGTTGCACCCGGTTCTTTTCCAGTTGATATGAGTTTTTTAAAAATCAGGATTCTCGGCCTCCCCTTTCTTTATTTATTTCAAATGGGAAATGCATTTTTAGTGGCTTCTCTCAACAGCAAATACCTTATGATTGGATTTATTTCAGAGGCACTTTTAAATATATTATTGGATTATCTGCTGATTTTTGGTCACGCAGGTTTTCCTCCAATGGGATTTAATGGTGCTGCTCTAGCATCTGTTATCTCGGAATTTATTGGCTTTTTAGTGGTGCTACTGGCGTTGTATAAAACTGGTTTAAGCAAAGAATATTCACTTTTTAAAAAATATAATTTCGACAAAACTAAAACTAAAGAAATATTAAAAGTTGCCGTTCCGCTTGTTGTTCAGTTTGTAATTAGTGTGGGAACTTGGCTAGTGTTCTTCATTTTTATTGAAGATAAGGGTACCGAAGCCAAAGCAATCAGTAATACAATGCGAAATGTATTTGGATTGGTGGGTGTATTTGTATGGGCATTTGCTGCTACTTCCAATACAATGGTAAGTAATATCATTGGGCAGCAGCGAAATGATTTAGTATTAGTGGCGATCAATCGAATTACGATTCTCAGCTTCTGTTGTTGCTCAATGATGTGTTTGATAATTAATATTTTTCCTCATCAATTCTTTGCCTTGTTTGGCCAGACTGATCAATTTATCACCAATGGTATTCCAGTACTCAGGGTAGTTTCATTGGGTTTGATGATTATGAGTATTTCCAATATTTGGCTGAATGGGGTGACGGGTACAGGAAAGACAACGGTGAACCTGCTAATAGAAATTGTTGCCATTCTATTTTATATGAGTTACACTTGGATATTTATGAAAGTAAATTATCTATCGCTTGAAATAGCCTGGGGTAATGAAATTATCTATTGGATTTTTATATTCTTTGCCTCATTTATTTTTTTGAAAACAGGAAAATGGAGAGATAAAATCAAAAGCTAAATAAATTTGTCGGTGAGTCACCAACAAAAAGAAAAAAAACTATCAGCCGATAAGCCGGATTCTGTAATCCCAGTAAACTGGAATGGCCATCATTTATCTTGCCACAACATTACTGTTATGATCTTGCTGCCTACCCTCCAACGCTGTTTTGGTATAAACCGAAACATTGAGCGAGCCGCTCTATGGCATTGGTGTACATGGCATTACAGCACACAAGGTTTACCCACTAATACGGTTACCCGTAATAATCGTGAGCTCTTACCTCACGTTTTCACCCTTATCCAGCCAATAAAAGCTAGACGGTTATTTTCTGTGGCACTTTCTGTTCCCGTTTAATACGGGTCCCGGCAATTAACCGGTGTGTTGCCCTTTGCTGTCCGGACTTTCCTTCCTCCTTTTAAAGGGAGAACGATGACCTGGCTGATAGATTAGTAAAGATAGTAAAAGCTTTATTAAAGATTTATTTCAATCATAAGTAGTATTTAAATTCCCAATTATTATTCCAAAACAATTAATGAATAAACATATTTAGGATAATTTTAATGTATAGGAAAATTTCAAACTTAGCTAAAAATAGTGAGTTGATATTTTTAAAAAGAATTCAAAGGAATTTAACTATATATTTTTGATTGTGACCCATGATCGTTAATTTACTGAAAGTTCTCAACGAATTATTGAGATGGAAGGATAGGAAATTTTGAAATTCAAAATTAAAAGGTAATTAGTAATTTTTCTCTTTAACGATAGGTTAACATGCAATTAAGTAATTTCATATTCGTTTATAAAGAATTAATTTGTAGATGATAACATAATAAGCAGGTTGACTGTTTTTAAAAGATGCCATAGCTTAAAATTTAATTATTTCATTAAACTTTTTCAAATAAAAAACGTATCCATGAATATAAAACTTTTATCTACTCTTTTGTTAATAGGATTTTTTTGCACGTCATTTTCTACTATTAAGTGGTATACCAATTTGGAAGAAGCAAAAAAAATTGCTAAAAAAGAACATAAGTATATTCTACTTAATTTTTCTGGATCTGATTGGTGTGGACCATGTATAAGAATGCACAAAGAAATTTTAGAAACTGAAATATTTTCAACATTTTCCACAAAGAACCTCGTGATGGTTAATGTTGATTTCCCTCGTCTTAAAAAAAATCAATTCTCAGCTGCACAACAAAAAGTAAATGATGGAGTTGCAGAAAGGTATAATTCACAAGGAATTTTCCCATTAACAGTTTTACTCACCGATAATGGTAAAATTTTAAAACAATGGGAAGGGTATCCTAAAGTCACCACTAGTCAGTTTGTGGATGAAATTAAATTGTTGATAGATCATGGTGAATAATCGAGCAGATGAAAAATAAAATTTTCAAGGTTGCTACCTTATTGATGGGTAATCAATTTGAAATTAGCGCGGTATCAGATAATGAGCAAAATGCTAATAGGATTATCAATGCAGGAATTGATGAAATTAAAAGAATTGAAAAATTATTGACTACTTTTCATGATAGTAGTGAAACAAATTTAATCAATCGAAATGCTGGAATTGAACCAGTTAGAGTAAGTGAAGAGATATTTAATTTAATCGAAAGGTCTATTAAAATTTCTTCTATCACTCAGGGCGCCTTCGATATTACATATGGTTCAATTGATAAAAGTCTTTGGAATTTTGACACCCAAATGAAGTCTTTACCCGACAAGCAGACTGCTAGAGAAATGGTGAGGTTAATCAATTATCGAAATATAGTTTTAGACAGAGAAAATAGTACCGTCTTTTTGAAAGAAAAAGGAATGAGAATTGGATTTGGAGGAATTGGAAAAGGCTATGCTGCAGAAATGGCGAAATGTAAGATGCAACAATTAGGAATTACTAATGGCATTGTGAATGCTTCTGGTGATCTTACCACTTGGGGGTTGCAACCCAATGGCGACGAATGGACAGTTGGGATAGCCAATCCTAATATTTCAGGAGAAGTATTTTCATTTTTAAAAATTTCAGGTTTGGCAGTAGCTACTTCAGGAAATTATGAGAAGTTTATAATGATTGATGGTAAAAAATATTCCCATACTATTGACCCTAGAACGGGATTACCTGTAACGGGGATAAAAAGCGTTACGATCATCACAAAGAATGCAGAAATTGCTGATGCAATGGCAACACCAGTGACGATCATGGGTGTTAAAGCGGGCTTGCACATGATTAATCAGATGAAAGATGTTGATGTAATTATCATCGATGATCATGATAAAATACATCACTCTACTAATATTCGTTTTAATTAATACCATTCAAATATTAGTAACTTATATCTCGGATCGCGTCGATTGTATTTTTTCTACTATTGCTTTCAGCTCTGAAGATTAAGAAATTCTTAGAAATTTAGAGAAGTGAAAATTATTTTGATTAAAACTTTTTATTTCTTTTTAGCGTTGGCTTTCATTTTATTGAACCATTGTAATTGTTCTTTCATCGCAGCTACTCTATCTACTGGTTCGGTCCTTGCTTCTAGTAGAATCCATTCTTTGTAGCCGTTCTGTGTAAACAAATCAAAAAGTTGTTGGTATGGATAACTTTCATCATTGAGTTCTCTAATATGAACGGTATCACCAAACCATTTCTTTACACTATTAAAATTGGGTTCAAGACCTGGTGGTAAAAGATCCTGTTCATTACAATTCCAACAAATTTTTACATTAGGTTCGGTAACCTGATCAAAAATTGCTTTCATATTTGGAATTTCTTGAGTAAGATTACCATGTACTTCTACTCTTACTAACTGACCATAATCCTGCGCAAATTTTCCACACTCGTTGAAAGATTGAGCGATTTGGGCAATCGTTTTTTCTTTGGATACTTCTGGTGGAAGATAATTTGGTTTTATCTTAATACCAGTAGCTCCAATGTCTTTACACAATTTTATATATTCTTTTGTCTGGTCAATATTTTTTTTAAGTATGATTGGGTCGGTACTATGGTATTCAAAATTAGATCCATAACCTATACATTGAACGCTACTATCATTAAATCTTTTTTTAACTTCCTTTCTTTGAATGGCAGTCAAATTACTTTCTACCTTATGTGCATGTTGCACTCTTAATTCAACCCCGTGATAACCTGTAGCTTCGCAATTAGCAATCAGTGTAGGCAAGTCCCAGTCTCTCCCCCATTGGTAAGTAACCAATCCTAGTCTCATACCTTTTGGTTTTATCGACGAAAAGTCGGGCAAATTACCTACTGAAGTGAGTGCAAGACTTGCACCAATTCCATTTTGAATAAACTGACGTCTGGATAAATTATTTTTCATACTGTTTGCGATTGGTATTTGATAAAAATTCACTTAATAATTAAACATACACCCTTTTTTAAATAAAGCCAAATACCAATTGGAATTATTTAATAAATTGATTGATGATAAAATTGTTATTAAAATATAATCGATAATAATTTTGAATTGCATTATTTTTTTTGCAAATTAGAAGGTCATCGAATTTTATTGGATGATTGGAAATTTTTCTAGTCCCTCCCATTGATAGGGCTCACTTTTAGACTTTCCATCTGGTCGGAGTTTATTGGTTCTTATACTGAATACGCTTGAGTAATTGATTTCATTTGGATTCATTTCAAAGGCTATTATTTTCTGATATTCTTCTTGTGTTAATTCTTCTTCTATCCATTTTTTTGCCATATCAAAAGGTAGTAACAATGGCATTCTACCTTTATTATCTCCATCATTGTGTATCTGTTGCATCAGGCTATTGGCTGCGCGAGTAATGATAGTGAATGTAAAGCGACGAATTATTTCTCCTGTTTGTTTATCTGGTAATTCTACCACCGAATAAAGTCCAGGTAAAAAGCACACGGATTGTTTTTTAAGCGCAATGTAATAAGGAATTTTATTTTTAAACCCTTGTACCTTTCGATGCTCATAAAATCCATCGATAGGCACTAGGCAACGACGATTTCTAATTTTATGCCAATAGCTATTTTTGTCTTCTAATATTCGTTCACTTCTAGCGTTCAGCATAAAGGCACGCTGCTTTAAAAAGCTTGCTTCGTCTTTTATATAAAATGGAATACATCCCCACTCCATCAGTCGGCAGTGCAATTGAAGATCGGCTCGATTTTTAAATACAATGGGATGCTCACCATGGCTATGCCCAATGACATGAATACTTTTTTTTGGATCCATTGAAATTTGTTCATCCATTATTATTGCTGGAAAATTAGTAGCTACTTCAGTAAGTGGAGTGATTAAAGAAATATCGTAACACATTTAGTGAATGGTGAATGGTGAATGGTGAATGGTGAATGGTGAATGGTGAATGGTGAATGGTGAATGGTGAATGGTGAATGGTGAATGGTGAATGGTGAATGGTGAATGGTGAATGGTGAATGGTGAATGGTGAATGGTGAGATTTTTTTAGTCTTCAAAGTTAAATATCTTTCTGCTGAATCCGCTAGTGATTTTTTAAAAATATTCCCCATTCACCATTGACCATTCACTATTCACCTCATTGCCCATTCACCCCATTCACCATCTTGCCAATTTCCAATACTTCATTGATATCAGTAGTATAGCGTTTGGATAAATGTGCTGATTTTAATTTATATTCTTTTTTGTATCCTTGCGCGGCAAAGCGTAACATATCTTTTCCAAAATTTTTATTTACCTGATCTAGTGCTTCTAAGATCTTTTTTTTTCTTCCGTCTGCGGCACCCATAAAAAGACTGAGCTGTACCTCATTATCGGGTACTATGTCTAGTACAATTACCCCGCATTTCATATATCGATAACCAGGTTTGAAAACAATATCTAAACCCATTGCTGCATGCTTGATAAGTAGTGAGGTATCATTGGTAGCAGTTTCTAATTGCACTGTAACACTTCGGCTATACTGAGGTTCAGTTGCTTTGTGTGGGTTGGTATGGATGAATACTAGAATGGCGCTGGCACAACTTTTTTCTCTGCGTAATTTTAGGGCACAGGAGGCAGTGTGATTACTCACTGCCTCTAGAATGGTACGTTTATCGGAGAGTAATTTTCCAAATGATCTGGAGGTACAAATATTTTTTTTTCGCTTTGGATCGAACTCCCATTCTTTAGACGGTATACCTCTTAACTCGTTCAATAAACGCTCTCCCTGCACTGTCATATTTTTTCGTATCCAATCATCGGGCGCTTGCTTTAAATCATAAGCTGTTTTAAATCCATTGCTATTCAGAAAGGAGGCATATTTTCTACCCACCCCCCAGATATCAGCTACTTCGGTATATCGAAGCATTTCGTCTATCATTGAATCATTGCAGGCGAAATAAACACCGATTGCACGCAACTTTTTTTTTGCATATCGATTCGCCATCTTCGCTAGTGTTTTAGTAGGCGCAATTCCAACGCATACTGGAATACCAACATCTTGTTTTACTTTTTCACGAATGGTGGTGCCTATTTTTAAAAGGTCCATCATTTTCATATCAGTCATGTCTAAAAAAGCTTCATCAATGGAGTACACTTCCAATTGTGGGGCAAATTGGTTGAGCGTAGCCATTACGCGGCTACTTAAATCGCCGTAGAGTGTGTAGTTGGAACTAAATACGGCCACCTTGTGTTGTTTAACCAAGGCTTCGATCATAAACAATGGAGTACCCATTTTAATGCCAATGGCCTTTGCTTCCTCACTTCTGGCCACCGCACAACCATCGTTATTAGAAAGTACGATAACAGGTTTACCCTCGAGCATTGGATTGAAAAGTCGCTCGCAGGAAACATAAAAATTATTACAATCTACCAGTGCAATCATGGGTTATACGCTAAGAATAATTTTGGTTACTGTTCCCCAGATGCTGAAATCCATCCCCTCGGTAATTGGGATGGGTGGATATTTTTTATTGGCTGGCAACAAACGTATTCCACTACTATTTTTGATGAAATATTTAAGCAGAAATTCGCCATTTATTACCGCTACCACTATTTTATTGTTGGAGGGAATTACCGACTTATCAACTATTAACAGCGAGTTGGGAAGTATGTGGGCATCAATCATGGAATCACCGATATTGCGTACGATGAAGGTGGATAAAGGATTCGGTCTTAAAAGGTGTTCTAGGTCGATGATTTCTTCTAGGTAATCCGCCGCGGGTGATGGAAATCCCGCCTGTACATACCCTGGAAAATGTCTTAGAAATATTGGACTTCCCTCCTCTGATTGAATAAGTTGGATTTCATGGAATTTTGTCATTTACTAAAATTTTTAGCAAATTAAGGTATTTTTTGGGGCTGCCAATTTTTTCTTTGGGATCTTTTAAAATTTAAATAATTGTTATTTAACCACAATATTTTTTCAAAAGCAAGAAGTTTGTTAGCTTTAATAATATTGTTTAAAATAAATCTTACCAGCGAAATATTAAAATTCACTTGTATTTATTAAATTTGATATGATGATTTCCAATATTATTAAAAAAGCATTTCTACCTTGTATTTTTTTGTTGTTATCAGCTTGTGCTTATAACAATACTGGAGTACGAAAATCTACCCCTCCCTTGTCGGGTACTTTTTTTGCCTACCATACAGCCCTTGGCGCTGGAAGGGGAATAATTTTTAGAGTACCTATTCCAGCAGATATGAAGGAACATTATTCTGCTGACTCATTTTATCTGAATGGTAAATCACAGAATTTTTCAACAAGAACCATCCGAGATACATTGTATTTGGAATCCAATTATTTTGTATCAGCCCCTAGCCGAACAGTAGGAGAACCAGTTGGCGAGTATAAGAATCTTTCTCAAATAGTATCGAACGATTCAATCCTTGCAAAACGACAATTTTATCCCTCTTGGATTATTTTTTCGGGTAAAAAAGGGACTAGCCGTATTGATGTTTCAGATTATAAAGAAATTTTTACACAAACTAAATTATAGAAATCATAACAATGAGAGAGCGAAAAAAAATTCTACTTAGCAGTATATTGATTGCTTGCCTATTATCAGTTGGCTTTTATGTTTATCAATCTACATTATCCAATACAGCGATAGGTTTATTGGGTGATAAATTAATAAATAATAGTAGTTCTACTATTGTTGCATCTGCTTATCCAGCTAAGTCTACCAAGACGGTTAATAAAAAATATCGGATATTATCTGAGCGTGAAAAATATGAACTGTACTTACATCAACACCCTTACAAAAATAGGGTGAGCAACATCGATGCTAGTGACGTAGAAACAGAACTAGAAGATAATAAAAAAGCAAAAAAGGAAAGAGAAGAGCAAAGCGAAAATAGGCCAGATCGTCCAGACCTAGCTTATCAGCAGGACTTTTTGAGAACTATGAATCCTAGTTTAAAAAGGCCTACCCCTGAAATTTTGCCGAGTATCATTCAAAGAAATAATAATTATGGTGCCAAGGCCACTACATTGCCAGGAGACAATTCTAGTGCTGCCACTAATTGGACTGAGTTAGGTCCTAATAATGTAGGAGGTCGTACAAGGGCATTGGCCTGGGATCCTACTACTGCTAATAAAGTTTGGGCAGGTGGCGCCAGCGGAGGTCTTTGGTATAATATGAATATAACAGATGCTAATTCGGGTTGGGTAAAAGTGAATGATTTTTGGTCAACGCTATCTGTAACAAAAATTACTTTTGACCCTACCAATGCTAATATTGCTTATGTCGCTACAGGAGAAGGTTTTAGTGTAGGTGCATCTATTGGTGCAGGAATTTGGAAGACTACAGATGGAGGTAGTAGCTGGAATCAAATTTCTTCGACCGCTAATATGCGGTATATGAATGATTTAATTGTTCGAAGAGAAAGTATTTCAGGTACCAATATCGGTGTGATTTATGCTTCTGTTGACATAGGGATCTACAATGATAAATGGTTTGACGATTTTGGTCAGGGTTTGTATCGCTCTACAGATTTTGGGGCTTCTTGGACGCAGGTGATGCCGATTGCTGCAAATAATGCCAATTATGTACCTGCATCCATTAGTGTTGGTGCTGGTAACAGAATATGGGTGGGGACTAAATCAAATAATTACAGTGGTAATGATCAGGGCGGTGGACGTGTATACTATTCTGATAATGGAACTACTTGGACCCTTTCTAATACACTTACAAATGCAACTAAAGGCAGGGTTACTGTAGCTTGTGCTCCTTCGGATGCAAATTATATTTACAGTTTTATGGAAAATAAAACTGCTACTGGTACAGGAACGCCAATCATTGTTCTTCGCAAATCAACTGATAATGGGGTTAGTTGGACAAACATGTCGTTGCCTGTAGACAATGATTCAGAAATGTCAGCGGATGATTTTACTCGGGGGCAAGCCTGGTATGATCAAGCACTTTCAGTAGATCCGAATAATGCGCAAAATGTACTCATTGGTGGTATCGATTTATTTGGATCTGTAGACGCTGGAGCTAGTTGGGGCCAAATTGGTAAGTGGTTTGATTGGGCAGGACTTAATTGTTCGGTTGTGCATGCAGATCAACATGCTATTAGTTTTAAACCGGGTTCTTCAACTACAGTGATTTTTGGAAACGATGGTGGAGTTTATTACTCTTCAAACATTGCTTATTCCGCTACCGGTAAACCTATTTTTGCTCGCAATAAAAATTACAATGTTACCCAGTTTTATTCCACTGCTATCCATCCTACCGCTGGTAACAATTATCACTTAGCGGGTGCTCAGGATAATGGAACACAACAATTTAATTCTTCTAGTTCAAATTCTACTCGTGAAGTATATGGTGGGGATGGAGCTTATTGTTTTATAGATCAAGTAAATCCTAAATATCAAATAGTGAGTTATGTAAATAATAATTTTTTCTTGTTTTATCCCGATAGCAATGGTGATACCACTTTAATGAATTTGATAGGGAGTGAAAATACAGGTAGCTTTATTAACCCTGCTTGTTATGACAATAATCGACATGTTCTTTATACTTATAAATCAAGTGATCCTACAGCTGGAGGAAGCATTTATCGTGTTAAAAATATTACTAGCGCTCCTAGTATACTTTTAGACAGCTTAGATGTTACTAATTTGACTGCAGATGCAACTGCTTTTAAAGTTTCACCTCATACAACTTCTTCTACTACTTTATTTATTGGAACTGCCTCAGGAAAACTTATCAAATTAACGAATGCCAATGGTAGCTCTCCAACGGAAACTAATATTACGGGTTCATTACCTACAGGTTCTATTTCATGTATTGAAATTGGTAGTACTGAAAACGAATTGCTAGTAACATTTTTTAATTACGGATTGGCAAGTAAAATTTATTATAGTTCTAATGGAGGTACTACATGGGTTAGCAAGATGGGAGATTTTCCAGACATGCCTGTTAGATGGGCTATGTTCAATCCTAATCACGTATCTACCGAAGTAATATTGGCAACTGAATTAGGTATTTATGGTACCACTAATTTCAGCAATACCTCTCCTACCTGGACGGGTAAAAATACTGGATTTTCAAATGTAAGAACAGATATGTTGCAAATGAGAACTTCGGATAAAATGGTGATTGCCGCCACTTTTGGAAGGGGTCTTTATTCTTCAATGGGATTCTCTGAATCCTTTCCTACCATTACTTCTTTTACTCCTACTTCTGCTGCTGCAGGTGCAACTGTAACTATCACTGGTACTAATTTAACGGGTGCTACAGCAGTTAGTTTTGGAGGTACTGCGGCTGTTTCTTTTACTGTGGTAAATAGTACTACTATTACAGCAGTCGTTGGGTCAGGGGCTACTGGTACGCTTAGTGTTACCACTCCTTTTGGTATAGCTACCAAAACAGGTTTTACTCTTCTTGCTGCTAACACTCCTACCATCACTTCGTTTACTCCAACGAGTTCAAGAAGCGCAGAAACTGTAACCATTACGGGAACAAATTTTACGGGTACTACAGCAGTTAGTTTTGGTGGTACTGCTGCTACTTCCTTCACTGTATTAAGTAGTACCTCTATTGCAGCAGTCGTTGGAAACGGTACTAGCGGAAGCGTAAGTGTTACAACAGGCGTTGGAACCGCAAGCTTAACCGGATTCGTTTACATTCAACTTTTGGCGGTAAGTGTTACGGCTCAACCTACTTGTACATTAGCAACAGGAACAATCACTGTTAGTTCACCTATAACCAATTTGACATTTAGCATTGACGGAATAACTTATTCGAATACTACTGGTGTGTTTACTGGAGTTGCGGCTGGAACTTACAGTGTTACTTCTAAAAGTGCAAGTAATATGGTGAGTCCTGCTGTTAGCGTAACAGTTTTACCTCAACCACCATTACCCGCAGCACCCACTGCAAGTGTTACTTCACAGCCAAGTTGTAGTATTGCTACTGCAACAATTAAGGTAAGTTCATCAACAACGAGTCTGACATTTAGTATTGATGGTTCTAATTATAGCAACACTTCGGGTATATTTACTGGAGTTGTTGTAGGTAATTACAGCTTAACTTCTAAGTATACTGGTGGATGTGCAAGTGCAGCAACTAGTTTAACTGTTACACCTCAACCAGCAGTACCTTCTGTTCCTATTATTACCCCTGCATCTACCACAACATTTTGTTTAGGATCTTCAGTTGTATTGAGTAGTAATGCAGCTACTGGAAACCAATGGTATAAGAACAATGTCTTAATTGTAGGGGCATCTAATGCTACATTTACAGCTTCGGAAGCAGGTTCATACACAGATTCGGTTACCAATTCAGTAGGATGTAAAACTGGATCCCTAGCTGCTGTGGTTACTTTAAAACCATCTCTAGCTAAACCTACAATCAGTTGGAATGGATCTAATCTGTCGACCAATTCTACTGCTACGGCTTTTCAATGGTTTCTAAACAATGTTTCTTTGTTTGGCGCAACAACAGTAAGCTATAAGCCAACTGCTATTGGTTCGTATAAAATTCAGATCACCAATGTGGAGGGTTGCAACACAATAAGTGATAGTTTTAATTTGGTAGTCACTGCGCTCAATAATCCAGCAACTACTACTGTCAATAATATGGCTAGTGTTTTTCCAAATCCTGCATCTCCAGTTTTATTGGTGAAGTTTAAGGATGCCCCTAATACAACGGTCGATATTCGTTTAATGGGTAATGACGGAAGAACGATTAAGTTGATAAGAACAAAAGATAAATTAACAACTATTCCAATTAGCAATGTTCCTTCTGGCAATTATTTTATTAGAATTACTGGAAATAATTATAATCAAACCGAACGTGTAATCATTAGTAAATAATCTATGTATATGAAAAAATTAATAGCTTTTCTTCCAATCTTAGTCGGTTCTTTAATTTCTTGTTCTAAGTCTTCTGATGAAGGAGGATCTACTCCACCAGCGACTCCAGTTGAAACCCCTATTACATTTACAATCAATGCTTCTAATAACAGTGTTGCATTGACCAACGGATATGCAGTTACAGCTACCCTTACATCAATAATGCCTTCTTCAAAAGGTATAACCATTGAAACAACTTTGGTGAATCAATCCAATAGTGCAAATATTTCTCAAAGTGCAGCTGTCACTAGTACTGCTGCAGTAAACAACTTACAGTTTATAAATCTTCCACAACAACAATTGTGTACTGCTACCGTTAAGGTATCCTCGGTGGCAACCCCTTCTAACAGTGCAACACAGAGTTTTACGGTAGTTTATAAGTGATAATTTTTTCAATGTATGTAGCGGTAATCATAGATTATTTCTACATACATTTTTTTAAATTTGGATATTTAGAATTTGAATCTAAAGTAGAAAGTATTTGGAAATTGGTTTTAGAATAGCGAAACGTATTTTAATCAAATTTTAAGAATAAATCGTACTAATAAAAAAAAGTACAATTAACTTAAATTTTAATAAATATTTTTTTCTTGTACATCCAGTTTAGAATCAGCCATAGTATAAGCAGTGTGATGGTTCCACTTACTAAAGTTGCATAAGGATTACCTAATATTTTATCAAAATTTTTCCCAAAGTGAATAAAAAGTGATTTTCTGATTAGTGATCTAAATCCTGCATCCGCCATTACATAGGCTGCTATTGAGTTAGCACCTATCACCATTAAGAAATACGACCATTTCTTTTTTCCAGCTACATCAACAATGCTGTAAAAAAATGCTAGAAATAAAAAGCAGATACCCCCGCTAAATATAGTCCATGCTGGAGTCCAAATGCGCTTAATAATTGGATTGATGCCAGTGATATGCAGTACAACACCTACTACTAAAAGAAGTATTCCTATTTTTATAAAGAAATTTAATTTCTCTTTAGATGTATTGGTTGAATGTAATTGATTACCTGCTAGCAACCCTAAAAGCATGGTACCTAAGGTAGGAATAAAGCTAAGCGTTGAATATCCGCCACCATTATTTGTAAACGGTGTTTTTCTTGGAAATAAGTTTAGAAACCATTTATCAAATTCCCAAGCTAAATTGGTATTTTTATTCCAGTGTGCAGCAAAACCAGTTAGGTTATGCTCCCAATCTGCCGTTACTCCTGCAGTTGCATAATCAAAGTCAGATCCAGGAAGTGGATATAGTGCAAATGCAAGCCAATACCCCACTAAAATTACTATCAACGAAATGATTTGTACCCTCTGGGAACAAAAACCAATCAGTACCAAAAATGTATAACCCAAACCTATTTGAGTCAATGTATCTTCAAATGTAAAATTAGTTTGACTCGCATACATCGACCTTAAAAATATACCTAAGAAAATTAGAATAAATGAACGAGTAATAGTATGTCCCAGCAAGCTTCCAAATGAAGCACCTTTGTTTTTTCTGCTTTCAATCGAATAGGGTAAAACAACGCCTACCAAAAATGTGAACGAGGGCTGTATCATATCATGTAAAACAAGCAAAGTCCATTCTACATGACTTTGTTGCTTATCCATAAAGCTCCAAAAAGAATTTTCAGGCAATGCTTCTGATACAGAAGAAAAGGAAAGGATTTCAGCCATCATTAATAACATCACAAAACCACGGTAAACATCGACTGATGCTACCCTATTATGTGATGAAGAGTTGGCAACATTTTCCATATTTATATAGATTTTATATTATTGTTATAAAGAAGTCAAAATGTGTAAATGGTCAACTTCATATTTGATGTAGTAATTAAATTTATTATTTAACTAAAATAAATACTTCTTGTTTTTTAATCCGTTTCCCTTGTTCATCAATTCCAGAAACATCCATAATGTAAGCATCTGCATTAAGAGGAACTCCATTACGTGTCCCATCCCATTTATCTTTCATATTATTGGTAATAAATATTTGGCGATTGTTCTTATCGGCAATTCTAAAATATTCTATATATTTTATTCCAACGTAAACTGGTTGATAAAAATCGTTTATTCCATCCCCATTAGGAGAAAATGCGGTAGGTGAATAAATTTGACTTATCGGCAGTGACCAAACTTCTTGTTTGTCAATATTTATGCATCCTGAAGAGTCTTTAATAGTAATAGTATAGGTTACTTTTCCTGTATCAATACTTGTTGTAGGATTCTTTATTTTAGAATCATTTAGACCCGTAAAAGGTGACCATGTATAATTGACTCCTCCATTATAGGCATTTAGTTGTTTTGGTTCAAATCTGACAGTATTAACAATAGGATAAATTAAATTACCTCTTGGGTGAACAATAGTGTAGTTAACAATTGTATCTGTATATAAGAACGGGCAAGTTGCACTATATGCCCTTAGTTTAATTTTATATGCACCATATTGATTATAAGTGTGCAATGGATTTTTTAAAGTGCTAATTGCTGTTGAGTCGCCAAAATTCCAAATCACTTGTCCTATACTGTCTGGTAGATATTTTGTGAAAGAATTACCAAACATATTTACTGGAAATCCTTGACAAGTGTCTTTGATAGAAAATTGTGCGACTGGATTACCGAAGACCATAAATGATTTTGAGATCGTATCTGATATACAACTACTGTCAGCTGTAACAGTAAGGGATATTTTTTTCTGACCAGGAGTTTTAAATAAATAGTTTGGAGCTAAATATTTATTGGTTACTATAGTTGTGTCACCAAAATTCCAGTCGAATTTAGTAAATTTTGAACTGGCATATCCTAGTGTAGAACTGTTTATTGGAATTGATTGTAAAGTAAGACAGGTATCATTGATTGAAAATGAGGCTGTAGGTTTACCATAGTTAGTTACATATTTATAAATAGTATCAGAAGTACATCCTTTGGTATCGGTAATAGCATGTAAAATTTTATATTTACCCGGTTGAGTAAAAATTTGATCTACAATACTTGCATCTTTTAGAATCAAGGAATTTAAGGGACTATACCAATAATTATGAACAACATTAAATAAGCCCTTAGTGGTATCCACTAAATGAATTGATAGATTCCCTGAACAAGCATTTGTTGTATCCACCTTAAAACCAATTTGCGGGTAGTTCATAACCAAATTTGCAATAGGGATTTGTATAAACCCACAATTATTACCAAATTTTAAATTGTAAGCACCAGCATCGCTACTATTAAAAGAAGGGATAGACAGTTTATCTTTATTTAAGTTTAGCAGCTGATCATCTTTGTACCAGCTATAGGTTGATGTGTCATCATTATTTAGTAAGCTTGTTTTATTATAGGTTAGATTAATACTAGATCCATGGCATATGGTATCAGCTATAGCCACTTGGGTTGAAATTGGTGCTACCCTATCAATTAATTTAATGGTAGAGGTGGTAATGAGTCCACAATTATTTTGAACAGTAGCATAATATTTTCCATTATTGTTAATTATAAAATTGCGAAATAGTAATGAGTCATTTGTTTGACCAATAATGGGAATTTCATTTTTATACCATTGGAAAGTAGAAGGTAATATTGAATAAATGGATGGTTTTAAAGTGGTAGCTGTTAAGTCACAAACCTTTAAAGAATCAGCAAATGGTATTGTTTCAAGGGGTGCATTCGCCATTTTTAACTCCATTGAATTAGACATCATATTACCACATTGATTTTGAATAAGCACCCTATAAAATCCTGTTTGCGCTTTTTGTAAATTCGCTATTTTGTAAACTGAATCTATTCCATTGGGTATAATTTGATCAGAAAAATACCATTGATATCCAAATTGTTGGTTAGGATTACGTCTTACTTGCAAACCAATTTCAACAGCTCCACCTTCACATATATTTAAATTGGTAGGCTGTTGAGAAATGAATGGAGATCCATTTACATAGATAATTTTTGAAGTATTACCTAAACATCCTTTTGACGAAATAGCAGAAAGTTCAACATTAAAAATATTAGCAGTGTTGTATGAATGCTGCACCGTTGCTAGACTACTGGATGCGCCATCTCCAAAATTCCAATTAATAAGTGGGGTTGAATTATCAGCCAATTGAATAATGCTATTAAAAT
>Ga0209443_1001136_pt1 | contig 17122 bp, 14 predicted proteins | sample LauGreBMM110DCMD_2_FD_187571 | JGI IMG/M metagenome (GOLD analysis project Ga0209443, IMG submission 187571) | Freshwater lake microbial communities from Lake Michigan, USA - Su13.BD.MM110.DCMD (SPAdes) (version 2) | ecosystem: Environmental > Aquatic > Freshwater > Lake | place: Lake Michigan... | reverse complement strand
ATGGTAATATAAATTCACAGCTCCTCACGTATATGAAAGATAACAAATCCACGATCGATTCACTCAAAAGTAGCTTATCTGGTATAACAGATAACATTTCTCTTCAGCTCATGACAATTAAAAAGGACTATATCGAAGACGTGAAGCAAATCGTTTCTAATAATACTCTTACATCGAGCGAAAAGCTCTCTTCTATCATTGATAAGAACAGTTCTCATCTGATCGATAAGACGTCCCTCCTTCTAAGCGATATCATTCCAAAATCTCAAGACAAAAACGCCAAGGTTTTCCAAGACCAATTCAAGGAATTACATTCTCTTATTTCGGAGGATACAAAGAACCTAGCAAAATCCATGAATAGCGAGAGCTCGTTGACCGAATTTATAAAGACCTTTGATAACAAATATCAATCCATGATGCAAAACATTCAACAACCACTCTACTCTTTTTTCTCAGCAAGCGAAGACCGTATTTCCAAGAACATTGATGCTCTAAAAGATACATCTACACAATCTTTATCTCATCAAACCAAGGTTTTCGAAGAACTTAGCGAATTTCTTGGAAAATATAAGGGATCATCTAATAAAGGAAAGTATGGAGAACAACAACTCGGATCGATTCTTAACTCTCTTTACCCAACCGCAGAGGTAATGAACACAACGGGAACCAAGGCTTCGGGAGATTTCATTATGAAGCGCATAGATAAGCCTAGTGTTCTATTTGAGAACAAGGAATACGATTATAATATTCCGAAAGACGAGATTGCCAAGTTTATTCGCGATATTGATACCCAAAATATGAGTGGCATTTTTATTTCTCAATACTCCGGAATCGCATTTAAACAAAATTTCCAAATTGATATTAACAAGGGTAATGTTTTGGTATATATCCAAGGCTGCGAATATAACCAAGACAAAATTAGGATCGCCGTTGATATTATTGATAATTTATATGCCAAGATTCAAGATTTGAACATGGACGAAGATGAGAATACTATTTCCAAGGATATCTTGGACGGAATTAATGAAGAATATCAACGTTTTATTACACAAAAAGAAGGCATGATTACGTCTCTTAAGGATTTCCAAAAAAGAATGACTACTCAAATAGAGGATCTACAACTTCCAACCTTGGATAAATATCTTGAACCAAAATACGCCTATGTTAAAGCTAGATGTTTCACTTGCGATCTTTGTAATGTTTATACTGCACCTAGTAAGCAGAGTCTATCTGCTCATAAACGAGGTTGTAAGAAGGCGAATAAATAACTTATTGTCATCACGGTTGTTACCAAGAATGAATTGATAATTTTATAAGAATACACTATTTTTCTTATAAAAATATTATTAATTTTTTAATATGTATTTATTACCGCTTAGAACATAGCGCTTTCGTGGTGCGCGCTCAGGTGAATCTATCGTTATGTTCAATACTTCCTTCATTTTTATCCAAACTTGCAAATTTATCGGTATTAAATCGATTTCCGAAAGCAATAATTTTGCGTTCTTGGATATTTCAGTAATTATGCAAGTTCCTGCAGAAGCAGGAACGCTGAATTTATTAACTAAAATATATGGGCATGAAGTTTTATGCTTTAAATTTGCCCAAGATTTCGCGTCAACTTCTTTATATCCCTTCAATAATTCTGTGGGAATAAGTTCGCTTTTATTAGATTGAATTGGGTAATTAAAATCGTCAGTGGAAACATCAGATAAAGGTTCATTGTTTTTTAAACAATATGATATAGTAACACATCCGTTTTCCTCCGAAAATTTATTTGAAACTATTTTCGATGTTATTTCTTCATCGACGTGTCCATAGATTATATTTGATTGGTTAACCTTTAGTGTTTCGGTTAATATCTCTGAAGGGACATTCGAATTTGTGTATAGTTTTTTGGTTTTGGCATCAATATATACGTCTTCCGATGAATCAAATTCTATTGTTTGAGAGTCTAAAGTGATAAATACTGACTTTAATACTCCAAATAATGGATCGGTGCCAAATAATAAACATCTGGATATATCTCCTCGCGGAATATAAGCTATCGAGTTTGTATTAATAAATACCTTTTCTGTTACATCCACTTTATTATCTAAATCTCCGTAGTGAATTGTATGTGACATGGATATATAGTATTTATATATATTTTAAATTCTCATATAAACCTTTATTTTATATGAGTCTCAACTAATTATTTTAAAATTAAATATATTTATTGTTCTAAAGATACGTCGGCTAATGCAGCCTGAGCCTGCAATTCCTTAAATGAAATGTTATAAGCCAATAATATTTTTTCAATGTTGAAAGCCAAGGTGTTCTCCTCCAATCCGAGAACAGCGCGACCGTCTCTTACTCTATAAACCTTTGTGGTTTTGTTGTATGTGAGTAATTCTCCTGCCGTGAAGCTATCCTTCAACTTTATATATTCGCTTACAGCCGAATCGGCAAAAGCAAGAACCCAATTGTCCGCCATTGTTGCGTCATCGCCAACTGTCATTCTTCCATTGGAGCTATCGATGAAAGTTGAAATTCCAGCTTTTACGATTAATCCATTTACATTTTTCCAGTCTACAGTTGTGTATGAAGGGGATTCAGGGTCAGTGTGTATTTCTCCTGCTAAAGTTTTGACGTTAGCATTTCTTTTGGCGTCGGTGGTTCCTAAGAATTGGTAAATGTCATTTACATTTGCGCCATGATCGATCAATCGCAAAAGTCCGTTTTTTAACTCGTCGTTAGTAGCGAATCCCGCAGAATCTCCTTTCTCTTGTAAAGCTTTTAATGCATTCTTGTTCGAAAGCAATGACTGAACGAATTGTTTTGAATATTTCATTAATTTATCAGCCACGTTCGCGTTCGAATCCGTTTTCGTTCCAACTATCATCAAAAATAAAGCGTGAGGCGTGTTGTCGTTGCTCCAATTTCCCTTCTCTAACTTTAGCATAGCTGGAAGTCCCCAGGTTGATACTAATGTCAAAAAATTTGTTTTCGCAACGGTATTGTTCGCCGCACTAAATCCGTTTACAGACAATACAATGCTTTCTTCGTCTGAAACGCCGAGTAATTTTAGTATGGCATAGATCGTTGCATTAGTCAAATAGGTATTTTTGTCAGGTGACGTGAAGTTTTCAGCCACGTAAACGGTGTCGTTAACCTTTGATTTTACCAACTCAATAGCACCACTATCGTCTCTTTCCACTTTAAATAGGACGTAATAATCACTGCCTAACATTTGGTAAGTCAATGTAACATTGTCGTGGGTTGTCTCATTATTTAACAACTTCATTATTGCAAATCTCTCTAAAGTTAAAGAACTGAGACCAGTTTTATTGTCAGTAGGCGTCAACGGTGTAGTATCCTTGTGTTCGTAAATCGCACCGATTAAATCTGTAAGTTTCTCATTTTCATTTAAGATATAAGCCAATATCTCATGATCTTCGTCAGCCAAGAGTTCAACGCGGTCTCTCAAAGGAAGACCGTATAAGTATCCATCAGCTAAATCATCAAACTCGTCAAGAACAGCTTTAAATATGGTTTTTTGAGCATCGTTCCCTGAAGACACATTCGCTATAAGATACGACAAAACATCCCCCTCTTCACCCCATAATCCAAGAGCTATTCTCACTTTGAAATAGTAGTCAGTACGATCAACAGCATCTGGAACATCGTTTTCATCAAAAACGTCAGTGAAATTTACCGTAGACTCCATGAGTTTTTTTAATGTTAACCCATTCTCTCCCACTAATCCAGTAACCTTGTCAAGAGGGATACCTGCCAATATTTGTGGTATAGCACCAACTACGCTGGGATCAACTTGAGTATCTCCGGTTAACAATCTATAAGTAATTAAACCCTGAGACTCGTAACCCTCGCCACCGTGTTCGGCTATAATATACACTAAAAGATCTTTCTTTTGCTTTGTTGTGAAATTTGATACATTAATAGTTATCTTCTTAGTTCCCCAAGTAAGTATGTTGCCAAGAATTGTTCCGTCACCTTCGGAAATCTCTTCAACGTCTTCAAATAAATAGTATTTGGTGGACGCCAAATACTTATCTGCGTTAGCAGAGTTGTCGGAATATGTATGAGTAATATTCAAAAGATCATTAATTAAGCTGTTCTTTGTGCGTTCAATATATTTCGTTGATAGAGCGTTCAAGATATATTGTCCGGACACGTCACCTCCGGTGAAGCTTTGGCGAACCAAGTAATCGTCTGAGTTTATTCCACTTCTCGCAACGGCAACTAAGCCTACCATGTTAATGAGTTTCTCAATATTTATGGGGTCAATAACCGGAGACGTTCCAGAAACATCTCTGCTTTGAATATAAAATTCAGCAAGGAGCTCATCCCATCCATTCCCCTCCCCCTCCAAATCACCATATGTAGGTGTTGTGAAAAAACGGGAGTTTTCAGATTTCTTAGCAGGAACCACCTTCTTAGAAGCTACAGCATTTTTAGCGGGAACCGCTTTCGTCAGTTTCGTCAACTTTGACATTTATACAATACAAATGTAAAATAAATCCCACAAATCTTTTAATTTTAATACAAATGTAACTGTCCTAAATAAACGCACTTCAAAAATAAATATTAATCATTAAATATACATAAACCCATTTCACTAAAATGTATCATCGAATGATAATTGTTAAATTCTTAACGTTGTTATCCACGGTCGTATCTCTAAAGTTCACAGTATTCGCTCCCTCATTCCTAACGCGCTTAAATGATATTAAAAAATACCCTCATTCACCCGTTTATTATGAAAATTACGTAAAACGTCTAAATTCTCAAAATTTATCAACGCAACATGCAGAAATTCTGGGAATCAACGAAAATACTTATGATTTTTTAAACGCGCTAAATGAAACTTTGAATTCTACAAACACTAAAGGAGGCGGAATGCGTATTATTATTGGAAGGAATGGCATAAGGGGAATTCCTTTAACCGGTGACTTCAATGAAGCTTTTAGTAATTTATTCAATCAAGAAACTGAAGATGACGAAGATACGTTCGAAAATTTTGCTAAACGTCGGGGGATGAGTAGTAGTGCTTCCAAGAAATCCGAGAATTTCGAGGTTATTACTAAATTCCCTTACCGATTTGCAGACGTCGGTGGATACGATAACGTAAAAGCCGAACTCGCTCAATGTGTCGATATCCTATCCAATCATACCAAATATACGCGATTTAACGTGCGAATTCCTAGAGGTATTATTTTTGAGGGTCCCCCGGGGAATGGTAAGACGATGATGGCGAAAGCTTTGGCTGGGGAAGCCGGTATTCCGTTTATTCCCGTTTCCGGATCCCAGTTCCAAGAGAAATACGTCGGCGTCGGATCTGCCCGTATTCGCGAGTTGTTTGAATTAGCCAAGAAAAACGCGCCCGTGATTATATTTATTGACGAAATCGACGCCGTTGGGCGCACCCGATCTGGAACGGGTGAATCGTCTGGCGCTGAACGCGATAATACTTTGAACGAACTCTTGGTTGCCATGGACGGTTTCAATAATAATTCCGGGATTTTCATTATTGGCGCTACTAATCGCGCGGACTTGTTGGACCCGGCTCTTTTGAGACCTGGTCGAGTTGATAAACGCATCTATATTGGTAACCCGGATTCCAAGACGCGCGAGGCAATTCTTCGTATTCATACTCGCGGTAAGCCTTATTGCGCAAAAATTTCGATTTCGGACCTAGTTGATATGACTGCGGGGCTTTCCGGTGCTCAAATCGAGAACTTGATGAACGAAGCCATGATCAACGCCCTCCGTTGTGATCGCGAAATCGTATCTTCGGATGACATTGACCTCATCATGAATAAGATGATGGTCGGTTGGCAGCCAATTGAACATCAATTTACGAGTGATATGATCGACCATATCGCAATTCACGAACTCGGACATGCCATCGTCGGGCTTTTATCGCAGCATCATGCTCGTATGACCAAGATTGTGATTAATTTGTCCGCCCCCAAAAGCCCCGCGTATACTGTTTTCGAGCCCACTACTACGCCTCTTTATACCCGCGAGTCGTTATCCGAACATTTGATGATTTTACTCGGCGGACGCATTGCTGAAGAAGTGTTTTATAACGTCTCGGTCACTACCGGCGCAATCAACGATTTCGAAGAAGCTCTGAAACTCGCCGAAAAGATGGTCGTATATTACGGTATGGGAAAACAGTTGATTTATCCCAGCGGGAGCGAGAAATACAAGGAGCTTATTGATACCGAAGTCTCCGAATTGATTCATAGTGCGTATGACCGATCTCGGTTTATTATCGAGAATTCCAAGGATTTCATCTTGGAAGCCGTCGAGTTATTGAAGCGCGATAACGTCGTTAACGTCGAAGCCTTGGAACAGTTGATTCGTCGTAAGTATAAATATTTATTGGATCTGAAACCATAGGATTCCTTTTTCATAATTCACAAATCTTAAATCTGTAATTCACAAAATCACAATTCTGATATTGTAATTTTGTAATTCAGAATCGGATTCTTGTATCAGAATATAGGATTTTGTGGTCACAAATTTACAATGTAATCAGAAATTTAACTACTCGATTTTCGAGCCATTTTGTTTAGCTATTTTGTCGGTATTTCAGATTTTATCGAAGCTCTGTATGGAGAATTCCGATAATTCCCCAAGAAACAGCGAGATGTCCGACCATGAAGATGACGTATCCGGAAACCACCCTGATATGTCTGGAAACCACCACGACTGTTCTGGAAACCACCACGACTGTTCTGGAAATCACCACGACTGTTCTGGAAATGATTCCCATAGCGAATGGTCCGAAAGTGACTGTCCTTGCGAAGATGATTGCGCCGATGGAAAAGACGGCAAAAACGGTCGCGATGGACGCGATGGTAGAGATGGACGCGATGGCTGCGATGGTCAACGTGGTCCTCGTGGATGCCCTGGACCCGTTGGACCTATGGGTCCTACCGGACCTCGTGGTGATACTGGTGCTCAAGGACCTACGGGTGATATGGGCGAGAAAGGCGATCAGGGCGATGATGGCGACAAGGGAGATACTGGTCCTACAGGTCCAAAAGGCGATCGTGGAGACCAAGGTGATCGTGGCGAAAGAGGTGATACTGGTCCTCGTGGAGATACTGGTGAACAAGGTCCTACGGGCGATAAGGGCGATAAGGGGGACAAGGGAGATACTGGTGAACAAGGATCTACTGGTCGCCAAGGTCCTCGTGGAGATACTGGCGAACAAGGATCTACAGGTGAAAAGGGTGATACGGGAGAAGTCGGTCCTACTGGCGAACAAGGACCTACTGGAGAAGTTGGTGCTACAGGAGAGGTCGGATCTACTGGAGAAGTTGGTCCTACTGGCGAACAAGGACCTACTGGCGAACAAGGAATCACCGGTGAAAAAGGAGATACTGGAGAAGTAGGACCTACTGGCGAACAAGGAGATACTGGAGAAGTCGGTCCTACAGGAGAAGTCGGTCCTACAGGAGAAGTCGGATCTACTGGAGAAGTTGGTCCTACAGGAGAAGTAGGACCCACTGGCGAACAAGGATCTACGGGAGAAGTTGGACCTACCGGCGAAGTTGGCGCTACAGGAGAAGTCGGATCTACGGGAGAAGTTGGACCTACCGGCGAACAAGGACCTACCGGCGAACAAGGACCTACCGGCGAACAAGGACCTACTGGTGAAAAAGGCGATACCGGAGATCTTGGTCCTACAGGAGAAGTCGGTCCTACAGGTGAATCCCTTCCAAACACATTCATGAGTCTCTTTAATCTCACGCCCCAAACAGTTGCCCAAGAAGGCAATGTCCTTTTCGATAATAATAAAGTTATTTTCGGATCTTGTGGTCACGTAGTTGGAACGGGTGATATGTATTTCTGGCAATCTGGATACTACCATATTGTTTCTAACTTATCTCACGTTGAACCTTGCCAGTTTTCCATGTATTTGAATGGTGTATTAGTTGCCGGTTCTACTACTGGAAGCCCTACAGGTTCAACACAAAACTATAATACTGCTATTGTTGAAATCGATCCCTCCGATTTGATTACTCCTACAAGTCTATCACCCAGTGGTTTCGCCGCCTTGTTTCAAGTAAGAAATCATACCTCTTTCCCTACGCTTGGGGTACAGTTGGATGGAAATGCAGGATCTGGTTCAGAAACCGTCCAAACAAATGCCGAATTTTTGGCTATTTTATTGGCGTCTATCGCATAATCCTTGGTTAACACTTATCGATGTCCCCAATGAATCCGCCGTTAAAACAATTCGTTAAAATACTTAAATAATTGTCTGCAATTAATATATACTTGTCAGTATGCCCCCGCTTTCTACTTCAAATAAGCGTATTTGCAAATTCTACCAGGATAACCCCTCTATCAATTTCGAGGCGGTGAACGTCCTATTCGTCGATCTCTTCGAAAAACTCCTATTTGATATGAGTAATACCATCGACCATACCATCCATGCTCAGATCTTGGCTACCATCGGTGATCAGGCGCTCCAACTCGGCGAAATCAAATCCTCGATGAATTCGCTGAAAGATACCGTTTCCAATATGAATTCGGATATCACGAATTCGATGTTCCTCAAATTCATCGATTTGAAGCGTGACTATATCGAAGACGTCAAATCCATTGTGCAAAACAATACCGCGGATAAGATCGCCACCCTCTTGGAAAAGAGCAATAGTCAACTCATTGATAAGACCACTCTTATGATGAACGATATTGTTCCGAAGAACCAAGATAGCCTTCATAAACAGATCCACGATACGATGAAGACGTTTCATAAGTCAATTCGTGAGGATACCGTGGCGTTGTCCAAGTTTGTCGACGGTAATTCCATGAAAGAATTCGTGAATAACTTCGAAATGAAGTCGTCGATGCTCCTACAAAACGTTCAGCAGCCGATCTATACGTTTATTACTGCGAGTGAGGACCGTATTAACTCCAATATCAATGCCATGAAGGAGTTTTCGTCGACGAACCAAGCTGTTCAGTCCAAAATTATGACCGAGCTTACCGATTTCTTATCCAAGAATCGCGAGAATGTGGCACCGCGTATCGGAGAAACTCAGGTTACATCGGCTCATCTTTCCAGCGTTTTGACCAAGATTTTCCCCGTAGCCGATATCACCGGCGCTCAAAAGTCCGCGTTTGTCATGAAGCGCGATGGTAAGCCCAAGATTCTTTTTGAGAACGCGGAACACGATCGTAATGTCAGCCCGGAGGAAGTCAAAAAGTTCATCCAGAACGTCGACGAACATAGCTGTAATGGCGTGTTTCTGTCTCAGTATACTGGTGTTACTTCCAAGCCAAACTATCATATCGAAACCCATAATGGACATATTTTGGTCTATATTCATAATGTCGAGTTTTCGCAAGAAAAGATTCAGATCGGCGTGGATATCATCGATAACTTGGTCGTCAAGCTTGGAGAACTCAATACCAGCGATACCGAAAATCATATCCCCAAAGAGTTACTTGATGATATCAATCGCGAATACCAGCAATTTGTTGCCCAAAAGGAAATCGTCATCAATACTCTCAAGGATTCGACGCGCAAAATCTTGGGTCAAATCGATGATTTAAAATTTGTCGCCTTGGATAAATATCTGTCCACTAAATACGCCTCTGTTCAGAAGCAAGGATATAAATGTGATCTATGTAAGAATTTCACGGTATCCACTCTGAAGGGACTGGCTGCTCATAAACGCGGTTGTAACCGCAAAAATGCTTCATTGGTCGCTTCTACATGTGCTGCGAGTTTCGAAAAAGAAACTCATCTCAAGAATATTTCTGTATAAATAATCATTAATAACCCACTTACGATTGCATATCACATACCACCTATCACATACATAATATCAGCAATTATTGCCGATATTATTTACCTTTTGTTCCTTGTAAAAAATTGAAATCTTTTTATCATCCGATCGACATGAAATAAATCAAAACCATGCTAACGCGTAGTAAAAGTTGCGATCCAGATGCTGTTAAACCCCTCTATGAAGTCAATATTGATTTCGACGGAGCTAGCGCAGCTTGGCACGCAAACAAACGTCGTGTAGGTCATCAATACGTTTATCTATGTGGAGCTGCCTTGGAAAACGGGTGCGCATGTCAACGAAAACCCAAGAAAAATAGTATTCATTGTTTTATGCACCAAAAAGGGAAGCCTTAGATTTCCCCCCTTTACCTACCAAGAGGCGTTGAACCATATGTCATTAAGTTTCATAATTAATCGGTATTTGAAATGAAAAATTGAAACGTTTTTTTTCTAAAATCATGTAAATCATAATTAACTCCAACTATGACGACAATTACGCGTTTCCCTCCAGAACCAAACGGCTTTCTTCACATTGGTCATTGTAAATCTTTGTTGATAAATTACGAAGAAGGAAATTTGTGTCATTTGAGATTAGATGATACAAATCCGTCCAACGAAAGCGAACTTTTCGTAAACGAAATAATAAGTGACATGAAATGGCTTGGTTATGAACCCGGTTCGGTTACATATACGTCAGATTGCTTTGATAAGTTATTTGAGTTTGCGCGCGTTTTGATTAAAAATGGATATGCGTATGTCGATTTCTCTTCACCCGACGCAATTAAAGAAGAAAGGCATAATGGTATTGAAAATAAATATAGATCTTTACCACCAGATGTCCATTTGACGGAATTTGAAAACATGAAAAATAAAAGATATACACCAGGTGAAGCCGTTCTCCGTTTAAAAATAGATATGTTGAATGTTAACCATACTTTGAGAGACCCGATTGCTTATAGAATAAATTTTACGCCGCATTTCAAAACTGGCGAAACTTGGTGTATATATCCATCCTATGATTATAGCCACGGAATAGTAGACGCTCTTGAAAACATTACAACATCATATTGCACGGACGAGTTCTATATTCGCCGTGATCTATATTACTGGTCTATAACAACATTAATTACATTGGGTTATAACTTGTCACCAGCGAACGTGCATGAGTTTGGAAAACTCACGATTGAGAACAATACTCTATCGAAACGAAATATTAAAAAACTAATCGACGAACGTTCGGTCTCTGGTTACGATGATCCATCATTACTTACTGTAAGAGGTATGCGAAATCGAGGATATACACCCGAAATAATAAAATCCATTGCAAAATGCTCAGGGCTGGGCAAAGTGAAAACGGTTGTATCCATGAAACTTATATATCATATGTTAATTAGTCACTATAACCCCACCGCAATTAGATGTTTTGCCGTAATAAACCCGATTAAATGTGTTATTACAAATTTGAATGAAGACAAAAATTGCGATCATCCACACATCCCGGGCAAACCTGAATATAATCATACTACAACAATCAGCAGCGAAATCTATATTGAAAATGACGACTTTAAAATGGAACACGATGATGATTATTATCGTTTATCGCCAAAAAACAAAATGGTCAGGTTGAAATTCTTTGACATTGTGAAATATGAAACCAATATGGATAATATTGTCCACGTAACTGCGTGTAATTTGAAAAAAGACAAATCGGTTAAATCGACCATTCATTGGCTTTCTATAAAACACGCAGTTCCGGCGAAATTTGTATTCTTAGATAACGAAAACCCACTGCTTAAAACGGTGCACGATGGATTTATCGAAAGCTACGTGTTGGAATGTGGCGACGGTCTTGTATTTGAATTCGAAAGGATTGGTTATTTTAAGTTATTGTATAAAGATGAAAATAACGTTCCATACTATCTTAGAATTGTGAGTTTGAAATAATTTACATCTTTGCATATTTAAACGCCCATTATTTATAGACCTTTACACTTTTTTCATTTCAAACTAATACATTCGTTTCACAAAACAGGGTATCTGCGATAATATACTCCCTACATGATGATATAAACTCGGGAGTTTCCAAGGTTTTCGTCTTCCCGTATTTACCTTTTAATAAAACCGTTATTATTTTGGTAAGATCGTCGGTTGTCGCGTCCATTCGTAGTTTTTCTCCAGTTCGAATGTTCAGTATTCGGACGCTTTTTTCTTGGTCTCCGAATAATACGCGCCATAACCAAGCATATATCACAACCTGCATCTTATGATCCATAGAAATCTGACTCGTGCATTTGATTTCCCAGAGTGTATCTTCGGTTATCAAATCGCATCTCGCACTAAATCTGAACTTTGTTTCATTTCCGAAATAAGGAAATAATGCGGCATCGATGGGTATATGTTCCAAGTCTTGGGAATGATGTATTAACGAGCGTTCAATTTCTATTGGTTTTGCTTCGCCTGTCGCTTTGCTTATCGTCGTTTCGCTTACCGTTTGTTCCAAGTTCTTTGACAAACAATCCATGCATTTTTCGACCATTTCCTTGGTCAACCATCCATATTCAGATCGGTCGATTTGCTTCAATTTAAAATATAACCGTTCTTGGAAAGCCACGTAAATATTCGCCAAATATAAATAGTCCGCAGGAGTCGTACATTCTTCGGGTAACTCGGCGAACGCGCGTTTCAAAAACTGATGATGTGCGGGTTTCATTTCTTGTATCAAAGATTGAATCATTTGTTTCAATACATTTGCGCCTACTTGTTGGTTCGAGTTCTTGGAAATAGCGTCGTAATAAATACTCGGAATAGCGATTCCGTTCAAATCACTCACGTCTTCGTATAAACCACCCGCGGTCTCTACTATTTTTGGGATATCAATCTCCAATTCAGGGGTCGTTGCCTGTTCTATTATAAAGATCTTGTCCAAGATGGGGGTTATTTCGTCCAGGACTTTCTCCGAAACGAATTTAATCAAATCCGTCGGTGTTACGTAATACGTCGGAATTGTTACTATGGATTGCATATCATCTTGGGAATCCCATGCGTGAAAGATTGTCTGCGGCATACCCTTAAAATCAATATATTCTGACTGTTTCATTTCATGATGCGTATGTTTCAGGAATTCCAATGGTCTCGAGCTATCATTTTCCAAGAGATAAAGACCGTGTGTTGCGCGTGTTGTCCCGACATAAAGCGTATTCGGACACCGATCTTTGGATAAATCCCGCGCATTATAAAAATAGCCTTGATCGAATCCTACCACAAACACATATTTTCGCTGTCTACCTTTCACCGTATGAAACGTGGAAAACACCACCTTACCATCGATCACACGTTCGTCCACTGCGTCGGTTTCAAACATCGGAACATGACACGGAATACCGTGTTCCGTGAGAGTATTCTCCATATGCCGAATATTACTATTAGCTCCCTTGACTGACGCTCCCAAAACAAAAAAATCACTCGGACTTTCCCCTTCGTTCAGTAGCCTCCGGATCTGATAAACCACGATTTGTTCGATTTGATATCTTGGACGACGGATATATACGACCGGTGGTCCATCGCGGCACGCCTTTAACCTTTCTTCTCCGAGCATATCCCGGTTCACAAACTTCGCCATCGGATGTGTTATTCGATACGACATTTGTAGCGTGCGCTTTTCGAAATCCGGGGTTTTCAAGAATGGTAGCAGTGACCATATTTGGTCAGCTTGAGTTAAGAATCGGATATCTGCCCCCTTGAATTCATAAAGCCCCTGCATATAATCTCCAAGAACCAAAAGTTGAAAATCGCTATTTTGATCGCGTGACATCTTGGTTACCAGTTGAAAATATAAAAACGTCATATCCTGACTTTCGTCCAAGACTAAAAGGTCGATTTTAGGTATAGGTGATCTTGGAACTAGGTCTTTCATAACAATCTGACGAATCCCCGTATCAGTATGCGCAATCGAGGAATAGTATTTTACTGCGAAACTATGATACGTATGGACTTGGATATTCGATAACTGGAGTTCGCGGATTTTCTCTTTGACTTCATGTCGTAACATGGAATTATAGGTAAATTGGCGTATATTTAGCTTTGGTAATTCCTTGGCAATCGATAAAATCGTCGTAGATTTTCCCGATCCGGCACATGCATCTACTACGACGTTTTTACCGGCTTTTATTGCCTCGTATACAGCGAACTGTTCGTCGCTCATTTTTTGCATATTTTTTTTGATTAATTATCTTGGATAATAATTGATCAAGTGTTTTATATAGTTGATTCAATATTTATAATTATTTGAAATGCGTTAGAAAAAATATTATTATAATATATAATGGCTTTTGAGTTAGGCGATTCGGTTACAGTTAATAGTGACACCACAAAAACCGAACGAACGGTTGATGGCGTGGAAATAAACTCTATGGGAAAAAAATTATATATAATCGACCCCCCCACTAAAAGTAGACAGGTGTTTTTTTTAGAAACAGATCTGTCTGCTTATACACCCGGAGGTAAAAGAAAATCAAAGAGATTGTTATCTAGGAAGAAATCTCTTAAGCGTTCAAGAAAATCAAAGAGAAAACAATATAGACGTTAAATTATAATTTTCCAAGCATTATGTATACATGGACGAACGAGAAGTTAAAAACGAGTATAAAACCCTACAAAAAAAGGGCGAATTAACGCCTTATGTAAATAATATCGAGCGTCTGAAATCGACAGTGACACCAAAACAAAACATCGAGCTAAAAGCTATTTTAGTCGGTGCGTCAAGTCACGAGGGTGCATTACGTGTAAGATCTCTTCAATTATTAGATAAAAAAATAAAACAAATCGATACGAGTTTGACCAAGGAAAGCAAAGAAAACGAAGAGCGCATTCGTAGCCATAATACGCGCGCCAAAATTTATCACGCGCGTTCTATGAGCTATCGTAAACTCAAGAGTAACAAATTCCGCAAAACTCATAAAATTCATAAACCCGCGCTAAGTCCGATCAAAGAGGCGTCCAAGGAAAACGAAAGTAGAAGTGCTTCGCCTTGGAAAACTGTGCCGTCCAAACGCAAAAACTGGTTATTTAGAGTATTCGGATGGTGAAAATTGAAATTATTTGGTTATTAATAGCACTTTCACCAAAAAATGTCGTTTGAATGGAGTAAGTTTAATTTCAGAGATTATGTCCCAATGCGTGTTACCGAACTTATACCCGAAACCGATTATGTCGCTATTTCCACTAGTGACAAGATTTATCCAAATCATAAATGGTTAATTCGGTTTCATTATATCAGAATTATTGATCCAAATTCTCCTAGTGAATATTTACAAGTTACTATGCGCGATTCTACTGAAAACAAATTCAAGAAGTTAAATAATCATAATATGGTATTTTGCTCTAACGATCGAGATTTTTACAATGCAAATATTATTAAAACAGAACAATATTTACATAATAATAGCACCACGCTACCTCCTGATATTATTTTCCATATTTCGGGATTTTAAGTATTTGTATATTATATAAATGTCAGCTATTAGTGGGTTTTTATCTAGAATGAAAACTGCCGCTTCTAGAGCTATGCGTCCTAGAGCAACTGCTAAAAAATCGAGTAAATCTAAGACGAAAACTAATGCTACTAGGTCATCGCGTTCACATTCCCCTTCCAAATCATCTAAAAAACGCCCTATATTTAAACGACACTCGGAGGTGTTTGTTATTAAAGATAAATCGAATACTCCAAGAAGTATCCAATCTATTGAAAATAATTCACTTGGTCAATATTTATATATGATATATCCCGCGTTTAGAAAACAAGAGGCGTTTTTAGAATCAGATTTGTCGGCGTCACCAAATTCCAATGGCGGTAAAAAAACTAAGAGGCGACGATAGCTTACTTCAGAGAACATCTAAATGCCAATGCGAAAGCTCCTACACCAGCAGTTCCCAAAACTATTCCCGAATGATAATATACCTGCATTCCGCGGTACATTTTCAACCACGCCTCGGTCTGATCTGGCGATTTAACGTTTTCCAACATCCACGCCGTTTTTGGTGTCAAGATATAATAAAAATAACTCGTCAAAAATGATACCACGACGGCTAAACATACCATTGTTGTTAATGATAATTTGTTTTTCAAGATACGGACGTTATATATAATTATTAATGCTGCCAAAATAAACCCCAGTGAATACCCGAAATAATAAATACGCGCGCGTTCATCGGCGATTTTCTTATATACGTCTTGGAGATCCGGCGGTAATTGCGCCTGGTATTTTTGGGCAATGCCACTCGACTGTATTGAGCTCATCATATAAACCATCGCAAAAATCATTATCAGAGAAACCAAACAAGTAATTCCGCACACCATATTTGATATATTATTCGGAGATTTTGTTTTTTATTTTCTATTTTTCCTCGTGCGTCCATTAGGAACAAACGATTTATTATAATGTATGGCATTCAATAAGCGTAACTGCTTCTCTGCCTTGGATTTCGACGTGCATTTTGAGAAAACCTTTCGCTTTGTCTTCGATTTGGATTTATTCTTGGATGTCACGCGATAGCAGTTTTTCTTATTTACTTTGCGCAAAGCATATGGCATTATATATTATAGGTTATATAACATTTTAAACGTTAAACAAAACGAATAATTCGTATTATTCATATCTAAAACGCGACCGTGATCATCCAATAATCGTATATGTAATCTCTGAATATCAACTGGACCGAAATATTCGCGCGGTTCGGTCACTATTTTAAGATTGTTATCAGTGATCAACGTAAAATAATCGCTTTTCACCGCAATACTCGCCAAAATATTCTGGTTTAGAATGGATTTATTAAACGCAGTTACAAAATGATTATTCACGCTATTATTATAGTCGTCTATTGATAAATAAACATATCGTATTGACGATGGCTGCATTATTGATTCCCCCACGTAGGATAAAGCATCCGTATACTTTTCGTTGATAAATCCCAAATTAGCACCAAAACGCGATGTTATTGATGATAACGAATCCGTATTTCCTTTAATATCCAGCGTGAAATCTATATTCATTTGTGATATGTTGATTGTATTCGAAATAACTCGAATTGTTACTTTACCTGTTCCCGACCCAGACATTGTCATTCCAATCGAAAATTGTATATACGAGAATGGATTCGTTGATATGGGATTTACTGATCCAGTTAATGTATTCAGCACGGTTATTAAATCGTTTGCCGTATAATTACCATCGGGTATTGTAAATATTCGATTCTCGGAGACAATTTTATTTGACATATCGACGTAAGTTAGCGAAATATCAA